>Ga0164290_1002071_pt1 | contig 17625 bp, 17 predicted proteins | sample Micstemetagenome_FD_108782 | JGI IMG/M metagenome (GOLD analysis project Ga0164290, IMG submission 108782) | Contaminated culture microbial community from soil near Moab, Utah, USA - Microcoleus steenstrupii SON62 (Illumina Assembly) | ecosystem: Environmental > Terrestrial > Soil > Soil crust... | reverse complement strand
TCATCTACATGAGCTACCAAGGACTCGTCGAGGTCACCGAAGCAGCACAAGCCGCCCTCACCGGAGCCAACTCAGGCACCAACTACGGCGACCACTACTTCGTCACCACCCCACGACTCGAATCCGGCGACCCCCGATACACCTGGGTCAACCAAACCATCTTCGTAGGACAAGGACGCATCACCCCCGGCCCCACCATCGAGTTCCAGGTCTCCCGCATCACCCTGCAATAACACAAACCAAAAACCCGACGGGCCGCACAGTGGCGCACGACACGCGCGCTGTGCGGCCCGAGGCCGTTTTACCGAAGCAATGCAGACATTCGCTCCGCGAAGAAGACAATCGCGTGCTCGGCCTGTTCGAGCACACCAGCGAGGAGGAAGAAGCTATGAGGCATGCCCGCATACTCGCGGAGCTCTGACTTGACGCCAGAAGCTTCCAGCCTGGCCGCGTACTGTCGAGCGTCGTAGACACAGGGTCGATCTCCGCGCTGACGATCACGGCGGCAGGAGACTCTGCCAGGTTCTCCTTCATCAACGGCGATGCAGCCTCGGACCGTCGGGTCTGAACGATCGGAAAGTATTGATCGACACACCATGAAAGGACCGGGCCCGACAAGAATGGTGCCTTGTCGTACTGCGCGACTGACGCACTGGTGAGCGTAACGTCGAGCACAGGGCAAAAGAGACCCTGCGCTCTTGCTGTGGCGGTGTTGTTGCGTTCTCGAAGTCCGGCTGCGGTTGACGCCGCGAGCATCGCTCCTGCGGAATCGCCAGCGACTGCCAACGCATCGCTTCTCAGGTTCAGCTCGTCACAGTGATCTGCCACCCAGCTGAACGCCTCCATCGCATCGTCGTGAGCGCTCGGGAAGACGTTCTCCGGCGCGAGCCTGTACGCAACGGCGATGACACTGAATGCGCCTTGAACGCTCAGCTCCCGACACAGCCTGTCATGTGAATCCAGACTGCCCCTGACGAATCCACCGCCATGAAAGTAGACGACGCCCGGCAGGCTACCCAAGGCGCCCTTGGGGCGATAGCTACGAGCGTTGACCGTTCTTCCCGGGAGCGGGATCTCGAGATCTCGCACTTCGCAGCGCGAACTGGGAACACCAGCCAGGGCGACCAGCTTCTCCCCGGCCGACCTGTAGGAAGCGATGGATACGTCCCAGGGCTGCGGCGGCGGAGTTCCGGACAGCGACGCGAGGAGATCACTCACCTGGGGGTCGAGTGTCGTCATGGGCGGACCGTGCCATCGTCCGGGCGCTGCCCCTGTTCCTGTTGCACTGACATTCGTCCTGTCCGTCGTAGTCCCCCGGCGTCAGGTGACCTCTGAGGCTCGGGCTGGAGGTTTCAGACACGCAACTCTGCACGCTACGTCGTGTCTAGTCAACGGTCCGTCATTTTAATCGACGGAGCGTTGACACACATCGACGTGACGTCTAGTCTGACGTTTGCCCGACTCAGACCTCACCTACTCGCCCCACGGCGAGTGCAACGAAAGGGGCCCTTACATGGCCACCAAGACCGACGTCGACCAGATTCAGCCGTCGACCAGCCGCGACGGCGAGAGCTACGTCTCCCACCGCGACGATGTGCACTTCACCATGACCGGCGACTTCATGACCGGCGTGGATTTCTGGATCCACGCGACCGGGGAGACGACCCAGGGTCAGCTGATCGTCATCGAGACGAACTGGGTTCGCGGGACGGAGCCGGTCTGGCACATTCACCACCGCGAGGAGGAGGGCTTCTTCGTGATGAGCGGTGAGATCAAGATCCACACCGAGGCTGGGTCCTACAACGCGGGCGCTGGCCAGTTCGTGTGGGGTCGCAAGGACCAGCGGCACACGTACGAGGTCGTCGGCGAGGAAGCCAGAATTCTCGTGGTGTTCGTGCCGGGACCGGACAGTGACGGTTTCGAGCCCGGTGGCGGCATCGACAAGTACTTCTACGAGGCTCGCAACCGAGAGCTGCGCACGCCCGAGCAGATCACCGCAGAGGTCGAGAATCTCAAGACGAACTACGGGCTGGAGATGTTCCCCGAGATCCCTCACCCCCGGGAAGCCTAGGCCGCGAGCGTCCAGCATCAATTCGCCACTCGCAACCTGGAGTTTTCTGTGACTACAACCAGCGTCCAGCTCGACACAGTTCCGCACTGGATCGCCGGCGCCCCGGCGGCCTCGACTTCTGCGGCGATCGCCGAGATCGTGGACCCAGCAACAGGACGTGCAGTTCGGACAGTCGGGCTGGGCGGCGCCGACATTGTCGACGAGGCCGTCGCTAGTGCACGAAGTGCAGCAGAAGCCTGGGGGGCGACGCCGACCCCCGCCCGGGCAACGATTCTTCTGGCATTTCGCTCACTCTTGTTGGAACACGGCGAGGAGCTCGCGTCGATCATCACCGCGGAGCAGGGAAAGACTCTCGCTGACGCCAGGGGGGAAGTAGCTCGCTCCATCGAAGCGGTCGAGGTTGCGGCATCTGCAGTTCAGCAGCTGAAGGGCGAGTACGCCGAACAGGTCGCCAGAGGCGTCGACACCTACTCCTTTCGGCAGCCGCTCGGGGTATGTGCTGGCATCACGCCCTTCAACTTCCCCGTCATGGTGCCGGTGTCGATGTTCGCAGCTGCGATCGCCTGCGGTAACTCATTCGTGCTCAAGCCCAGCGAGAAGGTGCCCTCGGCTTCCGTGCGCCTGGCCCAGCTCCTCGCGGACGCCGGCCTGCCCGACGGTGTCTTCAACGTCGTGCACGGGGGGATCGACGCAGTGAACGCGCTGATCGACCACCCTGACGTGGCGGCAATCTCCTTCGTTGGCTCGACTCCCGTTGCGCGTGAGATCTATCGTCGCTCGGCCGAGCTGGGCAAGAAGGTGCAGGCGCTGGGCGGAGCCAACAATCACTTGGTCGTGATGCCCGACGCCGACGTGGACGCGGCTGCGGACGCACTCGTGTCGGCCGCGTACGGAGCCGCGGGTCAACGATGCATGGCCGTACCAGTGGCGGTCGTGGTTGGCGACATCGCCGATGAGGTAGTGGCGAAGACAGCACAACGAGCCAAGGCCTTCCGAACGGGCCCTGGGGACGCGGACGGGTCTGACATGGGGCCGCTCATCTCCGAGGCTGCCATCGAACGAGTTCGCAGCGCGCTGGATACGGCGGAAGGGCAAGGCGGAAGCCTCGTCGTCGACGGTCGAGCAGCCGATCCCCACGGGTCGGCGGGGTACTTCATCGGCCCGAGTCTCGTCGACCACGTCCAGACTGACAGCGACCTCTACCAGGACGAGATCTTCGGCCCGGTCCTCAGCGTGGTCCGCGTCGAGGATCTTGACGAGGCACTCCGTGTCGTCAACGCCAGCCCCTACGGAAATGGCGCATCGATCTTCACCGCCAGTGGAGTAGCAAGCCGCCACTTCGCGCACCATGTGCAGGCGGGAAGCGTCGGGATCAACGTGCCGATTCCAGTGCCCATTTCTTGGTTCGGTTTCGGCGGGTGGGGAGATTCGAGGTTCGGCGACGACGGACTGAACTATGACGCCTACCGCTTCTACACCAGGGGCAAGGTGGTCACCCAGCGCTGGACCGAACCACGCACGGGCGTCGCGCCGAACTTTGTGGCCGCCGGGAATCAGTGACAATGCCCAACCGATCACATGACACCGAGGCCCGGTCCGAGGAACAGGCCCCTCGGCTCGATCACGTAGGGGTGTTGGTTCGCAACCTTGAGATGGTCTCGGACCAGTGGCAGAGCAGATTCGGTCTTTCTGTTGCTTCCACGTTCGAGGCTCCCGCGCTCAACATTCGTGCGACGTTCCTTGCTCTGGCCACGTCAACCATCGAGCTGTTCACCATCGATGAACCGGTGGCGCTCGACCGCGCCCTTGGGCATGCAACCGCGAAGATCGACCACATTGCGCTTCGGTTCGAAGAGAGTCTGGACGACCTCGACCTGAGGGGATGCACCATTCGCGGTCCAGGCCGCCCGGATCGGATCGACGAACCTTTCCAGATTGCGGGATCAAGTCACGTCTGGACCGAACCACCCGGGGTCGACGTCCTTCTGCAGCTGATCACTCCGGTCCGCAGCGCTCTGTAGTCATCCCCGTAGCAAGTACAACGTTTCCCAACTCAAATAAGGAGAAGGCGATGGGACGCATGGATGGAAAGGTCGCCCTGGTGACAGGCGCGGCACGTGGAATGGGGCGGGCGCATGCGATCCGCCTCGCCGAAGAGGGCGCAGACATTCTGGCCCTCGACTGCCCACCTGACACTGGACTCCCCTACCCGACGGCGTCCTCGTCAGATCTCCAGATCACAGTCAAGGAGGTAGAGGCACTGGGCCGGCGGATCATCGCACATGAGGGTGACGTCCGAGACCAGTCCTCACTCGACGGGCTCGTCGCTGACGGCGTGAAGGCTTTCGGCGGCCTGGACGTGGCCCTCGCCAACGCCGGAATCTGGACGGTCCACCCCTTCGCCGACATTCCTGAGAAGGAGTTCTCGGAGGTCCTCGACGTCAACATCACCGGAGTGTGGCGAACGCTGAAGGCGGTCACTCCCGCGATGAAGGCGCGGGGTGGCGGCTCGATCGTGGTCACATCCTCTGGAAACGGAGTGGAGGGATCACCGCACTATGTCCACTACGTCGCCTCGAAGCACGGCGTCATCGGGCTTGCGAAGAGCGCGGCACTCGAGTTCGGCCAGTACGGGATCAGGGTGAACATCCTGCTCCCGGGCCCGACTGATACTCCGGCGCTCGACTGGCAGGGCGGGTATGACCTGTGTGCGGGCAAGGGTCCCGGCCAGGGGGTCAAGGAGGATCTCGAAGGTGCAAAGTACTGGTCGGTCCTGCGCGACGTTGGGTTGCTTCCACCGCGCGCCATGAGCGAAGCCGTCCTTTGGCTGGCATCCGACGAATCCCGCTGGACAACTGGCCTCGAAATGCTAGTTGAAGGCGGACACATGCTGATGCCTGGGTTGAACATGGCGAAGATGGCCGCAGACCAGCAGCAGTAGCATGAGCTGAAGCACGTCATCCGCAGTTTGCTGTGGACGAGGCTATTCAACACGAGCGCGGGTAGCCAACTGAATAAATGCGCCGATCGCAGCGAGCCCATCCTTGTCGGAATCCGGTTTCGCTGCGATCGGTTCATTTATAGCCGGCGAAATCGATATCAAACCGCCAGTTCAGGCCTTTCTCGCGGCTCCCTTGTATTCGAGGCCAAAGACAGTTCTCAGCCACACGGTCGTCACGGTCTCGACCATGTCCTCCATACGAATCGCGTTCGCGCTCCGCATGCTCATCAAACCAAGGTTTCTCTCGCCCATCCACATGAGTGCAGCCGCCAAAGACCGAGCCGGCGGCCCGTCGATAGCCACCCCCGCAGAACGGTCGCGCTCAATGGCGGCAGCAGCAGCGTCGATAAACCTGCCCAAGATCTCGTCCCACTGCGCCTGCAGTGCTGGCTCCGCCGCCGCGGCGTCGCCCACCTCCCGGAACACGTGTCCGTGCCGCTCCCACACGGCTACAACCTCAGACACCGCATGCTCGATCGCCACCTCCGGCGGAACTCCTTCCGGCCGGTCGAAAATCATTGACGAAGCGACGAAGATATCCTCGGTCAGGCTCGACAGAAGCGCTGAAAGCACCTGCCACTTGGATTCGAAATAAAAGTAGAACGACGACCGCGATAGACCCGCACCCTGGGCAAGATGATCAATCGAGACGGTACGCATCGAGTCATTGCGCAACGTCTCATAGGCACACTGAAGGATCGCCTGCTCACGCCTGTCGCCCTTAAGGTTCCGCCTACCAGGGCGAGATTCGGCACCTTTGAGACCCTGGGAGAACGATGTCGCCATACCCCTATCCTAGACCAGATCCGGGGCATGAATACGTGCGGGCCGAGCCCCCGAACTTGTACTCACTGCCGTTCGAATTTTCTCTCCGTCCATGACGAGCCACTCGACCGCGGATGGACGCAATCCCGAAGTCGCCGGCGCGCTACAGTTTGCAGCCTCACCGTTGACAATAATCGACACGCCGTCTAACGTAGATCCTGTCGCTCAACTGACCACGCGGGCACTGGTACCGGTTCGAAGGTCCTTTCGCGGCGCTTCAGCTAGAGGGCACGGAGGTTGGCAGTGACTCGCACCGGTGTACGACTTCGCTCCCGTTGGCTCGCCGCATTGGTCATGGCGGGCACGTTCGTCTTGATAGGGCACCCCGCTGCGGCGGTGGTGGTTCTCTTCGCTTGGGTCCCGCCAACGTGCGCTGCTGGCCCTGCACGTCGCGTCGCAGACCGCCGCCGATCCGCTTCGTTGGCCGCCCCGGCCTGAGAGCCCTATGTAAAGCAGCCTCCTGTCGGCAGGTATCGGGGGCGGCGAGGCGCAGACGCGCTTGCGACGTGCATCGTGATCGGGGAGATCGCGACGAATGGACTCACCGTCGGCGCCGCGGAGAAGAAGCTCGGCATCAAGGGCTCCCCCACGCGAGCCACCTGGAGGACGAGAGCGACTGTCCTCGACGTCGACGCGGCGCGTCGCTCAGTTGCTGTCGCGTGTCCGTCAGACCGGTTTGAGGGCGGCGATCTTCCAGTCGTCTCCGTCGCGTCTCAGCGTGACCTCCACGCGGCTCCCGGACGTCGAGGAACGGTCACCCTTCGCTGTCGTGGTCTGCGTCAGGAAGACGAGTACGACGACCTCCTCCCGGTCGCCAGAGACGACGCCGGCCGCACTGACCGACGCCTCGGTGCTGATGCCGCGCCTTTTCGCGGTCGGCCCGACCACATCGGTGAGGATCTTCTCGTAGTCGTCGGTGAACGCACCGGTCGTCTGGTCGAGAGCGCGGTCGAGGTCCTCGTCGAGGGTCGCGTTCTCGTAGCTCAGCAGGGCGGGGACCCGGGTCTCGGCAGCGTCGAGCGCGTTGGCGCGGGCATCGGCCGCGGCTGCAGCACGGTGCGCCTGGACGCCGGCGAAGACGGCAAGGGTCAAAGCCGCCAGCAGGGCGACGAGCGTGAGGAGTCGGGACTTGCTCATGCGACGAACTCCAGCCCCGAGACGAGCCAGCGGTCGCCGTCGTGCTGCAGGTCGACCCGCAGTCGGTAGTAGCGCGGCTCCGCGGCGGCAGTCTGCTTGTTCTCCACGGTGCCGACAGCGGCGACGATGGCCGTCGCGCGGCCGTCCTCGAGCTTCACCACCGCGGTAGCGACCACTTCGCCGGTCGCTGTCACCTTGTTCTTCGTGAGGGCGGTCCGCAGTCGGTCTGCATGCTTCTCGAGCTCGTCCCGGAAGCCTGCGGTGGCGCCGTCGAGCAGCTTTTCCACGTCCGCCTCCGAGGTGGAGCCGCTGACCTCGATCAGGCCTTCGACCTCGGCCGTCGCCGCAGCAGCTGCGGCCTTCTCGTCGTCGACACGCTGCCGCTCGCCCTGCCAGGCGAGGGCGCGTTCACCCGCGACGACGAGGAGCGCCACCACGACCACCGCCACCAGCGCTGCCGGCCACGAGACCCGACCCAGCAGACCGACGAGTCGGGTCTTCACCGCGTCGGTCCTCATCGCACCGCCAGCGGCGCGAGCACCAAGATCTGCCACAGGTCCTCTCCCTTCTGGTTCCCGAGATCGAGCTCGTGGTCGTTGCCGGGGCGTCCGACGGCAAGGTCGTAGGCGACCGTCCCGCTCGACTCCAACCATCGCCCGTCGCCGAAGGTCAGGCCGCACGCCGTCGGCAACGGACCTCGTTGCACTGTGCCCGGACAGGGGAGGTTCCGGGCGCCGCGGACGGCCGTCGGGTCGTCCGGCGCGATCTTGCAGTGAGCCAGCAGGTCCACGGCGCGGGTGGTCAGGGCGCTAGGGCTGCGGCGACTGCTCGGGGGCAGATACCCCGGCCTGCAGCTGGGCGGGTTGTTGAACGCGGCCCGCAAGTCGAGCTGGACGTCGCCGTGCTCGGCCCTGGGGTTGAGGGGACTCTGCACTCGAGCGAGTGTCGCCGGATAGACCACTAGCGTCTGCCGGATCTGCGGCAAGTAGGTGTTGAGCACCTGGGCGTTGGTCGTCAGGTTGTGGAGCAGCATCGGCAGCGTCGGTTGGAGGCCGGTGACAGTCTTGGTCAGCGCATCCAATCCGCCGGGGCCGGCCTTCAGGAGAGCGCGCAGGTCCGCGCTGTCGTCGGCAGCGAGGGCGGTGGTGAGGTCGTTGAGCGCGGCGGCGTAGCTCCGGGTCGTCGGTGCGAGGTCCTGCTGCGTGGACAGCACCGGCTCGAGGGCGGCGACCAGCGAGGTGGTGGTGTCAATGTTGGCCTGCGCCTCGGTGAGCAGGCGTCCCGAGGCATCGATGAGGCCGCCGATGTCCGGGCCGGCCCCGCCGAGGCCGTCGCCGACCTGGTTGAGCACCCGACGGGTCTGGTGGCGCGGCACCGCGGCGAGCAGTCGGTTGAGCTTGTCGAGCACCGGGGCGATCTGCGGCATCTCGACCGCACGGTCCCGCGGGATCTCGGCGCCGTCCTCGAGGTACGGCGCGTCACCGCTCGCGGCGACCAGGTCGACGTACTGCTCGCCGATCGCCGACGTGCTGTGCAGCTCCGCCCGGGCGTCCGCCGGAATCTCGGCATCGCTGTCGATGCGCAGGGTCGCGACGGCGCCGTCGTCGCTCACCTCGAGTGCGGCCACCTTGCCGACCTCGACACCGCGGTAGGTCACCTGTGCCTTCGGGTAGAGGCCGCTGGCGTCGGCGAAGTCGACCGTCACGTCGTAGACGCCGATGCCGAGCATCGACGGGACCTTGGCGTAGGAGAAGAAGGTCAGGCCGAGCGCGACCGCCGCGATGACGACGAAGATCCGCAGCTGTCGCTTGATCAGCTTCGTGAGCAACATCAGCAGAGTCCTAGCGCCGGGAGCAGGCAGTCGCCCTGGTCGTCCGGGTCGAGGAGGTCGTCGACGGTGCCGTCGAGCCCACCGCCGGTCGACTCGTCGGCGTCGTCGTCCGGAGTGGTCAGCGGGTCCTGGACCGGGTCGCCGGCCTGGAGCGCCGGCGGGAGCCCTCCGAGCCAGGCCTCGGCAAGGCCAGCGCTCCGCAGGTCGAGGGTGGTGAAGAGGTTGGCGTAGTCACCCCTGACCGCCTTGCGCGTGGTCATCACCGGGAACGGCATGGTGAGCCCGAACTTGAGCGCCTCGGGCAGCGACTCGCTGACCCGGCCGAGGTTGGTGAGGATCGGCCCGAATGCGTCGAGGTTGGCGAGCAGCGCCGACTCGCTCGCCTGCACCACCCGGACGGCGCGATTGCTGGTGCGCGCCGTGTTGGTCAGCGCTCCGACCAGCCGCTCCCGCTCCTCCTCGAGCACCCGGAGCCCGGGGGCGATCCGGTCGATCGCGTCGACCAGCCGACCCTGGTCCTCGCGCAGTCCGGCACTGAGCGCGTCCATCGACTCGAGCGCGGAGACGATCTCGTTGCGGTTGCTGTCGAGGACGGCGAGCAGGTCGTTGGCGTGCCGGATCAGGCCCGTCGTGTCCGGCACCCGGCCCTCGAGTGCGGTCGACATCTCACCAGTGATGGTGCTGATCTGCGAAAGCCCGCCGTTGTTGAGCAGCAGCGCGACGGCGCCGAGGACCTGCTCGGTCGCTGGGTAGGTGCCGGTCTGCTCGACCGGGACCACGTCGCCGTCCTCGAGGAAATCCTGACGGGCAGGGTCGCTCGTACGCCGAGCGGGGGCGTCCGGAGCGGTCACGTCGACGTACTGCGCGCCGAGCAGGGTCTTCTGTCCGATCGAGAACACGGCGTCGTCGGGCAGCGGCTGGTCACGCAGCAGCCGTAGCTCGACCACCGCCTCCCAGTCTTCGGTGTCGATGGAGGCCACGGTGCCGATCACGACGTTGTCCTTCTGCACCGTCGAGTTCGGGACCAGGTTCTCGATCTGGTCGAAGTGGACCGTGACCGTGTAGCCGTCGTCGCCGACAGCGGTCTGCCCGGGCAGCGTGTTGTCGCTGGGCTGGATCGCGCACCCGGAGGTGACGACGACGGCCGCGGCGCAGGCGAGCGCCCAGGACCGCCTCACTGACCGCCTCACTGACCGCCTCACTGGACGGCTCCCGGCGTCAGGCCGAGCAGGCCGAACAGCGGCTCGAGCGATTCGCGGCACTGCTGGCTGGTCCCGCCGGCTCCGAGCAGGGCGCCGCAGAGCAGCTGCGCCACGCTGTCGTAGTTGGTCGCCGTCATCCGGCCGGCGACGGCCTGGTCCTCGATCGCGTTGTGCAGCCCGATCAGTGAGTGCGGCGTCACGTGAAGGACGCCGGCGAGCTCGTTGGACCGGTCGGCGAGCGCGGCGGCGAGCAGGTTGAGGTCCCCGAGCGCGCCGGTGAGGTGGCCGCGGTGGCGGTCCAGGTACCGCTCGGTCAGGCCGAGCACGTCGGCCAGGTCGCGCATGGCACCCCTGAGGGTCCCGCGGTTGGCCGCGAGCGTCGTACCGACGGAGTCGAGCTTGTCGGTGAAGCCACGAACCGCGGCGTCGTTGAGCGCGAGGTTGCGGGTGAAGGAGTCGAGGTTCTCGATCGTGCCGAACAGGTCGGAGCGGCCGTCGGAGAGCGCGGTCGCGGCGCCGCGCAGCTCGGCGATGGCGGTGCGCAGCCGGCCGGAGTTGCCGTTCTTCAGGCTCCGCTCGAGGGCGATGATGGTGGTCGCGAGCGCTCCCCCGCGCTTGCCCTTGGTGGGACCGAGGGTCGTGGCCAGGTCGGTGAGCTGCTGCTTCACGTCGTCGAAGGTCACCGGCACGGCGGTGCGCTCGACGTCGATCGTGGCGCCGTCGTCGAGCTGGTCGCCGCCCGTGAAGACCGGAGCGAGCTGGACGAACCTTCCGCTGACCAGGCTGGGTGACACGATCGCGGCGCGAGCGTCGGCCGGGATCGGCTGGTCGGCGTCGACCTCCATCGTCACCAGCACGCCGTCGCCCTCGTTCTCGATCGCGGTGATCTTGCCGACGGAGACGCCCAGCACCTTCACCTCGTCGCTGACGTTGAGCCCCTCCGCGCTGGTGAACTGCGCGCGGATCGTCATGTTGCTGTTGTCGCCGAACCAGGCGAAGGCACTGAACGCCAGCGCCGCGACGATCAATGCGAGGACCAGGCGTCTCATTGGGTCACCCCCGAGAGGATCGGAGCCAACGTCCCCGGCGACGTCATGTTCTGGATGTAGGCGTCAAACCACGGGCCGCTCGAGACCGCCTCGCCGAACGCCGTGACATAGCCCCGGAGGCCGGTGATGCTGGCCTGCAGGTTCGCCTTGTTCTCGTTCAGTACGTCGACCACGCCGCCGAGCTCCTCGAGCGCCGGGCCGAGCACGTCGTCGGTGTCGTTGATCATCAGGCGGAGCTGGGCGGACAGAGACCTCGCGCTGTGCAGCAAGCCGATGACGACGTCCTGACGGGCGTCGAGCTCGGACAGCAGCGACCTGCCGGCGCCGAGCAGGGACGCGATCTGCTGGTCCCGGCCGGCCAGGACGCCGGTGACACGGTCGGCGCGGTCAACCAGGGAGCGGAGCTCGTCGTCGTTGGCGGAGACGGCCGAGGAGAGGGCCGTGATGCCCTCGAGAGCGGGGCCGAGGTCCACGCTGCTCGCGCTGAAGGTGGAAGACGCTTCCTCGAGCGCCTGGGCGAGCTGTTCCTTGTCGATCTCGGCGCTGGTCTCGGTGAGCTGGTTCAGGGTGCTGGTCAGGTTGTACGGCGACGACGTGCGGTCGACCGGGATCGTCCCGCCGGCATCCAGCTCACCCGAGCCGCGCGGCTCGAGCTCCACCGCGGCGCGTCCGAGCAGCGTCATGGTGATGATCCGTGCCTCGGTTCGATCGCCGAGCTCGACGTCGCTGTCGGTCAGCACGATGTCAGCGACGACGTGATCGCCGTCGAGGTGCACGTCGCGCACCTTGCCGACCCGCGCTCCGGAGATCATCACGGCGTCGCCGTTCTTGAGGCCGCCGGCCTCGGCGAACTGCACGTGGACGACGTCGTTGTTGCCGATCAGCGGCAGCCGATTGATGTTCAGCGCGGCGACGACGACCAGCACCAGCGTCACGGTGCCGACGACGCCGCGGACGGCCATCCGGTCGGGGCTTTTCCGGCTCATCGCTGGCACCTCCGCGCCTCGGAGTAGTTCCACGGTGCGGTGCCCAGGTCCGTCTGGACCCGGACGCCGCAGAGGAAGAAGTTGAAGAAGTTGCCGTAGGACGCGGAGTTCTGCAGCGTGCGGTAGTGCTTCGGCAACGCCGCCAGGACCTCCCGGAGGGTGGCGGACTCCTGGTTGAGACCGCGGGCGGCGACGAGCAGCGCGGCGAGGTCGTCCCGTACGTCGCCCCGCGCGCCGGCCAGCAGGGAGGCGGTCTCCCGCGCGAACCGGTCGATGTCGACCGCAGCGTCGAGGAGCTGGGCGTCCTGCTTGTCGAGGCCGACGAGCAGCGCGTCGAGCCCGTCGATCAGCTCACCGACCGAGCCCGAGCTCTCGTCCACCGCGCCCAGGACGCTGTTGAGGTTGCGGATGACCTGTCCGATGAGCTGCTCCCGGCTTCCGATCGTGGTCGTGAAGGACGCGACGTGGTCGACAAGGGTGGCCACCGCGGACTGCTGGCCCTGGAGGACCTGGACCAGCTGGCCGGACAGCTCGTTGATCTCGGTCGGGCTCAGTCCGGCGAAGAGCGGCCGGAACCCGTTGAGCAGCGTGTCGAGGTCGAGCGCCGACACGGTCTGCGAGACGGGGATCGTGTCCCCGACGTCGAGCACCTGCGCCCGATCCCCTGGCCGGCTGGGGCCGTCGGTCAGCTGGACCACCCGGTCGCCGATCAGGTTGCGGTACTGGATGGTCGCCCGGGTCCCTGTGGTCAGGTCCTGGTCGCTGCGTACGTCGAACGTCACCAGCACCGTGTTGTCGTCCTGGACGTCGATCTCCTTGACCTTGCCGACGTCGACACCGGCGATGCGCACGTCGTCCCCGACGGCGAGGCCGGAGACGTCGTCGAAGACGGCCTGGTAGGCCTCGCGGTCACCCGGCCGGTACTCGCCCGTGACGGCCGCTACCCACGCGGTGAAGACGGCGGCCATGGCCAGGAACGCGCTGAGCTTGATCAGGTCGGCGCGCTGGCGGCTGCGCTCCACGCTCCGCTTCGATGCCCGTGTCATGGCAGGTTCGCCCCTCCCTGGAGCAGCCCGAGCAGGGTGTCGAGCGCGGCCTCGTCCGGCGTCGGCTGCGGGCCGACGTACGGGTTCGCCCCCGTCTGGAGCGAAGGCGGCTGCTGCGCGGCCTCGGTCGGCGTGACGTGCGGCAGCCCGAAGCATTCCGGACCCCCGTCCTCACCGAGCCGGGGCAGGTTCTCGCCGTACCTGTAGGGATCGCGCCCGGGGACCACTCGGGTGATCGCCGTGATGCCCGGGTGGGTGCCGCCGACGGCCGCCTCGGCGAGCCGGTTGACCGACGCGAGACCGAGTACGACGCACGGGAGCTCGGGCGAGTAGCGCTCCGTAGCCCGGGAGACCGGCTCCAGCAGGGTCAGCGCGGTGACGATGCCGTCCTCCGAGCTGCGGAGCAGCACGTCGGCCTCGTCGCTGAATGTCGTGAGGCTGCGCTCGAAGGCCCGCAGTGACGCCTGCTGCCGGACCAGCGCGTCCGAGATGTCCCCGGTCTGGGTGAGGGTGTCGACCAGGTCGGGGCGGGCGGCCTCGTAGACATCGAGCACGTCGTCGGCCACGCGCAGGTCCTCGCTCAGCGTGGGCAGGGCCGGGTTGAGCGAGACGAGGTACTCGTCGGTCTGAGTGATCAGCTCACCGATCAGGACGCCGCGATCGTCGACCGCTCCGGCCATCGCGGTCAGCGCGGCGTTGACCTCCGCCGGGCGGGCCACGTCGAGCACGTGGGTGAGGTTCTCGAACGCCTCGTCGACCTCGACCGTGACCCGGGTGCCGGGGATCACGGCCCCGGCCTCGATCGGCTCCGCCGTCGTACCCGCTGGAGCGGTGAGCTGGACGTACTTGGCGCCGAACGCCGTCGGCGGCACGATCTGCGCGGTCACGTCGGCAGGGACGCTGTCGACCTTGTCGTCCTCGATCTCGAGCTCGATCACGACGGTGTCGCCGCCATCATGATCGGTGTCGATCGTTCCGACGCTGCCGATCTCGACACCGCGCAGCTTAATCGGCGCGCCCTTCGCGAGGGTGAGGCCGGCCCGGTCCGCCTCGACCGTGACCACGACGTTGTCCTCGAACGCCCCGCGGTACTGGGCGATCGTGCCGGCGACCACCAGTCCCACCAGGGCGATGAACAGGCATCCGTACACGACCTGGCGGTCGATCCGGTGCGGGTCGAGTTGAGTCATGAGCGTGTCACCCGGCGATGTGGACCGAGGGTCCACCCCAGACGGCGATGGCGAAGATCAGGTCGATGAACATCGTGCAGATCAGCGCCGAGCGGACCGCACTCCCGACCGCCCTGCCCACACCCGCCGGCCCGCCCGAGGCACGGAACCCGTGGTAGCAGCAGATCGAGACGATGACCAACGCCATCAGGATCACCTTCACCATCGCCAGGAACAGGTCGCTGGGGATGAGGAAGGTGTCGAAGTAGTGCTGGTAGGTGCCGGGCGGTTGGTCGTAGCCCCAGACGACGACGAGGTATGTCGCGAGCCAGCACATCATCAGCGCGACCGCGAACAGCGGCACGACCGCGATCAGCCCGGCGATGATCCGGGTGGTGATCAGGTAAGGGACCGGCGGGACCGCCATCACCTCGAGCGCGTCGATCTCCTCGCTCACCCGCATGGCCCCGATCTGGGCGGTGAAGCCCGCGCCGACGGTGGCGGTCAGTGCGATGCCGGCGATGATCGGCGCGACCTCGCGGGTGTTGAAGTACGCCGAGAAGAACCCCGAGAGCGTGGAGACGCCGATGTTGTCGAAGGAGGTGTAGGCCTGCAGGCCGACCTCGATGCCGGCGGCCGCCGTGAGGAACCCGATGACCATCACGGTGCCGCCGATCAGGGCAAGAGCGCCCGAGCCGAGCGACACCTCGGCGAGGAGCCGGACGATCTCCTTCGGGTAGTGCTTGATCGCCCGCGGCATGTGCGCGTAGGCATTGCCATGGAAGGCCAGCTGGTCACCGAGCCCACGCAGCGACTCCGTCGGCTTCGCCAGGTGCCGTAGGAACTCCGACCCGGCTCGGTTCGATGTCAGGGTCATGTCAGGCGCCGAGCTTGATCTGGAGGAAGAGAGCGGTGATCACGCTGTTGGCCGCGAAGAGCAGCATGAACGAAAAGACCACGGTCTGGTTGACGGCCTCGCCGACACCCTTCGGCCCGCCCTTGGCGTTGAGGCCGAGGAAGCACGCGGTCAGGCCGGCGAGGAGCCCGAAGACCCCTGCCTTGGCCTCCGACGCCAAGAAATCGGGGAGACCGACCAGGAGCGTCAGGTCGGACAAGTAGAGCCCAGGGGTGGCGCCCTGAAGCACGACCGAGAAGAAGTAGCCGCCCACCAGCCCGACGACGGTCACCATGCCGTTGAGGGCGACGCCGACCAAGGTGGATGCCAGCACGCGCGGAACGACGAGGCGCTCGACAGGGTCGATGCCGAGGGTGACCAGCGCATCGATCTCCTCGCGGATCTTGCGGGAGCCGAGGTCCGCGCAGATCGCGGTCGCACCGGCGCCGGCGACGACCAGCACGCTGACGATCGGACCGATCTCACGGACGACCGCTACGGCGGCGCCCGCGCCCGCGAGGTCGACCGCACCGATCTGGATGAGCAGCTGGTTGACCTGGAAGATGATCACGACGCAGAACGGGATCGACACCAGCAGCGCCGGCCAGAACGACACAGTCGTGATGAACCAGGCCTGGGAGATGAACTCGCGGAAGTGGAACCTGCGCGTGAACATCTGCGCGAAGACCGTGCCGACGAAGCTGTAGAAGTCGCCGAACGTCGACAACGTCTTGAAGGGCATCGAAGAGCGCAGCACCTCCCGGGCGATCTGCCGCGCCTCCGGGCTCATGCCGTCCGGGCCCGGCCGCACGCCCTCTGTCGCCCCACTCGACCGGTGCAGCAGTGCGGTCATGACGGGCCTTTCGTGTCGTGCGGGAGGTCGGAGGTTGAGGGGCGTCGGTCGCCTGCGACTGCCTTCACCAGCCGACTAGCCGACCCCTGGGCGCGAGAGGTGAATCTCGGGTCGTGTCAGCCAAAGGGAGACGAACTGGAGGGGCGTGGGCCTATCCCGTGACTTGAAACGGAGGGCGCCCTTTCAGGGGCCAGCCCCCAGATCAGTCAGCGACCCTGACGACGACCTTGCCTCTGTACTCGCCTGCGATACTGCGGTTCAAGGTGAGGCGCGCGTTTTCCAGGCCGTCCACCACCGTGTCCTCGCTTTGCATGGAACCCTGAGCAAGCTCCTGAGACAGCTCTCCGATGATCTCGCCATACCGATCGACGTGATCAAAGACGATAAAGCCGCGGAGGGTAGCCCGCTGCATCAATAGTTGGCTTACATTGCGCAGGCCGCGCCCGGCGTTATTGCCATCATAGTCGTTATACTCTGAAATCAGGCCGCACAGTGTAATTCGCGCGCCGATATTGAGTCGACCGAGCACATGATCCATGATCTCGCCGCCCACGTTCTCGAAATCGACGTCAATGCCCTGGGGTGTCGCGACATCGAGTTGCGCCTTCCAGTCGTCAGCATGTCGATCGACGCAGGCGTCGAAGCCCAGCTGCTCCACGACGTATCGGCACTTCTCGGCACCGCCGGCGATGCCGACAACGCGTGCGCCCCGCCGCTTCGCGAGCTGCCCCGCGATAGAACCCACTGCGCCGGCCGCGGCAGACACGAAGAAAGTCTCGCCCGGCTTGGGATCACCGAATTCGACCCCGAGGTATGCCGAGATTCCTGTGTGTCCCAGTACTCCGACAAAGACCGGGAGGGGCGCCGGCAACGGGTCGGGGAGGACCGTGAATGGGAAATCCTCATGTGCGGCGTCCGCCACGCAGTAATCCTGCCAGCCCGTCAGGCCCACGACATGCGCGCCCACGGGAAGATCGTGACGCATGCTGGCCACGACCTGCCCGACCCCGGCCCCCCGCATCACGGCATTCAGCTCAACCGGAGGGATATAGGAACGCATCTCGCTCATCCACACCCTGTTCGTCGGGTCTACCGACAAATAGTGCGTCCGAATCAGCGCTTGTCCTTCCGAAATCTCCGGCACAGGCTCCTCGGTCCACTCGAGGTTCTCGGCCGTTACTTCGCCCACGGGTCGACTTCGCAACCGATAAAGTCGATTGGTAAGGGTGCTCATCACTTCTCCTAACGGCCGGTACAAGATTCAGGGTGGACAGACCAAGAAGGCTCAGGAGCGCGTCGCCTCACGGTCGATCTACCACCGGCGGCCCAGACTAGACTTGTCGTGGATCATCGTCAACAGTACGTCGACAAATGGTCGGCGACGGGGGAAGAGGTCCAACACCGCCCAGTCGACACACTGTTGACTATCGCCGACAAGTCGGGCAGTCTCAAGCCTGCGGCGACCTGGACCGGTGTCGCCGCCTGGCCGCACTGAAGGAGGCGACTGTGAGTACACAAGTGGAGAACCGCAAGGTTGTTGATCGGTTCTGGAGCGATCTG
>Ga0164290_1002070_pt1 | contig 17646 bp, 18 predicted proteins | sample Micstemetagenome_FD_108782 | JGI IMG/M metagenome (GOLD analysis project Ga0164290, IMG submission 108782) | Contaminated culture microbial community from soil near Moab, Utah, USA - Microcoleus steenstrupii SON62 (Illumina Assembly) | ecosystem: Environmental > Terrestrial > Soil > Soil crust... | reverse complement strand
TGCCGATCTTCTGACCCAGTACAATCTGATCGAGGCCGACCTCGCGCGCCCGAAGGTCAAGGAAAACGACTTTCGCGGCAAGGCCAAGCATCTCGAATACAAGGCCCGCGAACACCAGCCGGCCATGCTCTGCACGCTCGTGATGACCGACAATGTCGACAGCAAGGGCGTCGCCCGCTATCCGGTCGGCACCATGCCGGTCATGGATCCGGATACCAAGGAAGTGCTGGTCGACGAACTCGGTCGCCGCTCCTATACGACCTCCGTCGCCTATGGTCCGACGATCGGCAAGAACATCGCGCTGGCATATCTCCCCTGGTCTTACTGCCAGGAGGGCCGCAAGCTCGAAGTCTCCTATTTCAACGAGACCTATCCTGTCGAAGTCGCGGGCGTCGGCTACAAGCCGCTCTACGATCCGCAGAACCTCAAGCCCAGGACATAGGGCCAGCGGCTTCCACAGATCACGCATCGCCATTTGAAATTGCCGCTGGAGAGAGATTCGGCGGCATTTTCGTTATGGCGCCGCCTTCGCACTGGAATTTCGAATGCATGGCTGCAAAAGTCGCCGCGACGCCCGAATCTTTAAAATTGTGCTGTTTTCGATGGCGGAATCTTAACCCTTCCGAAAAAGCTCGACTGCTATGGCTGCCCTGGCAAGATGATTTTCGAAAGGGCGGACATGGATTTCTTGGGTGTTTCCGGAATGCACTATTCCGGCCAGTCGCTGAAAGGCAACCGGATTCTCGTCGCCGAAGACTCCAATGTCTTCACCTCGATGATCAGCCAGCGGTTCAAGGAACTTTTGCAGATTGATGTCGAAATCTGCCGCACCTTCGAGGAGCTGCAGATCGCAAACGAAAAGTCGGACCAGCCAATCCGCCTTGCGATCTCCAACATGAACCTTCCCGGGGCAGAACAGGGCGAGGCGCTCGACTATCTCGTCGATGTCTCGATTCCCACCATTGTCTTCACCGGTACGCTGCAGGATACGACGCGAGACAGGCTGCTTTCCAACCAGATTGTCGATTACATCATCAAGGACAGCGTCTTCGCCGTCGACATGCTGGCGGAAGCGGTCTGCCGGTTCCTGACCAATCATCATCATCATGTGCTTATCGTCGATGACAGTCAGACGGCCAGGGCGCTGCTGACGACGCGATTGAAGCGTTACAACTTCAAGACCAGCGCTGCCGAGAACGGCCTCAGGGCGCTCGAAATTCTCAAGGCCAATCGCGACATCACGCTTATGATCACGGATTACAACATGCCGGACATCGATGGATTTGAACTCACGCGACGGGTGCGCTCGCATGTCGGCTCGCACGAATTGCGAATTATCGGCGTTTCGTCTTCCACGGATCGCCTGCTTTCGGCGCGTTTCCTCAAGGCCGGTGGCAACGACTTCATGATGCGCCCCTTCATCGATGAGGAGTTCTATTGCCGGGTTAACCAGAATCTCGATACGCTTTCGCAGATGAAGTATCTGATTGCCCGGCAGAAGAAAGCGTAAACGAGCAATTAATCGACTTCAGTAAATTCGTTCTTTCTATTTGAATATCGTTAGTTCTAACACATTCAAATTTTGAAAACGTCGTCAGTTTGGTGCGGGGTTAACCGTTTCGAAAGCACGCCGGGAATAACGTGCAGGTCTGAAATTGAGCTGCTGGGCATCACGCTGAAGGCGGTCTATCCGGAATTCGAGACAACTGTCGCGATGAGTCGGTAGCGAGGATGAATTGCAAGGGGACGGCCTGACGTGGGGTTTCGCAATAGTGCAAGCAGGGCGACACGGCCGAAGAAATTCGAAGGCCAACGCGTGCTTCTCGTTGAGGACACACGGCTCTATTCGCTCGCCGTAAGAAGTCTACTCGAAGGCAATTTCGGGCTCATCGTCGTCCACTGTGCCACATTTGCCGCTCTTCGTCATGAATTGGAGTCGGACACGCGCGGTTTCAGCCTTGCGATCCTCGATCTCTGTCTTTCAGATGCCGCCAATGGCGAGGCCCTGGGTCTGGTGACTGAACGGTCCATACCATCGATCGTGTTCTCCGGCTTCACCAATGAGCGGCGGCGTGCGGAAATCCTGAGCAAGGAAGTCATCGAACTGGTCTACAAGAATTCGCCTTCGTCGCTCGAAAATCTCAGCGCGGCCGTTGAGCGGGTGCTTTCACTCAGCCGCCCCCAACTTCTTCTCGTCGATCCCAAGGGCGACAGTGATTCCGGGATGATGGCGGCGCTTCAAAATTGCGGCTTCCTGATCAGCGTTTGCACATCGACGGGCGAGGCGCTCGATGTACTCGATGCGTCGCAGAACACAGAACTGGTCGTCGTGCGCAATGATCTTGCGGAGAAGAACAACTATTCCTTCATGGATATGCTCAAGGCGCGCCTCGGCGACGATGCCGTTCGTGTTATCGGGTTTTCACAGAACAAGGGTCGTGACGATGTCGCGCGTTTCCTGCGTGCCGGTGGCGATGATTTCGTGCATCTGCCGGTAAGCGCGGCCGATATGGAAAGCCGTCTCAGGCATACGCTGACCATTCACAAGCGGATACAGTCCTTGCAGCGCATGGCATCGCGGGATTATCTCACCGATTTGCTCAATCGCCGGTATTTCTTCGACCGTGGCCCGAAAATGGTGGATATATGCCTGCGTCAATCGATGCCGGTCTGCACCGCGTTGCTCGATATCGATCATTTCAAGCGGCTGAACGACACCCACGGCCATGAGATCGGCGATATCGTGCTCAAGGCTGTGTCGCGTAAGATCCTCCAGCTTGTGGGTGAGAAACAACACCTGCCGGCACGCATCGGTGGCGAGGAGTTTGCGATTCTCTTCACCAATCTCGACATCGAGGCGGCCTACGAATTCTGTGAGCGCATCAGAATAGAGATCGCAGCGATCAAAGTCGTCGTCGATGACGAGGACCTTTCAGTGACCATCTCGATGGGTCTTGCCAGCATTTCAGACGCCGAGACATTCGACAACTATCTCAACGCCGCAGACCAATATCTCTATCTCGCGAAGCATTCCGGCCGCAACCGGGTGTTCTCGGACTACCAGGTTGCGCGCATCGCGGCGTCCTGACATCCTTTGAAACTGCCCGGAAACTACATCACCGCGCCGTTAATGCTCGGCATCGTCGACAGGTGCTTGCGGTCGGCGCGTTCTTGCTGCGGTGAGCGACCATAGAGTTCGCGATAACATTTCGAGAAATGCGATGCCGAGACAAAGCCGCAGGCAACCGCGACCTCCACCACCGGCATCGAGGACTGCACCAGCAGGTGCCGTGCCCGGTCGAGGCGAATCTCCAGATAATAGCGTGCGGGAGACCGGCCCATTTCCTGACGGAACAGGCGCTCGATCTGCCGGCGCGAAAGGCCTGCCTTGTCGGCGATATCGACCAGCGATAAGGGTTCGGCGAGGTTGTTTTCCATGATCTCTATGATCGACAGAACCTTCGAGTTCTGGACGCCGAGACGCGCGCGTAGCGGCAGGCGCTGGCGGTCGGACGCGGAGCGCACTCGATCGGTCAGGTGCTGTTCGCAGACGCGGTTGACGAGGTTCTCGCCGAAATCCTGGCGGATGAAGTGTAGCACCATGTCGAGCGATGCCGTACCGCCGGCACAGGTATAAATATTGCCGTCGATCTCGAAGAGGTCGGCATGAACATCGGCCTGCGGGAAGGCTTCGGCGAAACCGGGCAGATTTTCCCAGTGGATCGCGCAGCGCTTGCCGTTGAGCAGGCCCGCTTGCGCGAGCACATGAGCGCCGGTACAGAGGCTGCCCACCGCTATGCCGCGGTTATACACTTCGCGCAGATAGGCATTGACCGACTTGTTGCGGAACTCCTCGACATAAATGCCCGAACAGACCAGCACCATGTTGGGCCGCATTTCGCCGGACAGGTATTTGCGTTCGTCGGTCAGCGAGGTCTTGGCGGCAAGGCCGATGCCCGAAGAGGAATAGACCTGCTGGCCATCGACCGAAGCCAGGCGCCATTGATAGGCCTCGTAGCCGAGCATGCGGTTGGCGATGCGAAGCGTTTCCACCGCTGCGGAGAAGGGCAGCATAGTGAAGTTGGGGACCAGGAAGAAAACGATCGTCCGCTTGATCGCCGGTTTCTTGGGCAGGGGAAAGCTCTCTGGCCGCATGGTCTTCCTCTCAATGTCGCATGAGAACAAAGTCGTCTATATGCGCCACGAAATAATTGCGCAATAGCGACATGGAAGCGATTTTTTGCGACGCACTGGCGGGACGGTTAAAATAACTGCGTCAGGAAGGTGCTGATAACGTCGCGGACTGGATATGAAACGGTTAAAGATAAAATGGATGCAATCTGAGATAGACGCCGGATCCGGATATGTAGCCTATAGGCTATCTCCGGAACCGGCTGTTGGCTTTGTCACTGCGCATTCGTGCGCTCCGCAGCCCGGAAACCGATATCCTTCATGACGTTGTAAGGTACCGATTCGAGTTCCCTCATCGTCCTGTAATCCTGCCACTTGGCGACGAGGGGCGCAATGAAACCGGATCCAATGAAGCGCGCATGACCGGTAAATTGTCCGGTCGCATAAGTGATACTACTCATTTTCAAGTCTCCTTGTGCGTGAGGCTAGGGCCTCTGTCGTGAACGATACGCTCTCGATTACATAAGACAAACGAATATGTCTTATGCCACTAATCAAGAAATTTGACGGAACTCTGCTGGTCGATCGCTTCGAGGATATCGTCAGCGATGTAGGCGGGAAGTCGCGAAAGCTCCCTGTGTAGGCGAGCGTCCTGGCGTGCCTTGCGCGCATACCTCGCTCGTGTTTCAAAGAAGTCGGCCACGGCCGAGGGCGTGATTTTAAGCAGTTTCATTGGTTTTCTCCTTCACATTCCTCAGGGGTCAATTGAGAACGTCTTGACCTTGGACTTTATTTGATGTTCAATCAAACAAAATGATCTGATGTTGTCATTCAGAAAAATTGATGGAGGATGTGAATGGCGAATTCTCTTCCGGCGGCGCTGCCCCTGCTTGAACTCGACATTATGAAGACGTTCATCGCGATCTCGGAGACGGGTAATTTCACCACGGCAGCAGACGCGGTTTTCCGCACGCCGTCGGCCGTTTCGATGCAGATCAAGAAGCTCGAGGAGACTCTCCGTGTGCCGCTGTTCCGTCGCGATGCGCGCTCGGTGACCCTCACCCATCATGGCGAGATCCTGCTCGCCTATGCCAAGCGGATGATCGCACTCAATAACGAAGCGGTGTCACGTTTTGTCGTGCCGGAGATGAACGGCATCGTGAAGCTGGGCGCGCCAGACGATATCGGCGAACTGATGCTGCCGGGCATTCTCAAGCATCTCTCCGAGACCTGGCCGCAACTTGCCATCGACGTGACGATCGAATCCTCCGCCAATCTCCACCGCGGCGTGGAGGAGGGGCGGCTCGACCTTACGCTCTATAATTTCCTCAACGCCGTGCGCGCGGATCCCGCCGAGAAGGTGATGACGGAACGGCTTGTCTGGGTCGGCAAGAAGCACGGCCAGGCTCATCTGAAGACGCCGTTGCCGGTGTCGGTCTGGGATAGCGGCTGCATCTGGCGCACCAAGGCACTTGAAGAACTGACCAAGTCGGAGATCGAATTCCGCATCGCCTATTTCTGCGGCAGCCATATGGGCCAGACCGCGGCGATCCGCGCCGATATCGCGATCGCGCCACTCGCCCGGTTCCTTGTGCGCGATGACATGGTCGTGCTGGGCGAGCGCGACGGCCTGCCCGATCTCGGCACCTACGACATCGGCCTTGCCGTCCGCCAGGGTGCGTCCCAGCCGGCGCTCGCAGTGGCCGATTATATCCGCGCGGCCCTCGGCGACATGGACATGCAGCAGCCCGCTGCGGTGGCGGCCTAGATCCCCTGGAAAGTGGAGTTACCGATCAACAACCGAGCCGATTGGTGCGCTTTCAGATCAGAAAGATCTAGCGCTCCCTGCGCCTTCTCCGGCCGCCGCCATCCTCGCCGCCGCCTGCCGCGGCCACTTTGCGCTCCGGCAGTGTGACGACCTTGGAGAGTTCCGGGAACGGATCGACCTTGTTCGGCATCGCCATCGCGTCGATGAACAGTTGCTGGAAATGCGGCTCCAGCGCGGTTTCGATCTTCTCGATCTTCGAGACCTGTTTTTCAATTTCGCGGCGGTGCTCGCGGTTGAGAAGGGCCATCAGCGCGCCGGTGCCGGCGGCATTGCCCACCGCCCTGACCTCGGCGAGGTCACAATCCGGGATCAGGCCGAGCACCATGGCATATTTCGGATCGATGAACGAGCCGAAGGCGCCGGCGAAGCGGATCATGTCGACCTTCTCGACGCCCTGTTTTTCCATCAGCAGCTTGATGCCGGCATAGAGTGCCGCCTTGGCGAGCTGGATGGCGCGCACGTCGTTCTGGGTCACGGTGATGCGCTGTTCGCCATCGCCGCGCAGCAGATAAGAGAATGTGCGACCGTTCGCAATGATACGGGGGCTTCTCGCAGCCATCGCGCCATCGACGACGCCATCTTCGGAAATGATGCCCGAGAGATACATCTCAGCCACGACCTCGATGATCGCCGAGCCGCAGATGCCGGTCACGCCGACCGAGGCGGCGTCGTCCTCGAAGCCATCCTCGTCGGACCATTTGTCGACGCCGATGACCCGGAACTTGGGCTCAAGCGTCACCGGATCGATGCGGACGCGCTCGATCGCACCCGGTGCAGCGCGCTGGCCGGACGAGATTTCCGCACCTTCGAAAGCAGGGCCGGTGGGAGAGGAGGCAGCGACGACGCGGCTCCGGTTGCCGAGTACAATTTCGGCATTGGTGCCGACATCGACCAGTAGCATCATCTTGTCCTGCCGGTACGGACCCTCGGAAAGGGTGGCGCCTGCCGCATCGGCGCCGACATGGCCGGCGATGCAGGGCAGCAGATAGACGCGCGCGCCGCGATTGACCTTGATGTCGATGTCATGCGCCCAGTATTGCAGCGCGCCGGAGACAGCGAGCGCAAACGGCGCCATGCCGAGTTCGGTCGGGTCGATGCCGAGGAACAGATGGTGCATGATGGGATTGGCGACGAACACCATGTCGAGGACGTCGTTGCGATCCACGCCGCCTTCTTCACAGACCTTGCCGATAAGGCCGTTGATGGCCTCTCGCACGGCCGTCGTCATCGCCTCCCGGCCATCCGGATTCATCATCACGTAGGAGACGCGGCTCATCAGGTCTTCGCCGAAGCGGATCTGCGGGTTCGACGTGCCCGAGGATCCAACGATGCGGCCCGAGAGCAGCGACACGAGATGCATCGCGATGGTCGTCGAGCCGATGTCGCAAGCGATACCATAGGCTTCGTTCTGCAGGCCGGGATACAGCGCTATGATGAATGGACGCGACGAATCCATGTCGCGGTGTATGGCGGCGGTGACACCCCAATTGCCCTTACGCAGGATGCCCTGAACCTGCGGGATCAGGTGTGGTGCGATCAGCAGATCCTTAAAGCCCCAGTCCTTTTCCAGCATGAGCTTGAGGCGGTCGAGATCGCCGAGCGGCTTGTGCATGTCGGGTTCATCGATCTCGACATAGCAGAGCTGCACGGCGGCGTTGCGCTCGATGACCCGGTCGCTGGCGGCTTTGCGCACGACCTGCGCATTGACCACGGTATCCTGCGGCACGTCGATGACGAGGTCGCCGAGAATTTCCGCCGAACAGGAGAGGCGCCGGCCTTCGGGCAGGCCGCGCACTCGGTCGTAACGATCTTCCTTAGGTCCGCGCGCGGTGATGTGGTCGTTGGACGAGACGATCTTGTGTTTGGCGAAATTGCCTTCCTGCACGACGACCTGACAGCGGCCACAGGTCGCGCGTCCGCCACAGACGCTCTCGACATAGACACCGAGCTTGCGAGCGGCTTCCAGCACTGGCGTGCCGACCGGAAAGCGGCCACGCTTGCCCGAGGGCATGAACAGGACGAGCGGATCTTTCTGTATGCCTTCGGTCATGTTGAACTCATTCTCGGCAGGGCCGTCAGTGCGCATTTCAAGTCTTCTTTCCCGAATACAGTCCACAGCAGACTGCACCCTCATTGCCGGGAACAATGTCCAGATCCCGACATGCAAATATCACCCCGCAGCTTTTGTGCAGGGTGATATCGCATTTCAAACAGTTTTTCCCCGGCAATTATGCCGATACGCGAGCCGCGCGGCCGCCGCGACGGCCAGGCGCTGCCGACGATGCCGCCGGGGTCGGCGCCTGTGCTGCGCCGGCTTCTGCAGGCTTGTAGTCGCGATATGTTTTGATCCAATGGGTGCAGTTCGGATCTGTGCCGTTGAGCACGTTGGCGGCGCGGACCGCTTCCATTTCCTGCGGACGGCAGGGGTTCATAATCGCCGATGTCATGCCGGCGCCGATGACCATCGGGATGAAGCCGGCATTGATGCCGTGGCGATGCGGCAGGCCGAAGGAGATATTGGAGAGGCCGCAGGTCGTGTTGACCTTCAGTTCTTCACGGAGCCGGCGCAGCAGCGCAAAGACCTGGCGGCCGGCATCACCGAGTGCGCCGATCGGCATGACCAGCGGATCGACGACGACGTCTTCCGGCTTAATGCCGTAATCCATGGCGCGCTCGACGATCTTCTTGGCGACGGCGAAGCGGACGTCCGGGTCCATCGAGATGCCGGTCTCATCGTTGGAGATGGCGACCACCGGAACATTGTACTTGGCGCAAAGCGGCAGGATCGCCTCGAGTTTTTCTTCCTCGCCCGTCACCGAATTGACCAGCGGGCGACCCTTGGCGACTTTCAGCGCGGCTTCGATCGCGGCAGAGACCGAGGAGTCGATCGACAGCGGCACATCGACCAGGCCCTGGACGATTTCGAGCGTCTTGACCAGAAGACCCGGCTCGGTCTCGTTCGGGTTGACCGAGGTGACGCCGGCATTGACGTCGAGCATGGTCGCGCCCGCTGCGACCTGTTCGAGCGCGTCCTTGATGACGGTGTCGAAATTGTCTTCGATCATCTCAGCGGCAAGCTTCTTGCGGCCGGTCGGGTTGATGCGTTCCCCTATCACGCAGAACGGCTGGTCGAAGCCGATGATGATTTCCCGGGTTGCGGAGGCGACGATAGTGCGGGTCATTTGTTTTCCTTGGTGGCTCGGGACATGGCGGTTTCTTAGGCCGCAGTTCTATTGAAGGCAAGTTTGAGGGATGCTCAATCCATCGAATGGTCGACGAGGGAGTCCGATGTCTCTTCCAGCATCTCGCGGATTTCGGTGCGCGGCGTGCGCTTCCAGGGCGTGCGGCCCTTGAGGACGCCGGACTCATGGACGATTTCGGAGACATATTCTTCCTGGCGGTAGGCCATGACGTGTATGCCCGAGACCCCTTCGATGTCCTTGACCTCGTTGATAATGTCGATGCACAACTGCTTGCCTTCCTTCTTCTGATCCTGTGCACCTTCGAGGCGCGCGATGACCGAATCCGGAATATGGATGCCCGGCACGTTCGAGCGGATCCACTTGGCTGTCTTGGCCGACGCCATCGGGCCGACACCGACCAGGATGAAGCATTTCTCGGCGTAACCCAAATCCACGACCTTCTTCATATATTCCTTGAACATCGGGACATCGAAGCAATACTGGCTCTGCACGAACTGCGCGCCGGCCTCGATCTTCTTGCCGAGACGGTAAGGGCGGAAATCATACGGCGGCGCGAAGGGATTGATGGCGGCGCCCAGGAAAACCTTGGGCGGCGTTGTCAGCTTGCGGCCCGACAGGAACTTCGAATTGTCGCGCATGATGCGCACGGTTTCGAGCAGCGACATGCAGTCGAGGTCGAAGACCGGCTTGGCGCCGGGCTGGTCGCCGGCCTGCACGCCGTCACCGGTCAAGCACATGATGTTGGCAACACCCATGGCTGCGGCACCCAGCACGTCGCCCTGGATGGCAATGCGGTTCTTGTCGCGGCAGGCGATCTGCATGATCGGGGCGTGGCCCATGCGCGTCAGCAGCGCGCAGATGCCGACCGAGGACATGTGGCAATTGGCGCCCGAGGCATCGACCGCGTTAATACCATCCACCCAGCCTTCGAAGATCGCGGCGCGCTCATAGACATCTTCCGGATTGGCGCTGTCTGGCGGATTGAGTTCCGCCGTGACGGCAAATTCGCCCCGGCGCAGAACGCGTTCCAGCCTGCCGAGAGAGGAGTGACCGGGCAAGGGATCGAGCGGCAGGTGTGGCCCGAGCGGATTTTCGTCGATATGCACCATCGGGCTCATGCGTCCTTCTTGTCCAACGCGTCGCGCTCGGCGGCCGCGAGCGCGGTCACCCGCAGCCAGGCGGATGTTTCGCGAAGCGACTGGTCGACGGGCTTCTGCACCGTCATGATCTTGTCGCCATGTACCATGTTGCGCGATCCTTCCCACGCTTTGACCCATACGCAGGGCATATCGGGCTCGACCTCGCAGTTTCCGTTTGCCCGCACACCGCCACAGGGGCCGTTGCGGAGTTGCTTGGGGCAGTTCATCGGACAGCTCATGCCGGTCGAGGACAGCACGCACTGGCCACACATCCGACAGTCGAACATCAGGCCCTTCACCCGCTTTTCGACAAACTTGACCGGCGCTTCGATGCGGCCGTATCCGATCTTGTTCCAGAGCGGATGGAGCAACAGGAACGTGTCTGCAAACCTCGCATAGAACCATTCGAGCATGCGCGAATTGCGGACCGACCATAGCCGGATCGAATAACTGCGCTTGCGCCGGCCAATGGCCGATACGCCGGAGGGCGTATACGCCCCGGTCTTGGCCTTCGCGCCGGCGCTCGCATTGCCGGGTCTTGATTCAGCCATTTTCGCGCCCTCCCGCCTTGACAAGCGCGATCAGGCGATCACGGTCATAGGCGGCCTCGATCTCGGCCACGGCCCTGTCTGCCTCGGCTTCAAGGTCGTCGGAAACCGGGGTGGGGTCAGCCTTGCGCCATTCAGCGAGATAATCATCCGTCTCGGCAGCACCGGTCCGCATCGCACACATGTCAATCGCCTCTGTGAAGCGCAGCGAAAGCTCGCGCTTGGCGTTGGTTCGGCCCTTCTTGATGATGACCTGCGCGGGAATATCGCGCCAATAGACAATGATGCGGTCTGCCATGAAAATCGGTACTCCCTTTTCCGGCACAATGGTCGGGAAAGAGCCAGTTTGCACGGCTAGTCACGACGTCGCAATCGCCTTATTGCGACAGGCGGATTCTCGCTGTGGATTGCCGGGCCTTCGCGGCGGATTTTCACATGAAGAAGTTGCGAAACGCGTCCCAGTAGTGGGGAATCTGGCTGATGAAGAATGGGATGTTGCTAATGATCTCGTAGCCAACGAAGCTGACGATGACACCGAAAATGCCGCCGACCAAGACACCAGCGCCCATCATCAGGCCGTCGCGCTCGGTCAGACCCAGACCGATGAGCGCGAGTGCCAGGGAAGGCCCCATATTGCCGAGCGGAATGGGTAGGAACACAATTAGGGCCAGCACGAGCGCGAAGATTCCAAGAACGCGCTCAACAATCCGGTTTCCGCTGAAGAAGCGCGGCTTGATGAAGCGTTCGGCCTTGTTCATCCACGGGATGAACTTGTCAAGAACTGCGGAAAAACCCTTGTTGTCAAAAGAGTATTCGCGCAACCGCCTTGGCAGCCAGATCGTGTCGAGGCGCGAAAATGCCATCTGGCAAGCGATGAAGATAAGCGGAAGGCCGAGCACGAATGTGGCGCCCGGCGGCAGCGGTACAAGATTGGGAAGACAGAAGACGACGAGAAAGGCGCCGAAAGACCGATCGTCCATAGCATGGGCAATCTCGCCCAGACTGATCTTGTCGCCGGCTTTGGCGGAAACGTGGCGCAGCAATTCCGAAAGCTTCTCTTGCTTCTCACCGGCAATCTTCTGACCCAAGCCGAGATCCATTTCTACTTCCGACACAACACACCCGTCTTCCATTTCCGTTCAGCTTATCATGCATATATTTATGTCACGTATATCAAGCCAACGGACAACGGATTATGAATGGTCTTTATTTGCGGCACCGCCGAAATCATATTGTCACGCATCGACGGATAATCAAGCGGCAGCACCCAGGAGCTCAGGGGTCAAATCGCCATAGCCGGTGAAGCGGTACTCGTAGTCGAGCTTGAGATAGTCGGCGGCCCATTTGGCCTTGCGCTGCAGGTCCTGGTCCTCGGTCTGCGCGAGATAGACGATCTTGGTATAATTGCCGAATACCATGTCGCGCAGTTCGGGATGCTTGTCGAGTTTCAGCGGTTCTATGACGAAGGCCTCGAACTGTCGCGTGATGAGATCGGTCAGGTAGAAGGCGGTGAATTCTTCTTCACATTCGGCAAGGAATTTTTCAGTGCCGGTGAAAAAGGCGTAACAGTGTGGCCCGGCAATGCGCTCGATGCCTTCCTCGGCGCAGATCTTGTCGAGTTCGCCTTGGGTGCCGCATTCGGCGTAACCGATAAAAATGTGTTTGATGCCATCGGCACGTGCCTCGGCGATCTTGGTCCGCATCGCGGGCGCGATTTTCTCCGGATGCACGTGCCAGATGGCCGGCAGACATTCGAGTTCGAGGTGGTCGAGTCCGTTGGCGTTCTTGATGGCAATGATCTCGCGGGCGATGGCGCCGCAGGCGATCACCCTGACTCTCTCGCGGCCCTGAACATCTGTCAACATGGCGGTGTTTTCCTAAGCTTGCTTTCTCAATATAGGCGCGCCGGTAGCCATTGAAAATGTCGGCAGCGTCATTTGCTGACGTCAAGAGAACGGATCACTGTCGTTGCGATTATTTCAATCGGTTGAGCCGAACCAAATCGCGCTTCGTGCGTTTAACAGCCGGTGCAATCACTGCCGGGTTTCGTGAGCGTTTGCCCAGTCATTGGCCGGGGCGCGACCGCGCTTCGGATCTATCTATCTACATCGGAGATCACGGTCATGAACACATCTACCAAGATTGCGGCAGCCCTTCTGGCGGCAATGATGCTTGCATCTTGCGGCAACACCATTCGTGGCATCGGCAGGGATACGTCTAACACCGTCAATGCGACGGAGGACGCGGCTCGGGATGTCGCTAACTGATCGGCGGCAAGACACATTGGAGGCAATGAAATGATTAACATCACCACACGCGTCGCGGCAGCATTCGTCCTCGTACTGGCGCTCACATCATGCGGCAACACCATTCGCGGCTTTGGCAAGGATGCGTCGAACACTGTCGATGCGACAGAGGACGCTGCACGAGACGCCACCGACTAAGCTCAATGAAACTGGCCGCGGACAACCGCAGCGGCCAGTTATAACTTCCAATGTGACGACTGATCAGGCGCCGGCAGCGAGCATGTTGTGCTTGCGCTTGATATATTCCTTGGCCGTTTCAACGGCAATCGCCGCGTCGCGGCAGTAGGCGTCGGCACCGACGGCCTTGCCGAATTCCTCGTTGAGCGGCGCGCCGCCGACGAGTACGACGTAGTCGTCACGGATGCCCTTTTCCTTCATCGTGTCGATCACAACCTTCATATAGGGCATCGTCGTGGTGAGCAGCGCCGACATGCCGAGAATGTCGGGCTTTTCGCGCTCGATGGCGTCGAGGTAGTTCTCGACAGGGTTGTTGATGCCGAGGTCGATGACGTCGAAGCCGGCGCCTTCCATCATCATGCCGACGAGGTTCTTGCCGATGTCGTGGATGTCGCCCTTGACGGTGCCGATCACCATCTTGCCCTGCTTCGGCGCGCCGGTGGCGGCGAGCAGCGGCCGCAGGATGTTCATGCCGGCCTTCATCGCATTGGCCGAGAGCAGCACTTCCGGAACGAAGAGAATGCCATCGCGGAAGTCGATACCGACGATGCGCATGCCTTCGACGAGGGCCTGGGTCAGGACGTCATAAGGCACCCAGCCGCGCTCGAGAAGAATATTGGTGCCTTCCTCGATCTCTTCCTTCAGCCCGTCATAGAGGTCGTCGTGCATCTGCTGCACAAGTTCTTCGTCCGAGAGCTCGGAAAGAATGATGTCGTCGTCTGCCATGGCGATCCTCGTCGAGTTGGGGAATCCGCAGTTTGCCGTAAACCGCATTTGACCAATACAGATAGCGTTCGGGCATTGCAAAGCGTTTTCGAAAACGACGCGTGTCAGCGTGATTTACGACGATTTTTTCATTCATGCTTGAAGGGGTTGACGATTTCGAGGCCGGGATGTGCTCCTCGACTTGGAGGAGGATCGGGCTGGCGTTATTGAATCTTCCGATTACCATCTTGAAGGCATGGCGCTCTGTCTCTTGCAGCAAATCGGCAATTGCGCCACTTCGTTTCCAGCGCACACATTGGCGCTTTGAGGAATGTTCCTTTTGCGGCATTGTTTAGGATCGCCGTGAACATTTCGGCCCCTCAGGCCCAAAATCACCAAGAGGAAGCGACCATGGACCAGACGACAGACCAGGCAGAAGGCGGCGGGCGCCGTGGACGAGGTGCTGCCGCTCGCCGCGCAGCACGCACAGGCGGTGGTCCGGCTCCATCGCTTCCCTACATTACCCGCAGAATACGCGAATACGAAGTGCTCGAAGAAGAAGGCCTGGAGCTCATCGAACGGAATGCCGACCTCGTTCTCGAGGAAATCGGCATCGAATTCCGCGAAGACGCCGAAGCGCTGGCACTGTGGAAGGAAGCCGGCGCCGATGTCAGGGGCGAGCGGGTGCATTTTCCCAAAGGCCTCTGCCGCGAACTCCTGAAGACAGCACCACCGGTTTTCACCTGGCATGCCCGCAATCCCGAGCGCAACTGCCAGATCGGTGGCAAGGCCACTGTCTTCGCGCCGGTCTATGGCCCACCCTTCGTGCGCGATCTCGAAGGCGTGCGCCGCTATGCGACGATCGAGGACTTCCGCAATTTCGTCAAGCTCGCCTACATGGCGCCGTCGATGCATTCGTCCGGCGGTACTGTCTGCGAGCCGGTCGATATCCCGGTGAACAAACGTCATCTCGACATGGTCTACAGCCATATCAAATATTCCGACAAACCGTTCATGGGCTCGGTCACCGCGCCGGAGCGCGCCGAAGACACGATAGCGATGGCCAAGCTGGTTTTCGGTGATGATTTCGTCGAAAACAATTGCGTCACGCTCAACCTCATCAATGCCAATTCGCCGATGGTGTTCGACGAGACAATGGTCGGCGCGCTAAAGGTCTATGCGCGGCACAACCAGGCGACCGTGATTTCGCCGTTCATCCTGTCCGGGGCGATGAGCCCGGTGACCGTGACCGGCACGCTGACGCAGATCCTGGCCGAAGTTCTGGCCGGCGCGTCATTTACGCAGCTGATCCGCAAGGGCGCGCCGGTGCTATTCGGCACCTTCGCCGCCTCGATCTCGATGCAGTCGGGCGCGCCGACCTTCGGCACGCCGGAACCGTCGCTGGTGTCCTACGGTGCAGCACAGCTGGCACGCCGCCTTGGCCTGCCGTTCCGCACCGGCGGCTCGCTCTGCGCCTCCAAGGTGCCGGATGCGCAGGCAGCGCATGAATCGGCAAACACGCTGAACATGACGCTTCTTGCAGGCACGAATTTTTCGCTGCATGCGGCAGGCTGGCTCGAAGGCGGTCTTGTCTCGTCCTACGAGAAGTTCATGATCGACCAGGACCAGCTCGGCATGATGCAGAAGATGGCAGAAGGCGTCGATCTCTCGGACAACGCCCAGGCGCTGGACGCCATCCGCGAAGTCGGTCCAGGCAGCCACTATCTCGGCTGCGCCCACACGCAGGCCAACTTCCAGACGGCCTTCTATCGTTCCGCTCTCGCCGACAACAATTCCTACGAGCAGTGGGAAGTCGAAGGCTCCAAACGGATCGAGGAACGCGCCAACGCGCTCTGCAAATCCTGGCTCGAACAGTACGAAGCACCGGCACTCGATCCCGCGATCGACGAGGCGCTGCTGGCCTTCATCAAGCAGAAGAAGGATTCCATGCCCGACGCCTTCACCTGAAAGGGTCCCGAAGCCAGGGAGAATGGCGGACGGTATCAGGTGGCCGACTGGATACAGCGGGACGTTTGGCGCCCGCACTACAAGCCGCCTGGCCGGACATAATGGGCAAGACAGAGAACAGAATTGAACATATCCGTGCGGTGCTTGCGCCGCACGGAATTTTTTTGCGCGGCGTCGTACATTTTGGCAGTGACGGCCCTGAGATGGCACGGGACACGGCGCGCACGGTCGTCCTGCTCGGCAATATCGGCGGCTCGATATGGCCGGCTTTCTCGAAGTGGTGGCAAGACAACGAGCATGTGTCCAACCCATTGGACGCGTGGTCCGTCGAGATCATCAGGCCCGTCGCAAGTATGATCGGCGGAACCGCGTGGTTTCCGTCGGAAAGGCCCTGGCAGCCTTTCCAACAATGGGCAATGCTTGCCGAGGGATTGAGGGCGTCGCCGCTCGGTGTCCTTGTTCATCCAGAGTATGGGCTGTGGCACGGTTATCGCGGGGCGATCGGGCTCGAAGAGCGGATCGATTTTCCCTTACCAGCGACAAGGCCGCATCCCTGTGACCACTGTCCCGACAAGCCGTGCCTGACAAGCTGCCCAGCAAACGCGGTGATGCTTGAAGGTTTCGATGTTCCGGCGTGCCGCACCTATCTCGCTGGCGGAGGAATGCAGGCCTGCATGCAAGGTGGCTGCGTCGCCCGCAACGCTTGCCCGGTTGGCACCGAATATCGCTACACCGACGCACAGCTCCGCTTTCACATGACGGCCTTGAGTCGCTGACGCCGCTGACTCATGAATATATGCAGGATCACGGCAAACAGCACGATCAGTCCACCAGCCAGCGTCTGCGGCCCGGCCTTCTCGCCGAAAGCCAGCCACACCCAGAAGGGCGACAGCGGCGTATCGATCAGCGAGATCAGCGCCGTTTCCACGGGCGGTAGGCGCCGGGAGCCGAGCGAATAGAGCGTCAGCCCTGCCGAGGCATTCAAGAGGCCGAATAGAACGAGATAGACGAGATGTGTCGGCGTGACCGCCGAGAGTTCCGCAAGGGGCAAGACGATCAGGCCGCTGGTGAAGGACGCGATCACCGCGCCGGCTGCGATATTCACCGAGGGATATTTCCGCACGACGATGATCGAGGCGGCCATGCTGGCCGTGCCGAGCAGCGAGAGCACGTCGCCGAGCAGCGCACCGTCGTTCGAGAACCCAACCATGATCACGACGCCGACCATCGCGATGGCGCTGGCGAAGATCGCCTCGCGCGAGGGTAGTTCGCGCAGGAAGGTCCATCCAAGCAGCGCCGCGATGAAGGGCAGGGTGGCGAAGATCACGGCATTGTGGGCGATCGAGGTCTGGCCGAGCGACGAGACGTAGCAGATCGTGCCGAAGATATAATTGGCGATGTAAAGCGCGTCCGGCCAGCCCATGCTGCGGAACTGGCTGGTCCAGGTCTTCGGCGCGAAGGCGATGACGATCGCCAGCATGCCGATGGCGCCAAAGATGCCGCGTCCGGCGATCATGGTCGGGTAGTCCAGCGCGATCAGCCGCGTGAAAAAGCCGGCGCTACTCCATGTGACGGCGCCTGCGGTCACGAAGGCGATGCCGAGCAGGTGTTCGCGGCGTGAATCCATCATGCGTGCGCCGG
>Ga0164290_1002069_pt1 | contig 17669 bp, 17 predicted proteins | sample Micstemetagenome_FD_108782 | JGI IMG/M metagenome (GOLD analysis project Ga0164290, IMG submission 108782) | Contaminated culture microbial community from soil near Moab, Utah, USA - Microcoleus steenstrupii SON62 (Illumina Assembly) | ecosystem: Environmental > Terrestrial > Soil > Soil crust... | reverse complement strand
CCCACACCGGGAACGGCACCCCCAGCAGGCTGGCGTAGTAGACCGGGGCGTAGGCATCGGCCAGCGTGTTGTCCAGCGTGATGGCCCCGCCGTTGGCGAAGTAGGTCAGGTAGGCGCGGAAGATGCCCAGGGTGCCGAGCGTGACGATGAAGGGCTCGATGCGGCCCTTGGTGATCAGCAGGCCGTGCGCCAGCCCGAAGGCGGCCCCGAGCACCAGCGCCAATACCATGCCGCAGGCCACCACCATCACCGGCGAGCTGAGCGAGCCCGCCAGCGAGTTCATCAAGAGGATCATGCAGCCGGCGATGAGCGCGGCCATCGAGCCCACCGACAGGTCGATGCCGCCCGAGATGATCACGAAGCACATGCCCACGGCGATGATGCCGATGAAGGCCGTGCGGGTGAGCACATTGAGCGCGTTGTCCAGCGTGGCGAAGTCGGTGTTCAGGGCGGTGCCGGCGATGCACAGCAGCACCAGCCCGATCACGGGACCGGCGCCGTGCAGGCGGCCCCACCAAGCCCCGGCGCCCGTGGCCGGTGCGTTGCGGGCGGGCGTCTCAGCGCGTTCCGGTGGCATGGCTGATCAGCTCCTCTTCGGTCAGTTGGTCCTGGCCCAGCACGGCCTGGATGCGGCCCGCGCGCATCACCGCGACGCGGTGGCACAGGCCGATCAGTTCCGGCAGCTCGGACGAGATCACGATCACCGCCATCCCCTCGCGCGCCAGGCGCTGCACCAGGAAATAGATGTCACGCTTGGCGCCCACGTCGACGCCACGGGTGGGCTCGTCGAGCACCACCACGCGCGGTCCCGGCTGCAGCACCTTGGCCAGCGCCAGCTTCTGCTGGTTGCCGCCCGACAGCGACGAGGCCTTGCTCGCCAGGTCGCCGGTGCGGATGCCGTACTCGCCGACCGCCTTCTGCAGCGCTTCGCGCTCGGCCGCTGGCTTGAGCCAAGGCCGCGTGTAGCGGCCCAGGTCCATCAGCGTCAGGTTCTCCATCAGGCCGAAATGCACGTGCAGGCCCTTGCCCTTGCGGTCTTCACTCAGGTAAGTCAGGCCTTCGTTGGCCGCCTCGCGCGGGCTGCGCGGCTGGCGCGCCTGGCCGGCGATCTCGATGGCCTGCACCTCGCACGGCCGCAGGCCGAGGAGCCCTTCGACAAGTTCGGTGCGGCCGGCGCCCACCAGCCCGGCGAAGCCCAGGATCTCGCCGGCGCGCACCTCGAAGCTGGCGTCCTGCGCCCAGCCGGGCACGTTGGCGCCGGCGACGCGCAGCAGCGGTGGACCATCGGCCGGCGGCGGCTCCTTGGGCGGGAACAGGTCGGACAGTTCGCGGCCGACCATCAGGTTGGCCATGTCTCGCCGGCTGACGCCATGGGTCGCGCGCTGGGTGACGAAGCGGCCGTCGCGCATCACCACCACTTCGTCGGTGATGCGCTCCACTTCGTCGAGCTTGTGCGAGATGTAGACGATGGTGGTGCCGGCGGCCTTGAGCTGTTCCATCAAGGTGAAGAGGCGGTCGGTCTCGCCTGGCGTGAGGGTCGCGGTGGGTTCGTCCATCACCAGCAGCCTGGCGTTGCGCGAGAGCGCGCGGGCGATCTCCACCAGCTGCTTCTCCGCGACGATCAGGTCCTTGACGCGCGTGCCGGGCGAGGCCTGCAGGCCGACTGCACGCAGCACGCGCTCGGCCTCGGCCCGCATGGCCGCATCGTCGAGCAGCCAGCCGCGCTTTTTCTCGTGGCCGAGGAACACGTTCTGCGCGATGGTCAGGTCCTCGGCGAGATTGAACTCCTGGTGGATCAGCACGATGCCGTGCGCTTCGGCCGCGCGCGAGCCGGCAAACTGCACCGGATTGCCGCCCACCAGCAGCTCGCCGCCGGTGGGCTGCTCGTAGCCGGCCAGGATCTTCATGAGAGTGGACTTGCCCGCGCCGTTTTCGCCGAGCAGGCCGGTGATGGCGCCGGGCGTGAGGGCGAAACTCACGCCATGCAGCACCTGCACCGGGCCGAAGGCTTTGGTCACCTCGAGGAATTCCACGCGCAGGCTCATCCCGGTCCCCCGTTCAGCCGCAGCGCTTCCTGCATGGCGAGCACGCCGGTGCCGGTGACGCCGGCCTGCCCGCCGAGCGGCGTGTATTGGATTTCCAGGTGGCGCGTGGAGAGCGCGAGCGACCGGTGGTACACGCTCTGGCGCACCGAGGCCAGGAACAGCGGCCCGATCTGCGTGACGCCGCCGCCGATGAAGACATGGGATGGGTTGAAGCAGTTGACCACCGAGGCCAGCATCTGCCCGATCAGGCTGCCCGCGCGCTGGATGATGGCGTTGGCCGCGGCATCGCCGTTGCGGCTGGCCTGCCCGACGTCGATGGCGGTCAGGCGCCCGTTCTGCCGCAGCACCTCGGCCAGGCCGGCGCTCTCGCCTCTGGCGGCCGCCTCTTCGCCCATGCGCGCGATGGCCGGCGCCGCGGCCATGGCCTCGACGCATCCCAGGTTGCCGCAATGGCAGCGCGGGCCGGCCTGGTCCACGCAGATGTGGCCGACGTCGCCTGCGGAGCCGTTCGCACCGCGGTACACCTCGCCGTGGCAGACGATGCCGCAGCCGATGCCGGTGCCGACCTTGATCACCAGGAAGTTCTGCAGGCTGCGCTGCAGCCGCCAGAGCTCGCCCAGCGCCATGATGTTGACGTCGTTGTCCACGAACACCGGCGCGTCGAACGCTTCGCGCAGGTAGTCGCGGATGGAGAAGCTGTCCCACTCGGGCATGAGTGGCGGGTTCACCAGCTGGCCGGAGCCGAAGTCCACCGGGCCGGGCACACCCATGCCGATGGCGATCACCTGGCGGTGGGAGATGCCGTGGTCGGCCAGCAGCTTGCGCATCACCTCGCGCACCCGGGCCAGCACCACGCCAGGGCCGGCCCGCACGTCGGCTTCCTCGGCGTGGCGCGCAATGACGGAGAGGTCGGGCCGCATCACCGCGATGTCCATGCTGGTGGCGCCCAGGTCCGCCCCCAGCACCACGCCCAGGCTGCCGGCCAGCTGCAAGGCTTCGGGCCGGCGGCCGCCGGAGGAGACCTGCAAGCCGGCTTCTTCGACCAGGCCCTGCTCGATCAGGCCCGCGATGAGGCCGTTGGCCTTGCTCTTGGAATACGACAGCCGGTTCGCCAGGCCATGGCGCGACGAGGCGGCCGACCAGAACACGGTCTGCAGCACTTCCATTTCGGCGGTGGACAGCTGGTCCCAGCGCGGCACTCGGGTTGTCTCCTGCCCGGCCTTTGGGCAGCCGGTGAACCCGATGCTAGGAGGCCAACTTCAGCCAGACAAGACTGAACTTCGGCTGTTTTTTGTTCGAAGTGGCGTTTGGCAAAGCCGATCGTGCCAACTTTCACAAACCAAAGAATTCGTTAGAGACGCTCGGTACGGTCGCCCTGGGAAAACCCCGAGGCTTCCCAGAAGCCGCCCCTGGACAGGCCGATCACCTTGAACAGTTCGCCCATCTCGTGTTCCTGCACCAGCCTTTGCACCGCCGACCGCTGCGCCAGGGACGCTTCGGCGGCGAGGTCGAGCAGGCCGCAATTGAGCAGGAAGCGTCCCTGGGTGGCGTACCCCAGCACCGCCAGGCCCGCCTCCTGCGCCGCCACGGCGATGCCGGTGAAGTTGACATGGGCCGTGATGTCCTTCAGGCCCACATCCACCAGCGGGTTGGGGTCGGCCAGGTGCCCGCGATGGCACATCACCGTGCCCATGTGCCGCTGCGGGTGGTAGTACTCGGCCTCGGCGAAGCCGTAGTCGATGAAGAAGGCCGCCCCTTTGGCGAGGCGGTCACCCAGCGTGCGGATGAAGGCTTCCGCCTGCGGATGGATCTCGGTGAGGTAGTCGTGGTCGCCGTCGATCTCCACCGGCGGGCGCAGGTCGGTGGGCCGGTCGGACCAGGCGAGGCCTTCGACAGGCTCAGGCCAAACGGAGTTGTCCGCCCGTTCGGGCTTAGGCCGAACGGAGTTGTTCTCCCGTTCGGGCTGAGCCTGTCGAAGCCCTTGCGCTACGCCGCGTTCGTGCCAAACACCGTTTTTCCGCACCAGCAGCTTCACAGGCATCGCATCCAGCACCTCGTTGCCGACCACCACGCCTTCGATCTGCTCCGGCAACGCGTCCACCCACTGCACCCGGGCGCCGAAGCCGGCCAGCGTCTGCTGCTGGCGCTGGCGCAGCGAGCCCGACAGGTCCACGATGGTGTAGCGCTCCACCCGGTCGCCCAGCGCCTGCAGCAGCTGCGCCGCCAGCACGCCGGAGCCGGCGCCGAACTCCCAGACCTCGCGCGTGCCGGTCACGTCGAGGGCCTGCCCCACCTGCCGCGCCAGCGTGCGGCCGAAGAGCGGCGTCATCTCCGGGGCGGTGACGAAGTCACTGCCGGAAGACGGCATTGCGCCGAACTTGCGCGAGTCGCTGGCGTAATACCCGAGGCCCGGTGCGTACAGCGCCAGCGCCATGAAGCGGTCGAAGGGCAGCCACCCGCCGGCGCGCGCGATGGCCTTGTCCAGCAGCGCCGCAAGGGCGGTCGTTAAACTCGTTGCTTCTGTGTTCACCCGAGGATTGTCCGGCCAATGAGCGAGCGCCTTCGTACCGTGCTGGTCACCGGCGCCGCCAGGCGGCTGGGCCGGCACATCGCGCTGGCGCTGGCGCAAGGCGGCTGGCAGGTCGCGGTGCATTACCGCGGCTCGGCCGAAAACGCTACGAAAACGATAGCTGAGTGCGCCCAACTCGCGCGGGCTGCAGGCCAATTCGACACCTTCCAGGCCGACCTGGCCGACGAAGCCGCGGTCCGCGCCCTGGTCCCGGCGGTCGTCGCCCGTTTCGGCGCCCTGGACGCCGTGGTGAACAACGCTTCCCTGTTCGAGCACGACAGCGCGGCCAGCTTCGGCTACGAGGCGCTCGCCGCCCACCTGCGCACCAACACCGGCGCGCCGGTGCTGCTGGCACAGGCCCTGCACGAGCACGTGCGGCAGCGCGGCGGCGAAGGCGCCGTGATCAACCTGCTGGACCAGAAGCTCTGGAACCAGAACCCCGACTTCTTCAGCTACACGCTGTCCAAGGCCGCACTGGAAGCCGCCACCACCATGCTGGCCCAGGCGCTGGCGCCGCAGCTGCGGGTGGTGGGGGTGGCGCCCGGCTTGACCCTCACCAGCCACATGCTCAGCCAGGAGAAATTCGAGCAGCTGCACAAGCTCTCGCCGCTGGGCCGCTCGTCCACGCCCGAGGACGTGGCCGCCGCGGTGAAGTTCGCGCTGGAGAACCGCTCCATCACCGGCACCACGCTGCTGGTGGACGGGGGCCAGCACCTGATGAAGTTCGAGCGGGATTTTTCATTAATGTGACTTTGCGGGTCAGATCACGAATGGCGCAGCCATCGTGCTCTGACCCCAACTGACTAGAGCATGAGCAAGGCCGGCACCCAGACCCTCACCCTCACCGGGCTGCGCTTCGACGCCAACCTGGGCATCCTCGACCACGAGAAGGCCGCGCCCCAGCCGATCCGGGTGGATGCGGAGCTGAACCTGGGCACCCAGCCGCTGCTGCCGCGCGACGACGACATCACCCACGTGCTGGACTACCGCAAGGTGCGCAAGATCATCATCGACGAGTGCACCGCCGAACACGTGAACCTGCTCGAAACCCTGATCGGCAAGCTGGCGCACCGCCTGATGCAGCTGCCGGGGGTGCTGGGCGTGCGGGTGAGGATCGCCAAGCTGGAGATCTTCGACGACTGCGAGGTGGCGATCCGGGTCGAGACCGGCTTGTGGTGACTTTTCTCACCGGCCCCAGCCGCTGAACGGCACAGACAAACCGCCTGCAATTTGGCAAGCTCATCCACATGAGCGGCGGATGGTTTTCAGGTGGCGTGAAGGTGGTGGCAGGGGTGCTGGTGGCCTCATGGCTGGCCCTCGGCGCCCAGGCTGCCGATGTCTCGCTCGAAGGCTCGGCGATCCGAATCAAGGGCCGCATCGAAGCTGGCGACGCCCAGAAACTCCAGGACCTGCTGGCCACGCCGCGCGGCCGGCAGGCCTTCATTCGCTCGGGCACCTTCCTGCTGGACTCCCCCGGCGGCCGAGTGTCCGAGGCCATGAAGATCGCCCGCATCGTGGAGCGGGGCTTCGGCACCACCGTCGTGCGTTCAGGGGCCCAGTGCTACAGCGCCTGCTTCATCGTCTACGCGGCGGGCAGCTACCGCGTCGCCGGGGAGGCGGCGGCGCTGGGCGTGCACCGGGTGGCCCTGGCCAACGGACGCGACGACGGCCCCAGCGCAACGGCGCTGGCCCGCGCCAACGACGAGGTGAAAAGCTACCTGCAAAGCCGCGGCATGCCGGCGCTGGTGATCGACCACATGATGCGAACGCCGCCGCACGACCTGTTCCAGTTCGGCAACCGCTGGATCCTGGACCAGGGCATCGAAGCCGAAATGACGCGACACCACGAGTCCATGGTGGCGGTGGACCAGCAGTGCGGCGCGGAGCCGGCCCAGGTGGCCCGCCACCGCGAGTGGCTGGACTGCATGGCCCACGTGCGCAGCCGGACCTTGGTCGCGGCCTGGTGAGACAATCGGCGCATGAGCGCCGTCTGGATTGACAACGAGCCGGTCCCGCTGGAGCGCCAGCAGCGGATCGAGCGCGAAACCCACAAGCTGGAAAAGCGCCTGTGCCGCCAGGTCGGCCAGGCCATCGTCCAGTACAACATGATCGAGGAAGGCGACCGGGTGATGGTCTGCCTCTCCGGCGGCAAGGACAGCTACGGCCTGCTCGACATCCTGCTGAAGATGAAGCAGCGCGCGCCGGTGAACGTCGAGCTCATCGCCGTCAACCTCGACCAGAAGCAGCCCGGCTTTCCGGAGCACGTGCTCCCCGAGTACCTGAAGGCGCTCGGCGTGCCCTTCCACATCGAGGAGCAGGACACCTACTCCATCGTCAAGGACAAGATCCCCGAGGGCAAGACGATGTGCAGCCTGTGCTCGCGCCTGCGCCGGGGCATCCTGTACCGGGTGGCCGACGAGCTGGGCGCCACCAAGATCGCGCTGGGCCACCACCGCGACGACATGCTCCAGACCTTCTTCCTCAACATGTTCTTCGGCGGCAAGCTGAAAGGCATGCCGCCCAAGCTGGTGAGCGACGATGGCCGGCACATCGTGATCCGCCCCTTGGCCTTCGTCGCCGAGAAGGACCTGGTGCGCTGGGCCGAGCACCGGCAGTTCCCGATCATTCCCTGCACGCTGTGCGGCAGCCAGGAGAACCTGCAGCGCAAGCAGGTGGGCGCCATGCTGCGCGAATGGGAGAAGAAGCACCCGGGCCGCCTGGAGAACATGGCCAACGCGTTACAGAACGTTGTGCCTTCCCACCTGGCCGACGGAACGCAATTCGACTTCCAGGGTCTCACCGCCACTGGCGAGCCCCGCGAGGACGGCGACAAGGCCCTCGACCCCGAAGACTTCGGCGCGATGCCAGCCCTGCCGGGCCTCTCGGTCGTCAAGCTGTAAACCCTTTTTCCGTGGGGAGTGCCTCATGAAGCGCTCATGGTTGCGCGCATGGGCCGTCGTCATATCGGCGGCCGTCTTGTCCGGGTGCGCCAGCACCTACCTGCTGGACAACAACGTCCAGTCGTTCTCGGGCCTGCCGGCGCTGCCGGCGAATCCCACCTACCGCTTCGAGCGCCTGCCGTCGCAGGCGCATCCCGGCCAGGCGCAACTCGAAGCGCTGGCTGACCCCGCCCTGCACCGCGCCGGGCTGCGCCGCGATGACGCGGCGCCGCGCTACAGCGTGCAGGTCTCGGCCCGCATGCAGCGCGTGCTCTCGCCCTGGGCCGATCCTTGGGACGGCTGGGGCGGCGGCTTCGGGTTCCCGCACGGCGGCTTGTGGGGCCCCTTCCCCCGCATGGAATCGCCCTGGTACCAGCGCGAGGTGGCCGTGATCGTGCGGGAGATTGCCGCCAACCGCGTGGTGTACGAGAGCCGGGCCAGCAACGACGGACCCTGGCTCGAGAGCCAGACGGTGCTGCCGGCGATGTTCGACGCAGCCCTGCATGGCTTCCCCAACCCGCCGGCCGGCCCGCGCCGCGTGAACATCCAGCTGGGTGGCGCCAAGGCGCAGCCCGCGCCAGCGGCGCCAACGCCGGCCCCGGCACCTGCCCCGGTACGCTGACATTTGGCAACCGGCTGCCTGCTGGGCAGCCCGGGGCCGGGCCCCTAGAATGGCCCGAATGGAAGCCACCCGCATCATCGCCGTGCGCCACGGCGAGACCTCGTGGAACGTGGACTCGCGCATCCAGGGCCAGACGGACATCGGGCTGAACGAGACCGGCCGCTGGCAGGCCAAGCGGGTAGGGGCCGCACTGGCGGGAGAGCCCATCTCCGCGGTGTATTCCAGCGACCTGGGGCGGGCGCACGAAACCGCCCAGTCCATTGCCGAGGTGGCGGGAATCCCGGTGGTGGCCGACCGCGGCTTGCGCGAACGCAGCTTCGGCATCTTCGAGGGCAAGACCTTCGACGAGATCCAGGAAAACTGGCCCGAGCAGGCCCAGAACTGGCGCAAGCGCATTCCCGAGTGGCAGCCGCCCGAAGGCGGCGAATCGCTGCTGCAGCTGCGCGAGCGGGTCACCAGGACGCTGCAGCAGCTCGCCGCCCGCCATCCGGGCGAGCAGATCGTGGTGGTGGCCCACGGCGGCGTGCTGGACGCGCTCTACCGGGTAGCCACCGGCCAGGAGGTCAATTCCCCGCGCACCTGGGAGCTGCCCAACGGCGCCATCAAACGCCTGCTCTGGACCCCGGAAGGCTTCACCCTGGTCGGCTGGTCCGACACCCAGCACCTGGACCATGCAGCTGCCGACGAAAACACCACTTTTTGACGACCTGAAGGCCCTGGTCGGCCAGCCCGTCGCCGCGATCGACACGCCGGCCCTGGTGGTGGACCTCGACGCGATGAAGCGCAACCTCAGCCGCATGGCCGAGTTCGCGAAGAAGCACGACGTGCGCTGGCGCCCGCATGCCAAGATGCACAAGAGCTCGGCCATCGCCCGGCTGCAGATGCAGGCGGGTGCCGTCGGGGTCTGCGTGCAGAAGACCGCCGAAGCCGAGGCCATGGTGGCCGGCGGCGTGTGGGACGTGTTCATCACCAACGAGGTGATCGCGCCGGCCAAGCTGGCCCGCGTGGCCCGGCTGGCCCACCGCGTCGCCGCCGAGAACGGCCAGCTGGCGATCGCCGTGGACAGCACCGAGGGCATCCAGCGCCTGGCACAGGCCATGAACGAGGCCCGCGTGGCCGGCAACGCCGGGGCAGTGATCGACGTGTTCGTGGAGATCGACGTCGGCCAGGGCCGCTGCGGCGTGGCGCCGGGACGCTCGGCCGTCGACCTGGTGCACGAGATCCGCAAGCACCCCGCGCTGCGCTTTGCGGGCCTGCAGGCCTACCACGGCCGCGCCCAGCACCTTCGCAGCGCCCAGGAGCGCCGCGACGTGATCGCCGTGGCAGCGCAGGACGCTGCCTTCACCCGCAAGCTGATCGAAGCCGAAGGCGTGCCGGTGGACCTGATCACCGGGGCCGGTACCGGCAGCATGGTGTGCGAGGCGGCCAGCGGCGTCTATGGCGAGCTGCAGGCGGGCTCGTTCCTGTTCATGGACGCCGACTACGCCCAGAACGAGCCGGACCCTGCACAGCCGCGCTTCGAGCACGCGCTGTTCGTCAAGACCCAGGTGATCAGCAGCTCGGTGCGCCATGCGGTGTGCGACGCCGGGCACAAGGCGCATGCGATCGACTCGGGCCTGCCGCGCGTGCACAGCTTCGACGCCGAGCGGGAACTCGAATACGCCAACGGCGGCGACGAGCACGGCATCCTGCGGCCGGCCGGCGCCAGCGTGCGGGTGCCGGAGATCGGGCGCACGCTGTGGCTGATCCCCGGCCACTGCGACCCCACGGTCAACCTGCACGACCACCTGATCGGGGTCAAGGGCGGGCTGCTCAAGGGCAAGGTCGACAAGATCATCAGGGTTGACGCCAGAGGCGCGCTCACCTAGGGCCACGACAATCGGGGGCATGAGCGCAGCGCAGAACCGCTTCAAGCAAGCGAACGCCCCCTTGGGGGGCAGCCCGCCCCAAGCGGGCGTGGGGGCTCCATGAGCCCGAGCCAAGTCATCGTCCTCGCTACGCCCGTCTTCCTTCTCCTCATCGCCATCGAGTTCGCCTGGGGCTGGGCCAAGGGACGCAACACCTACCGGCTGAACGACGCCATCAACAGCATCGGCCTGGGCATGCTCAGCCAGATCACGGCGGTGTTCACGCGCCTGTTCCGGGTCGGCATCTACACGGTGATCTACGGCTGGGTGTCCGTGTGGCACAACGAAGCGTTCTGGATGTCCTGGTACGGCTGGGTGCTGGCCCTGGTCTTCTACGACTTCTGCTACTACTGGCTGCACCGCGCCGGCCACGAGAGCGCGATCTTCTGGGCGGCGCATGTGGTGCACCACCAGAGCCAGGACTACAACCTGTCCACCGCCCTGCGCCAGACCTCCAGCGGCGCGCTGCTCGGCTGGGTGTTCTACGTGCCGATGGCGATCGCCGGCGTGCCGCCACTCGTGTTCGGCGTGGTCGCCCTGATCGACCTGCTGTACCAGTTCTGGGTGCATACCGAGCACGTGCCCAAGCTCGGCTGGTTCGACCGCTGGTTCTGCTCGCCCTCCAACCACCGCGTGCACCACGCCGTGAACGACCGTTACCTGGACCGCAACTACGGCGGCGTGCTGGTCATCTGGGACCGGATGTTCGGCAGCTTCAAGGAGGAAGACGAAAAGTGCGTGTACGGCACGCGCAGCCCGCTGAACAGCTGGGACCCGCTCTGGTCCAACGCCGAGGTGTACTGGGCCCTGGGCAAGGACAGCTGGCACGCCCGCAACTGGCTGGACAAGCTGCGCGTGTGGTTCAAGCCCCCGGGCTGGCGGCCCGCCGACGTCGCGGCGCGGTTCCCACGCGCGGCGTTCGACATCACGCGGGTCGAGCGCTACCACCCGCCGATGACCCGCGGCGTGGCTTGGTTCGGCGCGCTGCAGTTCCTGGGCCTGCTCGCGGGCGTGTCGGTGTTCCTGTGGAACGCGGACCGCACACCGCTGGCCGTCTCGGCCGTCTGGCTGGGCGTGTTGGCGGCCGTGCTGTGGGCCGTCGGTGCCGTGATGCAGGGCCGCATCACCGTGCTGGAGGTGCTTCTGATCGAAGCCGCGGCGCTGGCGACCGCGACCTCGGCGCTGGGCATGGTCGACCTGCACCGCGTGTTCAAGCCGCTGGCGATGGTGCTTGCTATTGTTTTCGTAGCTGCACGCGCTTGGACGACGCGGGCTGGAGGCCGATTCGACCTGTTGTTGATGGCCGGGCTGGCGTTCTCGCTGGTGGGCGACGTGTTCCTGATGTTCCCGGGCCGGTTCATCGCCGGGCTGGTGTCCTTCCTGCTTGCGCACCTGTGCTACATCGCGCTCTTCAAGCAGGGCCTGCCCTGGCTGCCGCGCCGTGGTGCTTTGGTGGCCACGCTCGGCCTGGGCGTGGCCATGTACGCCGTGCTGTTCCCGGGGCTCGGGCCCGTGCTGAAAGTGGCGGTGGCCGCCTATGTGCTGGTCATCGCCGTCATGGCGGCGCAGGCGATCGGCCGCGCGCTGGTGCTGGGCGACGGCGCCTCGCGCGCGGTGGCCATCGGCGCCGGCTTCTTCATGCTCAGCGATTCGCTGCTGGCGCTGAACCTGTTCTGGCAGCCGATCCCGATGGCGCCGATGTGGGTGCTGTCCACGTACTACGTGGCGCAGGTGCTGATCGCGCGCTACGCCCGGCCGGCTGCAGCCGCGGCTGCGGTTCAGTCCGAGAACAGCTCGCCTGCGGTCTTAGGCGTCGCCACGCCGAGGTGACGGAAGGCCGCCAGCGTGGCGATGCGGCCGCGCGGCGTGCGCTGCAGGTAGCCCTGCTGGATCAGGTAGGGCTCGATCACGTCCTCGATGGTGTCGCGCTCCTCGCCGATGGAGGCCGCGATGTTGTCCAGCCCGACCGGACCGCCATCGAACCGGTGGATCACAGCTTCCAGCAGCTTGCGGTCCATCACGTCGAAGCCTTGCGGGTCCACGTCCAGCATGGCCAGTGCCTTTTGCGCGATGTCCTGGCTGATCTTCCCGTCCGCCTTGACTTCGGCGTAGTCGCGCACCCGTCGCAGCAGGCGGTTGGCGATACGGGGCGTGCCGCGTGAACGCCGCGCGATCTCCATGCCGCCGGCCTCGTCGATCGGCGCCTGCAGCAGCCCGGCGCTGCGCTTGACGATGCGCGCCAGTTCCTCCGCCGTGTAGAACTCCAGCCGGGCCACGATGCCGAAGCGGTCGCGCAGCGGGTTGGTCAACATGCCCGCGCGCGTGGTGGCGCCCACCAGCGTGAACGGCTGCAGGTCCAGCTTGATCGAGCGGGCCGCCGGGCCCTCGCCGATCATGATGTCGATCTGGTAGTCCTCCAGCGCCGGGTAGAGGATCTCCTCGACCACCGGCGAGAGGCGATGGATCTCGTCGATGAAGAGGACGTCGTTCTTCTCGAGGTTGGTGAGCAGCGCCGCCAGGTCCTTGGGCTTTTCCAGCACCGGCCCCGAGGTCTGGCGCAGGTTCACGCCCAACTCCTGCGCAATGATGTGGGAGAGCGTCGTCTTGCCCAGGCCCGGCGGGCCGAACAGCAGCACGTGGTCCAGCGCCTCGCCGCGCTTCCTGGCCGCGCCGATGAAGATCTCGAGTTGCTCGCGGGTCTTGGCCTGGCCGACGTACTCGGCCAGCTGCTTGGGCCGCAGCGCCCGCTCGATCGCCTCCTCGTTGGGCGAGGCCGGCGCGGCGGACACCATCCGCTGCGGCGGCGGCATGTCGAAGTCGTCGGTCTTGATGGTCATTTCGCCAATGCCTTGAGCGCCTGCTTGATGCCTTCGGCCACTCCGATGTCCTTGGGCAGCGCCTTGAGCGAGGCTTGCGCTTCCTTGTCGCTGTAGCCCAGGGCCACCAGGGCCTGCAGGATGTCGGCCTGCGCATCGCTGCCGGGCTGCGCACCCGCCTGGCCGAGGTCGGCGCCGAACTTGCCCTTGAGCTCGAGCAACAGCCGCTCGGCGGTCTTCTTGCCGATGCCCGGCACCTTGACCAGGCGGCCGGCGTCCTGCGCGGTCACGGCCTGCGCGATGTCGGCCACGCTCATGCCCGAAAGCACCGACAGCGCGGTGCGCGGGCCGACGCCGGAAATCTTGATCAGCTGGCGAAAGGCTTCGCGCTCGCCGGCGCTGCCGAAGCCGTAGAGGATCTGCGCGTCCTCGCGCACCACGAAGTGGGTGAGCAGGCTGACCTTGTCGCCCACGCCGGGCAGGTTGTAGAAGGTGCTCATCGGCACGTCGACCTCGTAGCCGACGCCGTTGCAGTCCACCAGCACCTGGGGCGGGTTCTTGTCCGCCAGCGTTCCGTTCAATCTGCCTATCATGGGAGTCCCGGGCCAGCTCGGCCCTGCCTGGTTCACGGAATTATCAGCTTGATCCTCAAACACGCCTTCAGCCCGCCGAACAACACCCGCCTCGCGCACCTGTGCGGCCCCATGGACGAACACCTGCGCACCGTGGAAACGGCGCTGCAGGTCAAGATCACGCACCGGCAGGAGCAGTTCAAGATCGACGGCGCCAAGGCCAAGGCCCAGCGCGCGCTGGAAGTGCTGCAGGCCATGTACGAGATGGCCGCGCGCCCGATCGCCGCCGACAAGGTGCAGCTCATGGTGGCCGGCGAGCAGGCCATGGGCGAGGACGAGGAAGGCGCGATGCAGTTGCACACGCGCCGCTCCGACCTCAAGGCCCGCACGCCCAACCAGAGCGTGTACCTGGACAACATCGCCAACCACGACATCACCTTCGGCATCGGCCCGGCCGGCACCGGCAAGACCTACCTCGCCGTCGCCTGCGCGGTCGATGCGCTGGAGCGCAGCAGCGTGCAGCGCATCGTGCTCACGCGGCCGGCCGTGGAAGCCGGCGAGAAGCTGGGCTTCCTGCCCGGCGACCTCACGCAGAAGGTCGACCCCTACCTTCGGCCGCTGTACGACGCGCACTACGACCTCATGGGCTTCGAGCGCGTGACCAAGGCCTTCGAGCGCAACGCGCTGGAGATCGCGCCGCTGGCCTTCATGCGCGGGCGCACGCTGAACAACGCCTTCGTGATCCTGGACGAGGCGCAGAACACCACGCCCGAGCAGATGAAGATGTTCCTCACGCGCATCGGCTTCGGCAGCAAGTGCGTGGTGACCGGCGACGTGAGCCAGATCGACCTGCCCAAGGGCAGCCTGTCGGGGCTGGTGGATGCCGAGCGCGTGCTGCGGCGGGTCAAGGGCATCGCCCACACCCGCTTCACCAGCGCCGACGTGGTGCGGCACCCGCTGGTGGCCCGCATCGTGGACGCCTACGACGCCGCGAAGAAGTCCGACGCTGCTATAAAATGAAGAGCATGCTGCGCCCGCGCCGTGCGGGCTGCGGCCCGAAATGACTCCTGAACTCGAGCTGACGCTGCAATTCGGCGACTTTCCGCGTGCCGCGGCGCACCGCGCGCTGCTGCCCCGCGCGACGGTGGCGCGCTGGATGCGCCACGCGCTGCAGCGGCCCGCGGAGATGGCCGTGCGCATCGTGGGCGAGGCCGAGGGCCGGGCCCTGAACCGGCAGTACCGCGGCAAGGACTACGCCACCAACGTGCTGACCTTCGACTACGCGCGCGAGCGCGTGGTCATGGCCGACCTGGTGCTGTGCGGCCCGGTGCTCGAGCGCGAGGCGCACGAACAGGGCAAGCCGCTGCGCGACCACTACGCCCACCTGCTGGTGCACGGCACCCTGCACGCGCAGGGGTGGGACCACGAGACCTCGGAACGCGATGCGCTGGCGATGGAGGCGCTGGAGGTGCTGCTGCTGGGCTCGCTTGGGTTTGCAAATCCCTATTGATGGACGGCGCGCGCTTCTTTGAACGCAAAGGGCGCAAAGGTTGCGCAAAGAACGCAAAGTGAATTCCATCTTTGGATCTGCTCCCTCTGCGTCCTCTGCGTACCTTTGCGCCCTTTGCGTTCGAAAATTCCGGAACGCTAGACCCTCAGCGGGATGGTCACGGGCCCGTCGTTGACCAGGTGCACCTGCATGTCGGCGCCGAACTCGCCGGTGGCGACCTGCGGGTGCGCGGCGCGGGCCTGAGCGACGAAGTAGTCGTACAGCCGCCGGCCGTCTTCCGGCAGCGCGGCGCCGGTGAAGCTGGGGCGGTTGCCGCCCGAGGTGTCGGCAGCGAGCGTGAACTGGCTGACGACGAGCAGGCCGCCGCCCACGTCCTGCACGCTGCGGTTCATCTTGCCGGCTTCGTCGCTGAAGATGCGCAGCTTGAGCAATTTGGCCAGCAGCTTGTCGGCCTGCGTTTCGCTGTCGCCCCGCTCGGCGCACAGCAGCACCAGGAGCCCGGCGCCGATCTCACCCACGGTGGCGCCCGCAATCACCACCCGGGCCTGGCTCACCCGTTGCACCACGCTGATCATTTCTGCTCGTCCTCATCGGTCGCCTGCGTTTCCACATCGCTCGGCAGCAGCTGGATGCTGGCGCGCAAGCCGGGCACCGCCGCCATCAAGGCCTGCTCGACCGACGCGCGCACGGCGGCGGCGCGGCGCAGCGTCCAGTTGGCAGGCATGTGCATGTGCAGGTCCACGAAGCGGCGCTGGCCGGAGCGGCGCGTGGAGATGTGGTCGAAGCGGATGGTGGGGTGCTCGAACGAGGCCAGCACCTTGTCGATCTCGGCCAGCGTCTCCCGGTCGACGCGCTTGTCCATCAGCCCCTGCGAGGAACGCCACATCAGCTGCGCGCCTTCGCGCAGGATGTTCAGCGCCACGCCGATCGCCACCGCCGGATCCAGCCACTGCCAGCCGGTGAACGCCACGAGGCCGATGCCCACCACGACCCCGGCCGACGTCCACACGTCGGTGATCAGGTGACGGGCGTCGCCTTCCAGCGCCGCCGAGCGATGGGCCCGGGCCGACTGCAGCATGGCCCAGGCCAGCGCACCGTTCAGCAGCGAGGCGGCGATCGACAGCCCCAGCCCCCATCCCAGCTGCTCGAGCGGCTGCGGGGCCAGGATGCGCTGCACCGCGGCCCAGGCGATGCCCAAGGCCGCCACGATGATGAGCAGCCCTTCGAACCCGGCCGAGAAGTACTCGGCCTTATGGTGGCCGTAGGGGTGGTCGTGGTCTGGCGGACGGCTGGCGATGGTGACCATCAGCAGCGCGAACGCCGCGCTGGCCAGGTTGACCAGCGATTCCATGGCGTCGGAGAGCAGGCCGACCGAGCCGGTGACCCACCAGGCGGCTGCCTTGAGCGCGATGGTCAGCAGGGCGACCGCGATGGACGCGCGCAGGAGGGCTTGCGGAGGAACGCGGCTGAAGGTGGCGGCCAAGGACATCGCCGTCGAGTGTGGCGCGGCACTGCGGGTCAGTGCCGCATGCGCTCGTGCTCCGTGTTGCTCAGGCGAGGAGCACGCGGGCGAACTTCCGCTTGCCGACCTGCACCACGTAGCTGCCGGCGGGCAGCTTGAGCCCCTTGTCGCTGACCACCGAGGAATCCACCCGCACCCCGCCGCCGTCGATCAGGCGGTTGGCTTCGCTGGTGGAAGGGGCGAGCCCGGCCTGCTTGAGCAGGGCAGCGATCCCGAGCGGGGCGCCCTGGACCTGCACCTCGGGAATCTCGTCGGGCACGCCGCCCTTGCTGCGGTTGATGAAGTCCTGCTCGGCGGCATCGGCCGCCTGGCTGCTGTGGAACCGGGCGGTGATCTCCTTGGCCAGCATCACCTTGGCGTCCTTGGGGTTGCGGCCGCCTTCCACTTCGGACTTCAGGCGGGCGATCTCGGACTCGCTGCGGAAGCTCAGCAGCGTGAACCAGCGCCACATGAGCTCGTCGGAGATGGACAGCACCTTCGCGAACATCGTGTTCGCGTCCTCGGTGATGCCCACGTAGTTGTTCTTGCTCTTGCTCATCTTGTCGACGCCGTCGAGCCCCTCGAGCAAGGGCATGGTCAGGATGCACTGCGGCTCCTGGCCGTATTCCTGCTGCAGGTGCCGGCCCATCAGCAGGTTGAATTTCTGGTCGGTGCCGCCGAGCTCGAGGTCGCTCTTGAGCGCGACCGAGTCGTAGCCCTGCATCAGCGGGTAGAGGAATTCATGGACGCTGATCGAGCGGCCTTCCTTGAAGCGCTTGTGGAAGTCGTCGCGTTCCATCATGCGGGCCACCGTGTAGCGCGCCGCCAGCTCGATCATGCCGCGGGCGCCCAGCGGGTCGCTCCACTCGCTGTTGTAGCGCAGCTCGGTGCGCTGTGGATCCAGGATCTTGTACGCCTGGGCCTTGTAGGTCTCGGCATTGGCTTCGATCTGTTCGCGGGTCAGCGGCGGTCGGGTGGTGTTCCGCCCCGATGGGTCGCCGATCATGGAAGTGAAGTCGCCGATCAGGAAGATCACGGTATGGCCGAGGTCCTGCAGCTGCCGCATCTTGTTGAGCACCACGGTGTGGCCGATGTGGATGTCGGGCGCCGTCGGGTCCAGGCCGAGCTTGATGCGCAGCGGCACGCCCGAAGCCTCGGAACGGACGAGCTTGCGCTGCCATTCCTCCT
>Ga0164290_1002068_pt1 | contig 17688 bp, 15 predicted proteins | sample Micstemetagenome_FD_108782 | JGI IMG/M metagenome (GOLD analysis project Ga0164290, IMG submission 108782) | Contaminated culture microbial community from soil near Moab, Utah, USA - Microcoleus steenstrupii SON62 (Illumina Assembly) | ecosystem: Environmental > Terrestrial > Soil > Soil crust... | reverse complement strand
CCCACTGCTTTACCATCTACATAAGTAATCAGTGTTTTAGAAGGTATATCAACCACAATTGTCAGGTGAACCCATCTGTCGGTTTCAATAACTGGTGCCACAGCTCCTTTTTTAGTTGCGGGGTCGGCTGTTATCAAAGCCTGGTAACCTTCCTGTCCGCTTATACCTGCCGGTGCGGCATAAAAATGTTTAGCAGCATCTCTTACGAAATCGAAAAAGCGTTGACCGGGTTGTTTTGAACGAAGGAATATCCATCCTGAAATGCTAAGTGATTCAAGGTCTGTTAATGCTTCACCGGGAAGTGTAACATAAGAATTGGCTTCGCCGGAAAGAGACAATACCGTGCCGAAACGGTTGTCGGCAACAAATTTGGCTTCAGTGCCCTGTAATTTGCCATGTAAATTATTCCGCGACCAATCGCGGGCATCTCCACTAAAGAGGTAACGGGCAATCAATCCCGTTTCACCAATACCATCCAGAATCTGATCGCCGTTTTGAGCACGGGCAGTAAAAATACCCTGGGTTAATACTGCAATAAATAAGATGATACGCAGGCAAACTTTGTACATTTTCATAGTTAAATCGTTTTCATCAAAACCCTGATACAACAATATATCCAGACGGATAATTGTTCGTTTGACAATTAACCATAAAACTATAAAGATTCGGGGAGTTGACAGTAAGTCTATTTTAACTAATACTTACACGATATTAACAGGCAGGAATAAAAATGAGCGGCACTAAGATCATTTTTTCAACCTGAGTTGATCTTATCTGGATAAAAATATCGATATGTTGTTTCCAGACAATTCCTCCGGACAAGTGTATACTTACAGCGTTTTTTTCAGTTTTACAGCCAGCTTTTCACCAACTTTTTTTATGGTGATTATTTTCTTCACCCCCGCTACCGCATTGGTGCCATATTTGTAAGTTTCTGTATTCGCAGAAGAGCCCTGAAACATGCCATTGATATAGGTATCAGTATAACCTACTACTTCTGTTTTGGTGGTGGTATGCACATAACCGAACTCTGTATAGAGTAAATACTCACCGGGCTTCAGGTTGGTAAATTCAAAATGCCCGTCGTTATCATATACGGTGGTTGTTTTAATGCAGGCGGCCGCTTCTTTTGATAATGGCAATGATCTTCCCTTTTTCCTGAATTTTTCATTGAGCGATACCCATTCTTTAAAGTAGGGAGTATAGGGTATCAGCACAACAGACGTACCCATTTTGGCATACTGCTTTTTATTGATATTGAGTATGGCCATTCCTTTCAACACACCTTCATTTTCATTATCTCTTGCAAATGCCACGCCTTCAATAGTTGCAGTTCCATCCTTGATAAGACTTAGTGTTTCTTCTTTGTTGAATGTTGTGGTAAAAGGATTGTAATCAAGCTCCTTATCCAGCAGTAGAAAACGCTGCCCATTGGCAGCCTGTATTTCAATTTTCCATAATCTCCGGCTGTCTTTATCAATATAATACTCATATTTTTCGCCTGTAGCTTCTTCAAATACACTTACCTGCCATACACTATGTTCACCGGTCATTTCGCTGGTGTACATATTGGTTCTTACTTCTTCTACCCTTGTTGTCTTGATGTTGCTACTGTTAGCCGGTTTGTAATCATATACTTTCATCGTGGTTCTGTAACCTGAATTAAGCGGAAGAGACCCGAGAAGATAGGGATAGAAATAACTGTCGAAAAAGGGTTCTTTTGAGGCTTCATTTATAACATGTTTCTTTTTTGCCTGTTTATCAAAATAATACCCGGTTATTGCTTTATCATATTTCAGTTCCAGTGTTCGGTTGGGATTAACAGATGAGCGGTACAATGGTTTTAAACTATTGGCATCGGCAATACTCGTATCGATCCATTGTTCATTATTACTCAGCATGGTTAATACAGTATATATTCCAATCGTTTTTGTATTGGCATTCACTTTAACAGTAAAAGAACTTGCCGGCACCATTTGTTTACCACTGACTGCAAAACAGGTCATTTCATAGTTGGCGTTTTTCAGCCATTTCTTATCAAAACTATTTCCACCTGGCAACAGCAGTTCTTGTGAAAGACATCTGCTCACGGTAAAACAGAGCAATATCGGGTATAAAACAGATCTGTTCATATCAATAAAAGTTTCGTAATAACATTAAATTACTCATGCCAAAGTCATGCACTGCCAGTCACAGGGCTTTGATTGTACTGGACTGTCAGACGTATCGACACTTTGCTTCAATGCAATTATAGCATATTACGTATCTGTAGAAATTAACTTAAGTTAATTTCTACAGCCAGACTAACACATACCAAACAGCAATAGTTAATACAGCAGTAAAGGTTTTAATTACCGGCCGGATTATAATTTCTTAAAAGTAAATGTGAGTTTATCACCAGGCATAACCGCATCTTTAGAAAACACCACCAAAGTGCTGCAATCGAAGCTTTGAATTTCACCCTGTATTTGTCCATCACTTTCTATTTTATTACCAACCAGGTTCCAGGTGCCTTCATTATTTGTTGATGGATTACAAGAAACGCCCGCATCAATATTATTATAGGTTTTGTTTGAATTTAATTTTACCTGATCATCTTTTTCGCAGTCATCTAAAAAAGACAGATAATCTATTTCTTGCGCCGATGCTGCTGCCTTATACTTTAGCGACACAATTTTATAGGTTCCGGAAAGTGTAGTGATGGATGGGCTACAGTTTTGTGAAGGCTCTCCTTTCTTACATGAAGAAAGAATTACAAGGAATGTAAAAAGCGAATAAATGGTTTTCATTTTTAGCGATTTCGTTCTGCTCATTGTATTTGTTTTCAGGTTAATATTTAATTGCATAATTGTTGCAACACAGAGGTTGTTTGTTCTATCGGTATAGTGCTATACTGATTTATCCTGCAGGAGGATCTGAAATTTATTTTTTTACAGCTTTTATACTACCATTGGGCTGAATAAGTATAAAAGCAATCACTTCTGCCTTTTCATTTGCTTCAAACTTTACACTATACCCACTAACGCCTTCAATGGTAAACTCATCTTTATTACCAGCTATAAGTGTGTATTCAGGCTGTCCGGATATTTTCGACATAAGTGTAGCTCCTTTCAGATACACTTTTACAATTTGGCCACCAAGGTTATACTCACCAGTATACTTTGTAAAATCATTGTTAGCAATAGTTTGCTTATGCTCTTTATTAATCACAGCATCTTCTTCCTCTTTACTACTGCCAATTCTTTTCATCCGAAATGTTCCATTGGGTTGTATAAATACACAGGCGGGAATATTTCCTTTTTCATCTCTTTCAAACTTTATACTCACTCCTTTTGCCCCTTTTACAGCAAACTCATCCAGCTTTATGGGTAGCAAATCATAATCTGTCTGGCCGGGCACTGCAACTTTGAGCATATTTCCATCAGTGAGATATATTTTGGCAATTGTGCCATTAAAGTCATAATCTCCGCAGTATTGCCTTGGATCAACCTTGATAATCTGACTGGTCGATACCTGCTTTTTAAACTCTATATCTTTTATACTGCTTTCAAAAGGTATTTTCAATGAAACAATAGAGCCATCAACAGCAACAGTAAATTCACCATTCACGGCTTCGCTGCCATCAAATACCGTTTCATCGATTGTGAATTTGAAATAGTTATACTGAACATGTTTAATCCTCAAATTCCACCGGTTAAATGTTCCTGTTAATCCATCGTTATTGTCTTTTATAACAATTATGCCATAGGCCTCATTTTTATAAGTGCCTCTGAAATCAGCGAATGCATGAGAAGGTTTTATTATTGTACCATTGTTATCTGCACTTGCTGGCTGGTTATTTGCCTGCATTTTAAGCATGCCATTCCAGTCTCTGTAGCTGGCCCCAATCATCCTGTCGGCAATGATGTTGTGGAGAATACGCGGTACTTCTGAATTATTCTGATTTACGGATATAAATATCCCAAGGCTGTCGGTTGGGAAAAAAGAAGCAAAAGAACTAAAACCGTTAATATTACCACCATGTCCAACGCCATAATGTCCTCTGTAATTAGCGGTATACCAACCCAGACCATAATTGAAGAAGTAATAATCCGTCATTTGTTTGGATGGCAAATTGGCGGACACAATCATTTGTGAGCTTATAGCCTGTTTATAAAAATCAGGGCTAATGATTTCTTTGCCCTCAAATTTCCCCTGGTTTGTCCACATCAACAGCCAGTTGGCCATATCTTTTGCTGTTGATACTATTCCTCCTGCCGGTGCTATGCCGTTCAAAGTGCCTGGAAGAAAATCTAACTTTTGCAGTTTACCATTTTTACTTACATATCCGTAAGCATAATCGGGCGTGTTTGACAACTGACCGGTTGATGAACTCTTCATAGCCAGTGGCGAAAAGAACTTTTCTTCAATGAGTTGCTCCCATTTTTTTTGATAAGTATTTTCCAGCAATCGTGCTATGGCAACATAGTTTAAGTTATTGTACTGAAAAGTTTGCCTGAGCGGGGCACTCGGTTCCAGATAACGTATCAAACGAACCATACTATCCCTGTTACCCATAGCGCCACTGTACCAGGCATAATCATGTCTGGGCAAACCTGTGCGGTGACAAAGCATATCTCTTACTGTTACATGAGCAGTGAGATCGCTGTTATAAAATTTTAATTCAGGGAAATATTGGTTGATGGGTGCATCCATATCGAGGTTAACATCCTTCATCAGGTAACCAACCAGGGATGCTGTAAAAGCTTTGGTACAGCTACCTATGGCGAAACGGGTATTTTCTGTAACAGGCTTTTGATGCTCATGGTCTCTTACACCATAGCCCTTTGCCATCAGAATTTTATTCTTTTCAACTACCGAAATGGAAATACCCGGCACATTCCATTCTTTTAAAATCCGGTTGATCATGCTGTCCATACCCGCTAACCTTGTGTCATTCATTTGTGCCTTAGCTGCCACTGAAAGGCAGACCATCAGCATAGTTGTAATGATTTGCTTCATTTAGTTATTCACTGGTTTAAATTTGATGGAGCAACACAAGTGTTTGCTCCATCATTTATTTAATAATGATGTTTACAATCCGCGGTAAAAATCATTACAGTTACTGGCTTACAAGACCTGCCCTGCAATAAGAGACCAAGCAAATACCTATTGAAAATCAGCAGTTTACGAGATTTAATGTACAATGATTACCTACATTACAGGATGATCCCCGCATGTGAGAGATTTCTAATTGCAACGCGCTAACTAATCGATGCATTATTGCATTGGCAGCATATGGCCAATTGATTGAACTATTCCCGGCTTCTATGGTTTCCGGCACCTGATGTGAAGAAAATAACCTACAACCGCTGCACTTTGCAAGGATGGCTTCTCTCTGATATGTTCATCAGATGGACAGGGTTCATTGATTTCCTCTATTGAAAAGCCGGCATTGATAACAGCATTCATCCAGAAAGTCAAAGTCCGATGAAAACGGGGCACTTGAAACTGTGGTGTTTGCTCTTTTATTTGTGGTGGAGTATTCCCAAATATCCACTGCTCAATTTCGCCGTCATTACCTGAAAAATATTTACCCACGGCTACTGCATAGGTTTTCCCCTCGGCATTACGTAACTTTTTTAAATAAGGAGGTTTAAAACAGGGATGCTCGATAGAGAATTGGAAAAAGCTGCCTGGTTTTAAAACCCTGTATGCTTCCTGTATTGCTTTTTCGGGTTCAGGTAAATCCATGAGGCACATAAAAGATACAGCAAAATCGAAGCGCTCGTTTTGAAAGGGTAATTGGGTGGCGCTTGCAACTGCATAGTGTATACCTAAAGGAAATTCTCGCTCAATCACTTCGGCACTTTCGATGAAGGCAGGCGCAATATCAATTGCCTGCAGTATCGCTCCCCGGTCTGCCAATAGCCTTGTATTATAGCCTTCCCCACATCCAATATCGATTCCTTCTTTGTTCTTTATATCCGGCAGTGTGGTGAAGAAGGCAGGTGTATTTAAATAATCCCTGTACACATCGTATCCTGCCCTTACCAAATTGGTCCATACAGGCGCATTCCTGTTCCAGTACTGGCCTACTTCAGTTTCATTCATAAACTTGTATTTTTTGAGGGAGTAATCATTAAAAGAATAGCAGCTATAATTTTCCAGCTTACAAGGCTGAAAATAAAAAGACCGAAACCTAATGCAGAGGTGAAATTAAACTTCATAAGAAGCCCAAGCATGGTAGCCACTACAATCAGCAAACCATAATAGCCCAGCCATTTCGAAAGCTCACCTGTAGCTGTTATAATAAGAGACCAGATTACAATAGCAAGAGAAAGCGCTATAAGAAAAATATAGTCCATAGATGTACCTATAAGCCATCCATAGCTGCGTATTGCATGTAAAACAGCCCCATCAACCGTACTACCGGAATAGTTTGATGCAAACATGGGTAATACAAAGCCATTGACAGTACCGGCAATCATTACCGCTATAAGTCCAAAACAAGTAACAGAAAATGCCAGAAAGGATATTCGGCTCTTTGTTGCCAAAGCAGTTGCAAAGCCCCAAAAGCCAAAAGCGATAAAAGGAATAATGATAAGCGCTAAAATGTGTGAAACGATAAATATCTCTTTTTTACCAGCTATCTCTGCAAGACTCCCCCCTACCGGGTGTATTGCCATCGTAAGGGTTGCCAGTACTGCGCCTGTTAATAAACTGATACCTGATGCTTTTTTAAATTGCTTTTCCATTATTTTTTCTTGAAAAGCAAAGATTGGACTGGAACCTTAAAGCATCACTTGACGAATGTCAATAAATAAAACCTAAGGTGGTATGCTATTAAAATCAATCACCCCTACGATTCAAAACTCATTATTGCTCCTGGGCCGAATGGCCCCGTCCCTGCTACCGGGCTGCATTGGCCTCTGATCAGATCTGCTGCGCATGATCTGATCTGTCTTCGCTGCGCTTGACACCGACCCCAATGAGGCCCGTCCACAGGGACTGATTAAAAATGATTCATTTTAACTGGCTCATACTCGGCAGTTTTAATGCGCCTCTTTATTTCTTAAATATATAAACAGCAAATAACACAACACGTTAAAACCTATTTTTTACCCCTTATACGGCTAAGTGTTTCAGGTGCAATCTTCAGGTAAGAGGCAATCATTTTTAGCGGAAACTGCTGGAAGAGTTGGGGTCTTGAAGAAAAGAGCTGACTAAGTTTCTCCTCAGCAGTATTTGCATGATCGAAATAGCGAACCCTTGATACGGTTTGTTCCAGCACTTTACCCAACTGGAAAAATGAGGGTGATAGCGCAATCAATTCATGTACTGACATGAGCGATAATTCTACAACTGTTAGTTCAGAATATGCTTTGATCGTTACTGTGGAAGGCTTTTGGGTAACAAAACTTGAATGATTCAGGCACCAGTCATCCTTCATATGCAGGTCTATAATATTTTCGTCAATATCATCATACGAAAATTGGTATGCTTCACCTGATACAATATAAAAAGCCGATTTGCAAACATCCCCTTCATTCAAGAGTATTTCATTCTTTTTAAAATTTCGGCTGACTGCTTTTTCAGTAAACAGTACCACTTCCTCAGCTGTAAAATGACCAATGCTTTTAAGTAAACCTTCCGTTACATTCATGATTAACCCTTTTGATTCGAAAGCTGACTCATATATTCAGAAGGCGACTGTCCGGTTACTTTTTTGAAATTCTTGTTAAAAGAAGACTTGGAATTGAACCCACATTCATAAGCAATGCTCATGATGGTGAACTGGCTGTTTGCCGGAAGGCTGATCAACTTTTTAAATTCTTCTACCCGCAATGTATTAATATAATCAAAAAAGTTTTTGTTTTCTCTTTCATTAATTACCTGTGAAAGATAATTGGAATGAACATTTAACCTGGCCGCCAGGGTTACAAGCGATAATTCGGGCTCTGTATAGCTTTTTTCTTCGGCCATTACCTGTTTTAATCTGTTGTGCAGATCTTCAGCCATTTCAGGGGTCAGGCCAGAATTGGCATATTTTTTTTTCTGAAGATTGGTTGCTGTTTCTTCTTCCGGTGCTGGTTCGGCTATTTCTTTTTTAGCGAATGGTGGTGTTTTAGGCTCAATATCGCCAGCTAAGGAAACCTGTTTTTTCCCAAATATTCCTACTTGCCGGATACCGAGAAATCCGAGAAGGGTTACAAAAACAACACCAGCCCCGAAAATGATCGAATTCTTTTTAAATACAATGATGATTATCCAGATTACCAATAGTCCATAAATTAAATACCGCAGCCAATTCAGGTTAATTCTTTCCTCGTAGGAAAACTGTTCTCCTATATTTTTTTTGTGCTTTCGCAATAAAATAAATGACCAGATGACATAGACCAATCCCGACAAATGAATGGTGCTAAGTAAAATGGTATTGGCGGTTTCGTACCCTTTCCCTTTATTCAGGTAAATCTCCATTTTCTCTTCGGCACTAAGCAGGTATATTGGCATCAGGTAAATAACAGTAATCAATGCCGGCAAAAAATGCAGCCACCATTTCTTTTTATTGGATGGAAGCAGATTGGTGGAAGCTGCTGTATATAAATAAAGAAACGGGCCATGTAAAAGCGGAAAACAACTTCCCACAGACATTATCCAGTGAATATTATCAATATTGGCAGGTTGCAGGTTTATTACATACAAAATGGTATGTACAGCAATAGCGAATAGCCAGATAGCTAAAATATTGTCAGCAAGATTTTTGCCTTTCTTGGTGACCAAAATCAATAAAAGAAATAAATTGATCCCTAATCCTATGTAGTAAATCATCTCGTTGACAATAACTTAACTTTATCCTGCATTCCGGATAAAGTTAATTGAAAAATTGACCCAATTGCCCGTATTAGTGCCGTAAGGTAATGCCCCATGCATTACCTTAATAAAAAAGAGCCCTAATTGCTTAGAACTCTTTTCTGGTCGGGACGACTGGATTCGAACCAGCGACCTCTTGCACCCCATGCAAACGCGCTACCGGGCTGCGCTACGTCCCGCAAAAACCAAATCAGACATCTGACATCTGCCATCAGACATCCGAAAGGGGCTGCAAATATAGGGGTAAAACAAAATTTCAGGTTATATTGCACAAAATTTTATACCCGCTACATGAAGATCCTCATCAGGCAGGCTAAGATCGCCGATACAAATGCATCAATCAACAGACAGGTCAGGGATATTTTAATTGAGGATGGTATCATTACGCAAATTGCAGCTAAAATTAACGGTTCGGCCGATCAGGAGATCAGTGCTGATGGCTTAACTGTTTCTCCCGGCTGGGTGGATATTTTTGCACATGGCTGCGATCCGGGATTTGAATACAAAGAAACCCTCGATACACTGGCCGCCGCCGCCGCCGCTGGAGGCTATACACAGGTATTTGCACTGGCCGACAATAAACCCGTTACCGATAATAAGGCACAGGTAGAATATATCAGGCTGGGGTCACAGCATTTACCCGCCAGCATCCTCCCTATTGGAGCCATCACCCAAAAAATGGAAGGTAATTCACTGGCAGAAATGTATGACATGCGCAACAGCGGTGCCGTAGCATTCTCCGATGGTTTGAAACCGGTTCAGTCACCCGGTCTTTTCCTGAAAGCCTTACAATATGTAAAAGCATTTGATGGCGTGCTCATTCAATTACCTATTGATAAAAGTATCAGTGCAGGCGGACTCATTAACGAGGGTATTGTTTCCACGAGACTGGGTTTACCCGGACTACCTACGCTGGCCGAAGAACTTTTTATTAAAAGAGACCTTGATTTACTGAGGTATACCGGTTCAAAATTGCACCTTACGGGTATTTCTACCGCCAACAGTGTATCGCTGATACAGTCAGCTAAAGCGGAGGGATTAGCGGTAACCTGTAGTGTTACACCTTATCACCTGTTTTTCTGTGATGAGGATCTGCAACAATACGATACCAACCTGAAAGTAAATCCACCCCTTCGCTCCAGGGCCGATATGCTGGCTTTGCGTAAAGCGGTACAGGATGGCGTAATAGATTGTATTGCTTCGCACCATATACCCCAGGACTGGGATCATAAGACCTGCGAATTTGAATATGCTGCTTATGGTATGCTGGGTTTACAAACCGTATTTGCTGTGCTGAACGAAACCATTCCCGGTTTAAGTGATGAGGCATTGGTGGCACTGTTATCCAACAATGCACGTAATATTTTTGGCTTAACACAGACCAATATTCAGGAAGGTGCGGAGGCAGAACTGACTTTGTTTTCAAGATCGGCGGGCAGTATGCTGACAAAAGAAAACCTGAAAAGCAAATCTGCCAATACTGCTTTTATGAACAGACCCATGAAAGGCGCTGTGTTGGCCACTATCCATAAAGGTCAAATTCATCAACCATAAACCAACTGATACATGAAACCTAACTTCAATCAAACTGCCATTACCTATGGCGTCATTACAGGTTTAATTTTTCTGGTCATCACTTTTGCGGCATGGGCTGTTGGTAGTGCAGAATCTTTTGTTAACATTACCGGTATCGCCGTTTTCGTTCCCTATGTAATTGTTACACTGATTATAGTTGGGATTAAAATTCGCAAGCAAAATGATAACCTGATGACTTTTGCTGAAGCACTCAAATTTACTTTTCTGGCTTATGTGGTTTATGCAATTATAGAAGCTATTGGTAATTATGTTCTCTATGCCTGGGTTGACCCTGACCTTACCGCAAAAGTGTTTGAAATTGGTTTGAAGAAAACACAAAAAATGATGGAAGCTTTTGGTGCATCAGAACAGCAGATGGAAGATGCCATGGATAAAGTAAAAAATGAACCTCAGCATACTTCTTTCAAACAGATTTTCCTTGGTCTGGGCGTAACGCTTATATGGAACTTTGTTAAATCTTTATTGATCAGCCTTATTATCAGAAGAGAGCCTAAATTCGAGGATCAATTATAAATTCAAGTATGGATCTGTCAATAGTCGTTCCCCTTTTAAATGAAGACGAGTCGCTTCCCGAATTATGCGGATGGATTGAGTCTGTAATGCAGCAGAACGGCTATTCCTATGAAGTGATCCTGGTGGATGACGGCAGTACCGATGCCAGTTGGGAAGTAATACAAACCATTGGAACAAAGAACTCGAATTTCAAAGGCATCAAGTTTCAGCGTAATTATGGTAAATCTGCCGCATTAAATGAAGGTTTTAAAGCAGCCAGTGGTGATGTAATCATTACCATGGATGCAGATATGCAGGATTCTCCCGACGAGATACCTGAACTTCGCCGTATGATCATTGAAGATGGATATGATATGGTGAGTGGCTGGAAGAAAAAAAGATTTGATAACACACTCACTAAAAATATTCCTTCGAAATTATTCAATGCTGTTGCGCGGAAAAGTTCAGGTATCCGTTTACACGATTTTAACTGCGGACTAAAGGCATACAGAAAAAAAGTAGTGAAGAGTATTGAAGTATATGGCGAAATGCATCGTTATATACCTATTCTCGCTAAATGGAGCGGTTTCAGAAAGATTGGAGAAAAAGTGGTAGAACACCGCGCACGTAAATACGGTGTTACAAAATTTGGCTGGCAGCGTTTTGTCAACGGCTTTCTCGATCTGGCTACTATTATGTTTCTGGGTAAGTTTGGTAAAAGACCCATGCAATTTTTTGGTTTGCTGGGCACCCTGTTTTTCCTGGTAGGTTTGGGAGCCAGTATATCACTGGTGATTGCCAAATTTATTTCAACTGATTTCTCTCTCACCAACAGACCCAGTTTTTATATTGCTTTAACCACTATGATTATTGGTATGCAATTATTCCTCACAGGTTTTGTGGCGGAACTGGTGGCCCGCAATGCTTCGGAAAGAAACGTATACCTCATTGAAGAAAAATCGGGACTGGACTGATTGAATGATACATGAAGAAAAAAATTATCATCATCGGATCTGCCTGGCCACTCAGAGGCGGTGGCATTGCTACTTTTAATGAAAGACTGGCCCGTGCATTTATGCAGGAAGGCCATGAAGTAATTATTTATAGTTTTTCTTTACAATACCCTTCGTTTTTATTCCCCGGTAAATCGCAATATGGCAATGAACCAAAACCGGCTGATCTAACCATCAGGTCTGTTATCAATTCCATCAATCCATACAACTGGATCCGGTCTGGTAATAAGATCAAAAAAGAAAATGCGGATCTTATAGTTGTCCGTTACTGGTTACCGTTTATGGGGCCATGTTTAGGCACTATACTGCGTATTATTCGTAAAAACCGCCGTTCAAAAATTGTATGCATTGCAGACAATGTTATTCCGCATGAAAAAAGAATGGGCGACATGCCTTTTACCCGCTATTTCATAAAGCCGGTAGATGCATTTATTACCCTGAGTGAGAAAGTGCTGAACGACTTAAAACAGTTTACACAGAAGCCTGCCATCGCTACAGTGCATCCTTTATATGACAATTTTGGAGAACCGATTGATAAAGCGGATGCCAGAAAAACATTGGGTATTGCTGCCGACAAAAAACTGATTCTTTTTTTTGGATTTATCCGTCAATACAAAGGACTTGATCTTTTACTCAGGGCCATGGCAGTGTTAAAAGAAAAACAGGATGCTCCTACCCTGTTGATTGCCGGAGAGTTTTATGAAAATGAGCAACAATACCAGCTTTTAATTGATGAACTGAATATCCGCGACCTGCTGATTCTGCGAACAGATTTTATTCCGGATAATGAAGTGCGTAATTATCTCTGTGCCGCCGATTTTGTAATACAGCCCTACCGTCATGCCACACAATCAGGTATTACACCGCTATCTTATCATTTTGAAAAACCTATGCTGGTTACCAATGTGGGCGCTTTACCGTCGATGGTGCCACATGAACAGGTAGGCATAGTTACCGAACCCGATCCGCTATCCATTGCCAATGGCATTCAACAGTTATACAGTTTAGGCGAAGCGCATTTTTTGTTTCATCTTCGTAATGAGAAAAAAAAATACAACTGGCAGGGTCTTACAGACTGTATCTGGCAGTTGGTTGAAAAAGTAAAGTAACAGTATATGGCAACAAGAATTCATGAAATCATAGCATCATCCATACAGGTAAAACAAAGCATATTGAATGATGAAGCCTTACAACAAACCGTTCAGCAAATAACAGACGCTGTTGTTAAAGCATTTGAATCGGGACATAAAGTAATGTTTTGCGGCAATGGCGGCAGTGCTGCCGATGCCCAACACCTGGCTGCAGAGTTTTCGGGTCGCTTTTATAAAAACAGAAGAGCATTACCTTCTGATGCATTGCATTGCAACAGTTCTTACCTCACCGCTGTGGCCAATGATTATAGTTATGATGATATTTATAGTCGCCTCGTAGATGGCACCATGGAAAAAGGAGATGTACTGATCGGTATCAGCACATCGGGCAACTCACCCAATATTGTAAAAGCTTTTGAAACCGCGCGCAGTAAAGGCATTACCACCGTAGGTTTTACAGGCGCTTCGGGCGGAAAGATGAAAGAACACTCAGATTTTTTACTGAATATTCCTTCTACAGATACTCCACGTATACAGGAGAGTCATATTATGCTGGGACATATTATTTGCGAACTCACGGAAGCAGCTATTTTTAAAGGTTAAGACGATATTATGTTAGTACTGGATCAGGTAAACAATCAATGGACCCTTTTTTTGGATCGTGATGGCGTATTAAACCATGAAAAAAATAATGATTATGTACTCAGCTGGAACGAATTCAGGTTTTATGAAGGTGTTCCTGAGGCACTTGCATTATTAGCCGGCCGTTTCAAACATATTGTCATTGTTACCAACCAGAAAGGTGTGGGTAAGGGAGTAATGGGTTTGTCGGATTTACTGGAGATACACAGCAATATGTTATCACTGATTGAAAAGGCGGGCGGGCGGATTGACAAAGTTTATTTCTGCTCCGATCTTTCAGATGATTCACCCAACCGTAAACCCCAGCCCGGTATGGCTTTTCAGGCGCAACATGATTTTCCGGGTATTGATTTAGCTAAAAGTATCATGGTAGGCAACCGACCCAGTGATATGAAATTTGGCAGAAATGCGGGTATGCATACGGTATACCTTGCTACCACGCATCCCGAAACACCCTTTCCTCACCCTGATATTGATCTCCGATTTAACAGTTTGGTTGAATTTGCACATACAATTACTGCTGTATAAGAAAAACACAAAAATGTTTTTCATCGTTTTGATTGGTTTAATTTTACAGTATATGAGAGTATTGCTGTTTATCTTTTTATTGCTCGCCGGTCTTACTACTGTTACCGCACAGGACGACCGTATGCATATGCAGCAAATGGAGGATGAAATAAAGCCACTGGCTTATACCATCATGAACGATAATGATTTTATTACCCGTTTTCGTGCCGACAGCGCTTTTATCCGCGGATTGGTAAGGGCATTAAGAACGTCTCATTCCTTTCGCTACCGTTTTGATTCGCTCACCAGCATCTCTCAACTATACGCCCCCGACAGCAGTTTCCGCATTTTTACCTGGCAGTTGCAAATGGAAGACATGAACCATTTTCGCCAGAAAGGTGCCATTCAAATGCGCACTGCCGACGGATCGCTGAAACTCTTCCCCTTATTCGATGTTTCAAAATACACAGAAGCGCCTGTTGATTCGGTTCGTAATGTACAGAACTGGATTGGTGCCGTTTATTATAATATCATACAGACCAAATACAATAACCGCAATTACTATACCCTTTTTGGTTATGATGAAAATGATGCGCGCAGTACCAAAAAATGGATGGAAGTATTAACTTTTGATGCCAATGGTGCGCCTCTTTTTGGAGGCCGTTATTTTAATTACCGCGAAGATGACCTGAAACCCAAACAACCTGCTTTCCGCTTCTGTGTTGAATTTAAAAAAGAAGCCAACGCCAAACTTAATTACGATCCTGAACTAGATATGATTGTACTGGCTCATCTGGTAAGTGAAGAAGGTGATACCAAAAAGAAACATACACTGGTGCCTTACGGAACATTCGAAGGCTTCAAATGGCTGGGAGGAAGATGGGTGCATCAACCCGATATTAAAGAAGCCAATCCCGATGCAAGGGTGAATCCGGATCAGACGAGGAAGAAACAACAGTAGAACAGAGAAACATCGAATATCCAATTTCGAAGTTGGATATTCGATATTCGACATTCGTCTGTTGTTAATTGAGTTTCAGCACTGCCAGAAATGCTTCCTGTGGTACTTCTACGTTTCCAATCTGGCGCATTCGTTTTTTACCTTCTTTTTGTTTCTCCAGCAGTTTACGCTTACGGCTGATATCGCCACCATAACATTTGGCGGTTACATCTTTACGCATGGCGCTGATATTTTCACGGGCAATTACTTTTGCACCAATGGCAGCCTGTATGGCAATCTGGAATTGCTGTTTGGGTAATAATTCTTTTAATTTCTCACATAACCTGCGGCCAAAATCCTGTGCACGGCTGCGATGTATCAATGCACTCAAAGCATCTACTTTATCGTTGTTCAGCAGGATATCCATTTTAACGATATCTGCTTCGCGATAACCAATCGGACTATAATCGAAAGATGCATATCCACGGGTAGAGCTTTTCAGCTTATCATAGAAGTCGAATACGATCTCTGTTAAAGGCATTTCAAAAATCAGTTCCACACGTGATGGTGTGAGATAACTCTGGTTGATGAGGATACCACGTTTACCCAGACAAAGGGTCATGATATTACCGATATAATCAGGGAGTGTAATAATCTGTGCCTTGATAAATGGTTCTTCAATACGATCGATCTTAACCGTATCCGGCATTTCTGCGGGGTTGTTTACAATGATTTTTTCACCGCGTGTTGTATAGGCATTAAAACTTACGTTCGGTACCGTGGTAATCACCATCTGGTTGAACTCACGCTCCAGTCTTTCCTGGATAATTTCCATGTGCAGCAGACCCAGAAACCCGCATCGGAAACCAAAACCCAGTGCCTGAGAGGTTTCCAGCTCGAAAGTAAGTGAAGCATCATTCAACTGTAATTTATCCATACAGTCGCGCAGTTCTTCAAACTCATCCGTATTCACCGGAAATATTCCTGCAAATACCATGGGTTTTACTTCTTCAAATCCATTGATCATTTCACCCGGATTGGCGGCCAGGGTAATGGTATCACCTACTTTTACTTCTTTCGCATTTTTAATACCTGTAATAATATAGCCCACATCTCCTGCCCTTACTTCACTCTTGGGTGTCATGGTTAGTTTCAGCACCCCTACTTCATCCGCAAAATAATCGTTACCCGAGGCAACAAAACGAATCTTATCTCCTTTTTTCAACACCCCATTAAGTATCCGGTAATACACAATGATACCACGGAAGCTGTTGAATACACTGTCGAAAATCAATGCCTGTAATGGTGCTTCGGTATTGCCTTCGGGTGCGGGAATACGTTCAACAATGGCTTCCTGTATTTCTTCAATACCTATGCCTGATTTTCCGCTGGCCAGTAATATATCTTCCTGCTTGCATCCGATCAGGTCTACAATCTGGTCGGTTACTTCCGGAATTTTGGCCCCATCCATATCAATTTTATTGATGACAGGAATGATTTCGAGATCATTTTCAATGGCCAGGTAAAGATTACTGATGGTTTGTGCCTGGATACCCTGTGAAGCATCTACCAGCAATAATGCCCCCTCACAGGCTGCCAGTGCACGACTCACTTCATAGCTGAAGTCTACGTGACCGGGTGTATCAATGAGGTTGAGTACATATTGCTCTCCTTTATGGGTATAATTAATCTGTATGGCATGACTTTTAATGGTAATACCTTTCTCCCGCTCCAGGTCCATATCATCCAGCACCTGGTCCATCATATCGCGCTCGGTAATGGTTTTGGTATGTTCCAGCAAACGGTCTGCCAGTGTACTTTTTCCATGGTCGATATGCGCAATAATGCAAAAATTCCTGATCTGCTTCATAAGTGCGCAAAGATACACGGAAAAGGGTCAAGACAGAAGATACCGGGTACAAGGTTATACAGATTTATACGCTTGTTGGGGTGTTTTGCGTGTACTTCGTTCGGCAAACAAGCTTTTCGCCTAAATTAGGGGTATAAGCCCGCAAATTATGCTGACCAGAAAACTGAACAAAAAAGCCCAGATCAACAATGAAACCGGACTGGGAACCAATACAACGCTAAGTGGCGGGGGCCGTTTTTTTAACCGAGACGGTAACCCGAATATGGAAGTAATGGGAATGAATTTATGGGAAAGACTAAATATCTACCATTCGCTGCTGACCATGTCGATGTGGAAATTTCTGCTGGTAGTGGTGGTTTATTTTTTGGGAACCAATCTCATTTTTACGGGTATTTATTACCTGATTGGCATTGAACATCTTGGCGGACTCCTGCAGGTGCAGGGATTAGAATTATTCGGGGAAGTATTTTTCTTCAGCGCTCAAACTTTTACCACCGTGGGCTATGGACGTATTAATCCGATGGGGTTTGCCGCCAGTTTTACGGCCTCCATGGAAGCCTTAACAGGCTTAATGACTTTTGCCATTGCAACGGGTATTATGTGGGGCCGTTTTTCAAGACCCAAAGCCTATATACGGTATAGCAGAAATGCCATTGTTGCACCATTCAGAGAAGGAATTGCACT
>Ga0164290_1002067_pt1 | contig 17698 bp, 13 predicted proteins | sample Micstemetagenome_FD_108782 | JGI IMG/M metagenome (GOLD analysis project Ga0164290, IMG submission 108782) | Contaminated culture microbial community from soil near Moab, Utah, USA - Microcoleus steenstrupii SON62 (Illumina Assembly) | ecosystem: Environmental > Terrestrial > Soil > Soil crust... | reverse complement strand
GAGGTAATCGGTAATCAACTCCTTCGACTTCTCCATCGTACTGCAAATAACCATTTAGCATATTTTCATCTCTTTTAAGTTTAAAACTGCAACGCACTTCGTCTTTTGTTATACCAGGCAAAACCAATGTCATACCTGCTTCAAGTTCCCCAAATAAATTAAAGGTCACATTTCGCAAAATAGATTCCTTATTGTCAAGTTTGATTACAACACTACCATCTGCTTTGAAATTTAATTCTACAGGAAGGAGTTTGTCGCTTTCCGGTTCTATCATTCTTCCCTTCCAAATTCCGTCAAGTTCGTAACGTGCTGAATAAGGAGTTCCATATATTCTTTGCCATGCCAGGTAACCTCCAGTATTTTGTTCCTTAAAAAATACATCTCTAATTTTGCCCGCAAACATATCGGCAATACCATCCCACGAGGTGCGATTGAGAAGACACACTACTGCAAAATTATTTTTTTTGCTAATGGTTACGCTGGCATTACCACCACTTACATTACCATTACTAAAAAGTTCACCTCCTGTGTTAAACCAACCTATTACAAACAAATCAGCAGGCCCCTGTCGAAAATTGTGCATCAGGTTTAGATTTTTATCACTAATCAAATTGCTATCCTTTATTATTCCCAAATGAAAAAGTAAGTATCTGGACATATCTTTTATGCTTGACCAGTTCTCCATTCCTCCAGATGGGTAAGCTATAAAGTCGTTCTTTAGTTTCTCCATTTTATCACTGTAAATACTTACAATATTTTTTTCTTGTTCAGGATTATTAATTGGGTAAGCATAAGTATGCTCCATGCCTAATGGCAGAAAAATATTCTTATTCATAAATTTTTCATAACTGTCCCCTGATACTTTTTCAATGATCAACTCGCTGATGCTAAATGAATGATTAGAGTATTCATAAACAGTACCGGGCGGGAAAGCTATGACTACGGCTTTTTCAAAAAATCTTTTTCGCGCTTCCGTTGTTTTAGGAATACCAATGTTTTTGGGAAATGTTCCGTATCCATGTGTTATTCCAGCATTTTGGCTCACAAGCTGCCAAAGTTTAATTGCAGGAGTCTCACCATCAATATTTTTAAGCCTTATAGGTGTAATCAATGGTCTTATATCAGACTGCAAATCCAATTTCCTGCTATTTATGAGTTGCATAATCCCTGTTGCTGTAACAGATTTCGAGACTGAACCTAGAGGGTATGCATGATTAACTGTTGCCGGTACTTTTAAATCTACATCCGCAAAACCAATCGCTTCCTGCCAAATAATCCTACCATCTTTAATTACAGCTATGGCTAAGGAAGGAATCTTCCTTTTGTCTACCATTTCCTGAATTTCTTTTCTAATAGCACGTAAGAACTCGTTTTCAGGAATAATAATCTGTCCATTCGTGGTTTGGAAAGAAAAAAAAATAAGACATGCGATGAAAATTATCTTGAACATATTTTTAAAAATCAAATTTTGAGATATAAACCTTGACTATGTATTAATCGCACTAACTTAATATCGTTACAAATAATGATTGAATTAGTCTATTTTTTATGTGAACAATACATTTGATTATCTCAAAAAAAAAGCCCCGGATTTATCCGGGGCTGAAAATAGATATGTTAAACGTCACACTTTATGCATTAATCTCCCATCTGAAGTCCGGCAATTTTTCCTTTATCAATCACAATCATCATTTTCATAGGAGAGTTTTTAAAACCGATTTGAGTTTCTTCCCCATTTACGGCTATCATTCCTATTTCTAAATTTTTTAAATCATTCCCAACTTGCTTTAACATATTTAAATGTCTATCAATTGGAACCATATTGATCAATTGTTGAGAAAATGCCTTTGAAATAAAACTCTTTAATGCATCATCCTTACCACCCTTCATTACAGTAATAAATTCTTCCAGTAATTTTCCTTGGGGATGTTGAGAAAGGTTACTAACCCCGCTACCAGCTCCAGGCTGCTGTTGTTGTTCTTTAGGTAATGAAGGCTGGTGATCAGGTATAAAAATTGTTCTTGCAATCTGCATAGCCAGTTGCCTGAATTGTGGTTGCAAGGCATTACACATAACTATAATCGTTACGTCTTCATCCAGATAACGAAGAAAATCACAAAATAAAATTCCGTTTCCACCATTATGTGTAATAAGCCATGTATTTCGTGGTGTAGGGAAAATAGCCCAGCCATAACCATAATAACTTCCTCCCCCTTGACCTTCCTCAATATGGCGTGTATAGTACTTTGCTTTTGCTTCTTTACTTAATATTTTATCGCCTACTAAAGCAAGATGCCACTTATACATGTCTTCAACGTTTGATAATATACCTCCATTACCACGCAGGTTCCAATAAGGTCCGTCTGCAGCCCAAGGTTTTTCATTAGGTCTACCCCAAGCTCTTTCCCCACGATAGCCGACCGCTACATTTTTCTTGTCCCAAGCAGGTATCTGATACCCGGTATTTTTCATTCCCGCAGGCTCAAAAAGGTTTTTATTCAGGAATGTCTCATATTTATCGCCAGTTATTATTTCGATGATTGCCGCAAGCAAACTATATCCCGCATTGGCATAATCATACGAAGTTCCAGGTCTAAATGACAAAGGTGCCTGCATTGCCTTTTGAATATATTCATCACGGGTTATAGGAGTATAGTCATCAACAATATTTGGAATAATTCCGCTGCTGTGTGTAAGCAGATGATGAATGGTAATACCTGATTTATCCGCAGGAACATTCTTTAAATACTTATTGATGGGATCTGTAACTGATAATTTTCCCATCATTTCAAGTTTTAAGATGGCAGCTCCGGTAAATTGCTTAGTTACAGAACCCGTTTCCAAAATCGTTGAGGACGTTACCGGTATTTTTTGCTCACGGTCGGCCAAACCGAATCCTTTCTTATAGACTTTCCCTTTATAAGCTACCAAAACTGACCCACTGAAACCATCCGCACTTAATTGGGTCATGAACGCATCAATTTTCTGGGCAGCAGGAAAATCAGCTATTTGATTTCCAGATTGTGCCTGACAGCTTAACCCTAAAAACATCATCAGATATAAACTCAATTGTTTCAACATACTTTTGTTTCTTTTTAGTGAAAATAATTGTAAATAAACGTCTATTCCTACAACTATCTTTTTAAGTTATGTTAAGTAGAGCATTACTTATTCAGATAGCATGTTTTATAGTACGAATTAATACGTATTACTAAGATTTTCTCTTTGCGATAATATGATCAATACTAAACCGAGTTGGGGGTGAACAAAAAATTACTAAAGAGATCATTAAATATGTTAAAGCTAGCCCTCCTCCACCTAAAATATTGTTTCTACTAACCCAAAATACTGCTACAGCCAGTACAACAGCAATCATTGCAGCTCCGATTCTTGTGAAGAATCCGAGAATCAACATAATACCGCCAAAAAATTCAAATAACTTGGAGATATAACCCAAAACATTGGCAAATGGTATTCCGACCTTGTCCACATATTTTACATAATCATCCATTCCACCACCAAATAGTACATCATAGGTATGCCAGACCATCATAAAGCCTAAGTAAATGCGTAACAAAAAAGAAACATCTTTTTTAAAAGTTAAGAAAGAATTTGCCATTATTAAAAGTTTATAGTGTGAAACACAAAAAAATAGCGAAATAAATAATTAAATAATGTTTTATCCGAAGCTGTATCAATATTATCTCAATTAGAGAACTGGTAATGAATTGCTTGCTCAATTAAAATATCCTTTTCAGTTTGTAATATGTCATTATTCATTTGTATTCGTACTGTAGGAGGGACTCCAATTTTTTCATACACCTTTTTATCAGGCATCATATATTTCTGATTAGACAAGCCAATATTCCATCCATTAGACAATTTAGTAAAATAGATATCAGAATGGATACCAGCTGTATTTTCCCCCATAATAATGACATTGGGAATGGTTTTCATAGCCATCACAAACATTTCCGCCGCACTGGCAGAACCTGCGCCGGCAAGCACTACAATTTTGGCTTTTGTATTTACTACCCCGGCAGGTGCTATAAATAAATCAAGATGTTCATTAAAATTCCCTTTATAAAACGTTTCTTTAGAATATGCAAACCTCTTTATATCGGTAAAACGTCCGGCAATTGAAAGAGAAGTATTGTCTTCACCTCCACCATTAAACCTTACATCAATAATAATTTCTTCAACATCTTTCATTGCTTTCATAGCTTCATCTATCTCATCCGGGTTATAGCCTTCCATTGAACGAATATTTATATATCCTGTGTGCTTATTAATAAGACCAAAAACAATAAACCCTGATGAAGTTTTTAACGATTTACCCTGAAGATATTTGTTGTAAATAAAGGTTTGAATCTCTCTTCGCTGGCTGAACCATGGAGGCCTCGATGAAGCAGAGTTGAAACGCTTCCCGTTTCCGGAAATTGAGGTATGCCCGTCATCAAGGGGATCAATCATTTCAGAAAATACGTTAAAAAGTTCTTCATCTGTTGTAGCAGGCGTTACCCTATTTTGATATTTAATTTTTTGATCATCCCAATTAACCCCTCTTAATTCAAAAAAAGCGTAATGATCTTTAAATATTTGCCAGAATTCATTAAATAATTTTTCGGGGCCTACCTCCCGTTGTGAAAAACAACTCGTGCTTAAACAAATAATCAATATTGCGAGAAATAGTTTAAAATATTTCATAGTATATTTTTTAAATTAATTCATTAACATAATTGCCGCCATACTAATTATTCCATCCCACAAATATCCAATAAGAACATTTTCATTTTCCGCATGCTGATTATTATCATAGTTAACTGCGGTTACAGTAATGGGTTTTGCGTTCAGGTATTTTTCAAAAAGAAATAATGGCAAACTACCACCCGCAAGGGGTATTAAAATCAATGGGTAATTCACTGTAGTCTGTACTGCTCTGACTACATCAGTTGCAATTGGCATATCAATTGACGTACGTTGCGCATTATAAGAATTCCCTGTAACATTTATTCTAATAATGTTTGCATATTGATCTCTTTCTTGATTAGTTGGGTCGCGGTCAATTATAAAATAGCCTTGTAATTCAATATGCTGTTTCAATTTCCTGATCTGTTTTTCACTATCATTTCCAGGAGCAAGTCTTAAATCGAGTACAGCGGTTGCATTAGCCGGAATAACGTTAGCAGCAGATTGCCCTATATCTCCACCATGAATCCCATTAATATTTAAAGAGGGTAGATTGTACAATTCAAAAATAGTTTTACCAACTCCGTCAGGCTTATTTATATGAAGTTCTTTTTGAAATGATTTTTCAGGATTAGGTATTTCTTTTATCGCTTGTAGATCAGATTCATTGAAGAGAATAACATCATCGTAAAAGCCTTTAATAGTTACCATCCCGTTTTTATCTTTCATTGATGCGAGTAATTGCACTAGTTTCATTGCCGGATTAGGAGCCCAATTACCAAAATTACCACTGTGAAGAGGGCGGGTCGGACCAAATACTGTAAGTGTTAGATTAACGTCACCTCTTACACCAAATACAATTTGCTTTTTTCCTGACGAATGTCTTGGTCCATCAGCAATAACCCATATATTCGCTTTTAAATCCTGCTGGTATTTTTGAAATATTTTTGCTAAATTTTTTGAACCAACTTCTTCCTCCCCTTCAAAAAGAAAACGGATATTTATTTTGAGCCTTAATCCGGTTTCTCGAATTGCTCGAAATGCATTGATAATTTGCATAACTCCTGCCTTGTCATCTGCTGTACTTCTACCATAAATTCTCCAATTAGGATCTATAGAAGTCAAAGAAGTAGAGAATGGTACTATTTCTCCGCCGTTATCAATTCGATCTGTCATTATAACTGGATTAAAGGGTGAAGTCCCTGATACCCAGTTTTTACTATTTACAGGCTGACCATCGTAATGTGCATAAAACCCAACTGTTTTGGTTGCACCCGGTGTTAAAATTTCCCCATACACAGCTGGCGAACCTCCAGCCACATCTGATGTTAGCAATTTACAAGACACGTCAGCATCTGTTAATTGCTTAATTAAGAAAGAGGCATTCTTTCGGATATTAACAGTATCTCCGTAAACGTTAGGAATTGAAACAAAGCGAAGATATTCTTCGATCAATTTATTTTCATTTAGTTTGATCCATGATTGAATACTTGCATTTTCTGTTTGCGCAGATGCTATATTCAAAAAAAAGACACATCCTGTTAAAATAAATGCCTTGATAGATATGCTTAGAATAATATACCAGCTATTTGTTTTCACTTGTAAATTTTTTTGAATGCCATTTTTTTCCTCCATTCACCTATTCCTTGAACTGGCTTATTTGTATTTCGCATAAAGAATTTCAACTTTTCAAAAAAATCAATTGGCTCATCACGAAAGGGAACATGCCCTGCATTTTCATAAATCTGAAGTCTGGCTGTTGGAAACTGAGCAGAAAATAATCTTGTTTTATCTGACCCATAAGCAAGATCCCACTTCCCCTCTACTATCAGAACAGGAATTGGGCATTGCATGAAACAATCTTTCAAATCTAAAGATTCATAACTTGTCATCATTTGAGCATAGTAATTTTTATCTTGTACAAAATCATAAGTTGCATAAATTGCAATTTCTGTTTCAGACATTCGATAAAAATGTCTTCTTTTCCAATCACCGTTTAAAAATGCATTATAAAGCATCTTTTTCTGAGTCTCTCTTGATATAAGATCATTATGTACGGGGCTAACGGTAGTTTTACCTCCGTCTAAACTATATATCTGTCGAACTCTTTTCTTTTCCACCTCAGACATAAATTGTTGCTGTCGTGAATAGACTCCTACATCAATGGACATGGGTACAGCAGAGCCAACCAAAACAACTCCTGAAACAGATTTGGGGAATTTAATCATGTATAATTGAGCAAGTGCCCCACCAAATGAAAGTCCAAGTATATGCCAGCGTTTAATTTTTAGCTTCTTCCTTAACGCTTCGATATCGTTAACAGCCTGTTCTACCTTATAACCATCTTTTCCTGAAATGTATCCCGATAATCCTGTTCCACGTAAATCAAAATAAATAATACGTGCAAATTCAGATGCTGCAGTAAAATGTGGATGAAACGTATGATGGGATGCCCCTGGTCCACCGGAAATCAACAATAAAGCAGGTCCTTCACCTTCTTCTTCCACCCATACTCTTGTACTTGAATTTATCTGTATATAGCGCCCATTGGTAATATTCAGTTGTTTTTCATAACGTTCAACTTCCGGTACAGATAGCATTGTATCTATAATATGCTCTTTTCTGTCAAAAATATTTTCTCGATGGATAGTATCCGACTGAGAATAAGATTTGTAGAAAAAAAATAGCAATATAAATAATGAATATATTTTCATAAATAACCAACGGCTTTAGACTATCCTTAGAGTTTGTTGTACAGAAATATATTCACTCCAATTTCAGTTCAATTAACTGATAACAACCCTTTTCAGATAATATCTTTTGATTGAATTATTGTTTCGCCAATGCTTTTCTCCTCACCAGATGGTATTCCATATCCTGCATTATATTTTTAGTTGAAACCTCTTTGTATAAATTCAAAGCATCAATCTTGTTTCCAAGAGCAGTATTAACCTCGGCCAACCAAAATAAAACATACGGATTATCAATATCAGCCTCACTAAGTGTAGCTTTTGCATCATCATATTTATTTTCTTTAATTAAAATCTTTGCTTTTAAAATTTTAGCAAAATCATCAACCCTCCCCTTTCTTTTAGTATATTCTTCCAGATTAAGCATTGCCTCTGTGTATTTGCCTTCAATAAGTTTCCCAAAAGCTTGATAATAGTAACTAAGATCTGCAACTTGCTTTTTCACATCATTGCTTTGAGAGTTGTTCTGGACGAACTCATTGAATAATTTATATTGTTTCAAACCCCTGATGTGATCATCATATTCAAAATAAATTCGGGTACTGTTTCGATAAGCAATATATTGTTGTGTAAAATAATTTTTCTCTTTTGCTAGTTTGGCATATTGCATTAGAGCGGCAACTGCTGAATCTGGTTTGCCATCATCAAGATAGGAGCATTCCATTGCTTGCATTACGTGCCAGCTTTCTCTCTCATTCAGCTTAAACTGGAGTGCTTTGGGAATTAAATTTCGGGCTTCCTGATGCCTACCTAAAAAATTGAGATTTGCTGCAATCCCAAAAATAGCCCAGGGATATGTTGGATTTATTTTTAATGCTTTATCATACCATTCCATTGATTCTTTATATCGACCCGTCCTTAATAATAACTCAGCATAACTATCAACCGGCCCTGACTTATTAGGCTGAAGTTGTATTAATGTTCTAAGAATACGCTCTGCATTTTTGTAATCTTTTACCCCCATATAAGCGTACGCCAATTCAATATAAGGAGATATATATTTAGGATTAAGTTTTATAGCATTTTCATAGTGTTCAATGGCTTTAGCATAATCTTTTCTCCCATGATTATGATGCACAAACCCAAAATAATAATGTGATACAGGATCATTCGGATGTAAAGCAAGCAACTTTTCAAAATTGACATATTCATCAATATCCCGACCTACACCATAAAATGCGTTCCGTGCTAGTATCCAATATTTTTCTGACGCTGATCCAAAAGACATTTTCTCTACTGACTTTGCCATATATTTCCTCCGAGTTGCCAACTCTGGCTGAACCATAGCTAAACCCATATAGGCCAAAGCAAAATTTGAATCAAGGCTAATGGCTTTTTGATACAGACCCGAAGCTTTTTCAAGTTCTCCCATATCTTCGGCCTCAAATGCCTGGTAAAAAAAAGATTTCGCTTTTACACTAGAACTGGTTACTGGTATTGAAACCAATTGAGCTACTGCACTTTGAAAACTGTTACAACTAAAAAAAATCAGTATCATTATAACTTTCACAAGAATGGTTTTAAATAGTTATCGTATAAATGTTTTCGAAAATTTTAGGATAAAAACCTGATCACGAACAAACGGACGATGCGGGTTAAATGTTTCAGTTTCTGTATTCGTATTTAAATTATACACTACATAAAAATCGGTTCCTTCTCTTGGCATATAACGATATCTTAGATTTAATCCAACGCTTTTTTGAACATTATCGTATTGACTATAAAGGTTCAGAAATGATTTTGGACTAAATCCAAATTTTAATCTTCCGTACAAACGATTCACCTGAACATTAGTAGATCCATAAGCAATTGGGAAAACAAATTGATTCATACTTCCACCTACTTCTGTCCTGAGGTTTTTATTAATATCATACCCAGTTAAAAAATTAATGGTAAATTGTTTCCCTCCGTAAAATTTCCCAAATTCAGCATCCACAGAAATTAAATAACGATAAGCGGTTCCGGTATTAAAAAAAATATTCCCTTTCAACATTTTATAAGAACCTGTCGGTATGATAGCATTCGCAGAGAATGACCAAGGCGTATAAATAAAATCCTGGATATAGCTGGGAAAAAACATACCAGCTCTAAACCCTTTTTTAAAAACTGTATTTACATATATGTTTGTCTGAAAAATATCATCCTTACCTGTTAATGATCTCCATGACTTTCTGATATAATGCCCAATGGTAAAATATGAAAATATAGGATGCTTTGAATAGGTTCGCCTAAACCCAGTATTCACTGTTATTCTTTTTGTATTTGGCTCACTAACAAAGCCAAGTTCAGGGTTAAACGCCTCGGTGTATTCTCGGAATCTTGCTTCAAATCCGAAACCATTTGACTGAAATGTATTTACACTAATCCCATACATTGGTTTCCAGTTTCCCTTTTGTTTATCAAAGGTTGCGGCTAACACATAAGAGATTCGTGTATTTTTTTTTGTTCGTACAAGCCCATCAACTCCTGTCATTATATTATAATCGTTACCATTCGTCGCTATTTTGCTGGTAGAAATCACCCCTATACTTGAACCCTTCTTGTCCAGAATTTTTCTTCCTCGAACAACATTCATATTATACCCAAGTAAATTTCTTTCAGGCATAGCTGCCGTAATAACTGACATGATACCATATTGATTTTGGCCTGAGAATCCATTAAAACGAAGACCCCCAATCATAGGAACAGGAACTCCGTTATCAATACCCACCTGACGCGAGTTAAATAATCTGTGACTAAACCCATCAGAGTTGAAAATATCTGCATTTTCAAGAAAAAAAGGCCTTTTCTCCGGAAGGTTAATAGAGAATCTTGTAACGTTAACTAATCTATCGTCTGCTTCAACTTGTGCAAAATCTGTATTTAAAGAAAGGTCAATAACTTTATTGTTACCGACTCTGTATTTTACATCTACGCCGGTATTACTCAGCATTTGATCTAAAAATTTAGATTTACTATAATTTTTTGAACTCATCCATTTTGTTTGTGACTCATATTTTCCCATTTGAGAATTCAAAACATTTTGTTGATATACATCTGATTTAATATATGGAGTTATAAAAACTGGTTTTGAAGATGGCAGGTTTTTAAATCCAATCTCCATTGAATTCTGAAAATTATACAATACTGGTACAGCCTGTGGATTATTAAGAGGAAAAATAAGCTTCTCATTGATCAACTTATACTTAATAAGTACCCTAACTCGCATTTTATTCTCAGTATTTGGCTGATATCTTAATGAATAAAAAGGAATACGATATTCAGCATTCCATCCGCTACTATCTCGGCTTGTAGCAACATCCCAGAATGTGTTCCAGGAGTTGTTTATTTGCTCACCATTGTTACTTATTTCATAGTCAAACCTTGTACCTATCGGATTTGTTCTAAATACAAGTGCATGTGACCTGTCATTATAAGTATCTAAGTGAATTTCTGCGTAATCATCCGCATCTAGGGAAACATCTCTTTCCATTACCTGTGCATATGTGCCATTTGATCTTGTGTTTGGACAATGAATACCTACATACAAATATTTGTCTGTATAAAAGATATAAGCTTCCGCCATTTCTGACGGCTGTCCATTTAACTTGGGCTCAAAAAGTCTGAAACCTGAAATGCGAAATGAGTTTTGCCAACATTCTTCAGTAAGTCTTCCATCCAGTACCGGATGTTGAGCATTTAGAGGAATATTCTTTACTCCCTGAACCTGTCCAGAAGCAAAAAAAGAAGAGAAAAATACACCCAAAGTCAATGCGCATTTACAAACTTTTATAAGACTCATCCACTAAAATTGTTTAACTAATAAATCAAAATACTTCTCTATACATCTATCTGTATAACTGAAGGTTATTATAAGTCTAGATATAAATTTTAGAAATTATTTAAACCGATTTGATTCTTATGTGAAAAAAGGGAACGTCGATGCACTGACATTCCCTTTTACAGAAACATGAAAACCCTACACAAACCAAATTTTTAGCTTCTATTCGCTTATTTTAGAAAACCAGAAGAAATACAATGTAATCTTCTTTTATCATTTACTTGTAGCTTTTATAATCGAGTAAACCAGCTATCTCTTGTAGCTCGTATCCAACTATTTATATTCAAAAGGAGATATTTAACCTAAAATTCAATCACTCGAAAAATCAAAGTTTTGCTTCCCATATCTCCCATTTCTTTTTCCTTCAATACTTGCGAATAAATTTTTTTTGATTCTTCTATATGCAATACGCTGAGGAAAATCATGCGAAGGATTTTCACTAACAAATTCATTATTTCGAATAAAAATCAATTTGAATGAAACTGGCTTCCCCTGATTTTGATTGGCTACGATAGGAGTATAATGCCACTCTCCATTTCTAAAAGTAAGTTCAATTTTCTCTTGCGGAACTGTGTCTTTATTAGGTTTCACAAAAACACTTTCCCCTTGTAATGTGCTATCATTTTTCACCGTCCATCTCTCAACAATTGTTCCTTGTTGCGTGTTTAGTTTCCAAATACCAACCATCCATTCAACTGCTTTTATTTGTTGCGAAAATGAAATATTTAAGAAAAAACAGCAAAAAAAATAAAGCCCTATTTTCTTCATGCCTATGTGTTTATTCATTTTCAAAATTTTAGAATTTTTTTTGCTTCATTTTAATTCAGATTACTCTCAGCTCACTAAATAGCAATCAATAAAGTGATTACAACAGCTTGTTTGATCCTTTAATCTCTACCTTTATAAGATTCTATCGTTTCAAAAAAAAGATTGTACTAAAGAGCCGCGCACATTTACTCAAGTAATTCAATTGTTATTTAACCAAAACGGGCTTTAAACCATTCGGATCTGGGCCAGGTCCCAAAGTATTTCCTGCACTATTGTTACTAGTATCTTTTGTTATAGATATAGTACTCCCGTTAGGGTCAATATATGGTCCGCGGATAGCATTTACTTTTATTCCATCCGGACCAATAGATGGACCTATTTCAGCCTGTTTCGCACAAGAAGAAGAAAAAATAATGAATAAGCCGACAGGGATGAGTAATTGTTTTTTCATAAGTAAATTTTATAATTCAAAGTAATTTGAGATTAACTAGTATGAAAGAAAAATTATGTGAGCATTAATAAATTTTATGTAAATTTTCCAACATAGTGTATACAAACAATTTTTTGTATACATGCATTAGCTAAGTGTTTGTTTTATCATATCGCTACTATTGAATAATTACTTTCCATCATTGAAAGTAATTCGTCGGTGGCCTGAAAAAAGTATTTCACACTATCATTTGTATAATTCACATAATAATATGAATACAAGACATCAGTTTGATATGATGTGGTATCTATGAAAATAAAAACTATGAAACTTTTATTATTCACACTAGGTGTATTGATATTTTCCATCTGTACTGGTCAAAAAAGATTTTCAACAAATTTGGGATTTGGATTCGGAGGAGCAATTGAAAAAGAATTTATTAAGGCCCCAGGGAAAGGAAGTGGGAGAATCACTGTATTTATTGCTCAAAAATATATGGTTTCCGATAATTTCTCGTTAAGCCTTGAGCTTTTAACAAGTGGTAACATGGGTGGGCTTTTAGGCGGAAGTGGAACTTTTGATTATGAAGATACTAGCACAAATACAATATTTATAAATAACACTAATTTAAATGCCAATTCAATGTTTTTAAAGGCTTATTCTTCATTCCCATCAGATAAAAAAATAAAATTTTTCATTGCTTTTGGTTTAGGATTAATCACATACAATTATAATATTAATGCAGGAGATACAAAAAAAGTAAAAAAATCGAGTTTGGGAATTAGCCCTGAAATAGGCATTTCGATTGCTAAATATCAATTTGCGTGTAAAGCTTTTATAGGAGGAACAACCCCATCATTCACTGGTTCAGATGCATTTTCAAATCTAAATTTAAAATTGGAAAGCGTACCCTCACAGCAAATCCTTTTCACGATGAGTTTTCCTGTATTCAGTTTTTAGAAAAGACAGAAACCAAAGTCTACATAGTATTTCTTAAGATTCAAATGAGAATTCTGGGAATCAGCATTATTACAATTTGCCATGAGTAACTATTCAAATCTGAAAATCGTCACACATTAATCTTATTCAACAAATTGTCTATGAAAAGCATTACTTCCATTATTCTGTTCATTTTGTATTATAATAGTTTGCTTGCACAAGACAGCTCAAAAGTGAATTACGACAAAGTGATTGGTTATTGCCTTGATGCGAATGTAAAAGATGCTTTACCGATTTTACAAACAGGTGACCAGCTATTAACCGCAAAATCAAAAAAATTTAAACTAAATTTCCTTCAACGCTTTGGTGGTGAAGACGACCAAAGCGACTATCTTTTATTGAAACAATCACCAATTAATGATTTACTGAAAATATACAGAGACTATTGGAGAATTTCCTTATTAAATCCTCTTAACAATTATGACACGCTCATTGTATCAAGACTTTTCGATTTTTTTTCTGACAAAAACATTAAAAAAGACAATATTTCATTTCAAACGAAGGAAGATTCCATCGCAAAAGCTCTTCCAAGATATGTTTGTGAACAAGGATTACAAACTACCGGGTATGCAAATACTGGAAAATTAAGAGACTTGTTAGTCTGGAAAAATCAGTTAGACACAACCTATCATTTTATGATTCGCAACGAACAGATAGATAGTCGCGTAATAATGATGGATAATTTTATTACACTTGGCTGGCAGGAATATGCAACCCTTGGGCTTAACTATCCAGGTGGCTGGGCTACTAGTGAAGCCTTATACTGTGTAAAAACCGCATATGATATTAACTCAGAAAGTTTTCTTGTAGGATATTTGGCACATGAAGGACGACATTTTTCTGACTACAAAATATTTCCTAAACTTTCACCCGCAGACTTAGAGTATAGAGGCAAACTTACAGAACTGAGTATAGCAAATGTAACCCTTCATAATGCAATTTCATTTTTTATTAATAATTCCAACCTTAAAAGCGACAATCCACACGCAATTGCAAACTATTATGTGATACAAAATTTATCGAGGCGATTATTTAAGAGTGAGTTTGAGGGTAATATTGAAAAATGGAAAACGATAAGTGTAGCTGAAATAAATAAAGTGGCATACAGATTATTCAAACAAAACTCCCGTAAGCTCAAAAGAAAAGGTCGAAAGAGTATATTTTCACTTATTTGAACGATGAAAAAATCTCCTACATAAAGTAGTATTTATATTGAAAAAACAGATGATTTAACTTCCGTTTTATTCATAGCCAGGTAGAAATAAGAGACGATTGTATATTATTACATGACGTGGAGAAAGTAGTATTAATTTCTTAAATACTGCTGGAAAGATAACTAAAAGTATAAAGGCTTTTAAGTAGCTATAATTATATCACCGCCGAGGAGCCTCGTTACAGTTTTGATTGCATTTTTTTTAAAACATCTTCCATTCTTTTCTTTTGTTCGCCAGTAGTATTCATAATGATAGTTTGAAGCGAAAGGATATGAGCTGTATACAATGCCTTTTCTTCGGAAATTAAAACATCAGGTTGTACGCCTGTTCCTTCCCAGTTGGTTTTAGTTATAGGATTAATAGCCCGACCGAAAGGTATGCCTGCAACGAACCCTTCTCCAATAGGCACAAACGAAACCGGATTAGCACCACCTCTTGTTTTCTCACCAATAATAGTAGCTCTTTTTAGGTTTTTAAGATTGTAAGAGAATTCTTCAGCAGCAGAAAAAGTACGTTTGCTGGTTAAAATATAAATAGGCTTATTAAGATACTTTATTCCTTTCACTTCGCTTGTTGTCCATGTCTCAGAATAAGTATTATTTGGTTTAAAATAGAAACTATTCAAATGGACTGGTTTATCAAAAAAATAACTGCTTATTAATTTTATCATTTCAGGACTTCCTCCACCGTTGTGTCGAAGGTCAATTATAAGAGCATTAGTATTTGATACAAACTGCATCGCTGCGATTGCTACTTGGATAGCTTGAGGGAAAGGATTAAAAATACGCAAATCAAGATACCCGATATTACCCTCTAGCACTTCAGCTTTTACAAATCCATAATTTGGAGCAAGCCGATCAAAGAAATTTCGTCGCTGCTCTTCCTGCTTTTGAGGGTCTTTATCTGCCTGTAATAACCCATTTTCTTGTTCAGGGTCATATCTTACCCAAAGATGTGGGTCTGGATTTATTGTATGTAGATCCTTTGTTAGCTGTTCAGCAAAACTGGTTGTTGTGCTTATGGTATCATATACTTTATTGCTAAAAGCGTTGCTTAGTTTAATTTCCATTTGTTTTGCAGTATCAGGAAATACATACGATCGCCCAAGTTCTTTAATGAGGTTGTTGATCACAACCTTTTTTTCTGAGATTGTTAATGATTGGCCATATCCATAAAAAATAGCTACACTAAAACTGATAAAAAAAACGAATATTTTATGCTGCATATTTTATAGCAATATAAAAATTGTAGTTATATAATATTATACAAACCCTTATACATAAAAGAGAATGAGCAAAAAACTTTTAACAACATTTTCGACTATTGCTTAAGTAGCTTGGTATGGAAACTGTCCTGCAGGTGGTTGTGTAATACTATTATTTGAAGGTTTTACTTTGGGGGGAAAGTAGAACCTTGTGTTCATATTTGTCGGCTTACTCTTAGGATCGATTCTTGAACTAAAATCATCGTTTTTTCTACAGGAAATCAGTGCCAGAAACGAAACAATACTTAGTAGAGGTAAAATTGCTCTCATATAAATTTTAGTTTTTTTAAAAAAACATTAAATAAAAGTTAGTCAATACAGATTTTACCAGTAGTTGTCATATGTGAACGATCCCAATTATTATGCAGATTTTATATCTAATATTAGAATAAAGTATTTTTTGTGAAAGAGCTTTATCTGATTATCTTGCCTTCCTTCATAACAAAATGAACAGTTTTAACATTTTCAATATCGTCTATTGGATTCTTTTTAAGCGCAATAATATCCGCTTTCATGCCGGTTGCAATCAAGCCTATTTTCTTTTCCAAACCAAGTAGTTCTGCAGCATTTGTTGTCATACACTTCAGTATGTAATTTGCTGGTATATCGGCTGCTTTCCATACACTTAATAAATCAAGTCCGGATTCTACACGATTTTTATGAGGTAAATCAATTATAACATCAGTGCCAAATGCCATTTTCACCCCCACTCTATAAGCAATTCGAAGCCTGTCAATATTTTTCCTTTCCCATTGTCTTGCAAGCGAAGAGTCAATGCCATAAGCCATCCAGTTTTGGTAACTAAAATCCGTTCCTACCAAAAAAGTACCTTTTTGCTTCATAAGCTGAAGCAACTGTTCATCTAAATCGAACCCGTGTTCAATAGCTGCTGCTCCGCCCTCAATTACATTTTGAGCTGCCTTACCCCCCATGACATGAACGGTTACTTTAAGACCTGCTTTAGCTGCTTCATCAACTGCTACTTTGATATCTTCTTTATTATAATAATAGGGGTAATGATCTGAAACTAACTTGATTGTAGTCGCACCATAATAGATATTTTTACGTATGGCTTTAACAATTTCGTCGGAATTATCAGCATCAAGGAATTCATAATGCCACAAACCTTCGTGCGTTGGATTTACTCCTGAACTTTGTCCACCATAGGGAGCAATGATCTTCCCCGCATATATAATAGTAGGGCCTTGTATCCAGCCATAGCGGATAGTTTTGACAATATCAGCCATAACGTAATCACCATCACTTCCTATTTCTTTAACCGTTGTAAAGCCGCTGCGAAGAAAAAGATCAGCATTATAGGCACCTCGCAATGCCCTTAATGCATTGCTCTCCTCTATCCAAGTTTTGTTAATGTAAGGCTGACCATATGGGAGATTTAATGTAAGATGAACATGAGCATCAATAAGTCCTGGCATTACCCATGAATCTTTAAGGTCGATTATTGTATCGGCCCCAGAGGTGTTTACTGAAGGTCCAACTTGTTCAATAACACCATTTTTAATGCGAATTACCTGATTACTGAGTTCTTTCCCGCTTACTATATCAATAAAATGAGCAGCTTTGATAACAATAGTTTGACTATATAGCTCATATGAATGAAGATAAAAAAACAAGCTTATTGTTAGACGAAAAAAAACACGATTGCTCATAACTGTAAACTAAATAATAAGAACCCAAGTCAAGTAAATTGAAACTTCATTAAAAAATTGATTAACCTGGTAAGCTATTCTATAATAATTTATT
>Ga0164290_1002066_pt1 | contig 17703 bp, 15 predicted proteins | sample Micstemetagenome_FD_108782 | JGI IMG/M metagenome (GOLD analysis project Ga0164290, IMG submission 108782) | Contaminated culture microbial community from soil near Moab, Utah, USA - Microcoleus steenstrupii SON62 (Illumina Assembly) | ecosystem: Environmental > Terrestrial > Soil > Soil crust... | reverse complement strand
CCAACGATTTCATGAAACCTGTTCTATTGATTGTGCTGGTTGGGGTGGCCATATATACCTATTCAAAAAAGAACTTCGGGCAGCAACAGGTTAGGCAATATGCACGACAGAAACAACTCGTCTATGGAGGGCTTATCAGTTTGGTAATTGGTTTTTACGATGGTTTCATTGGTCCGGGTACAGGCAGCTTTCTGATTTTAGCTTGTATCGCTTTGCTGGGTTACGATTTTTTACATGCATCGGCACAGGCTAAATTAGTGAACCTGGCCACGAACCTTGGTTCCATTGTTTTATTTACTATAAAGGGTAAAATCATTTGGCCAGTTGCTATTCCCATGGCAGTATCAAATGCTATTGGAGGTTTGCTGGGTGCAAGACTTGCCATTGCAAAAGGTAACCGTTTTATCCGCATCTTTTTCCTTTTTGTTGTGATTGTTACCTTATTACGTTTTGCCTGGGATGTGTTTGTTAGAGGATAGTTGTAAATTTGAATATGCCTCTCCACAGAAATTTTACATATTGGATTGATAAAAGAAGATGGAAGTACTACTTTCTGATGGTGTCCTTGCAATTGGCTAAGAAATAAGTTGCTCATTTGATCTGTATTTGATTCTCCATTTTCAATTCTAAATTCTCGATTTTCAATATGCCTTACTATTATAAATTAGGTGAGATTCCTCACAAGCGTCATACGCAGTTTCGTAAGCCTGATGGTGGTTTATATTCAGAGCAATTATTTTCCACTGAAGGTTTTTCAAACGATTACTCTTTGCTATATCATGTACATCCCCCAACCCAAATCATCAAAACAGAAAAGCCGGTAGATGTATCGCCAAAGATTGCTGAAGAAAAAATGCTAAGTCATAGAAGCTTTGAAGGCTTTAAAGTAAAGCCGGCTAAAGATTATTTGGAAAGCCGTATTCCTGTTTTAGTTAACAACGATGTGCATATTGTTTTAGCAGCACCGCAACAAAGCGTTACGGAATACTTCTACAAAAACACCGATGCTGATGAGATGATTTTTGTGCACGAAGGAAGCGGTGTTTTAAAAACCATGTATGGCGAGTTGACGTTTGGCTATGGCGATTACCTGGTGATTCCAAGAGGAACCATTTACCAGATCCATTTTAATGATGAAGCCAATCATTTGTTCATTGTCGAGTCATTTTCTCCAATTCGTTTTCCAAAAAGATACCAAAGCAAATACGGGCAGTTGCTCGAACATGCGCCATTTTGTGAAAGAGACATTCGTCCGCCTGCAAACCTGCAAACCTTTAATGAAAAAGGTGATTTTGTCATTCGTGCAAAGAAGAAAGGAATCTTATACAACCTGCATTATGGAACGCATCCATTTGACGTGGTTGGGTGGGATGGCCAGTGCTATCCTTATGCTTTTTCTATTCATGACTTTGAACCTATAACGGGTCGTGTACATCAACCGCCACCGGTACACCAAACATTTGAAGCGCATAATTTTGTTGTGTGTTCGTTTGTACCACGATTGTTTGACTACCATCCCCAGGCCATTCCTGCGCCATATAATCACTCTAACATTGATAGCGATGAAGTATTGTATTATGTAGATGGTGATTTTATGAGCCGAAAGAATGTAACCCGTGGAATGATCACATTGCATCCGGCAGGTATTCCACACGGGCCTCATCCCGGTTCCGTAGAAAAAAGCATTGGAGCAAAAGAGACAAAAGAGTTAGCTGTAATGGTAGACACGTTTCACCCGCTGATGCTCACAAAACAAGCCCTGGAAATAGAGAACGATAATTATGTGATGAGTTGGGCAGAGTAAATGTTTGCTAAAACAAAAAAGCACTCAGATTTGAGTGCTTTTTTGTTAGCCTGTTAATTCAATTTTTCCATCCTTAAATCAAGGCGTTTATCTTTTTTAAAGTATTCTATCAGAAGTACAGAACCTGGTTTGGCAGGTAATACAACCAGATTGGTTGCATCTGTTTTTAAATTGATCTTATCGTTTGATATTTTACCGTCGTAATAGGAAATAGAGTGAAACACCATTCCTTTATAGCCTTTACTTTTTTCGTAATCGGTGTAAGCCGAACTGAAAGAAGCGTTACCACTACCCATTTGTGTATAGGTATAATCAAAAGCTCCGAAAGCTTTTGCTGCCATGGCTAAAGTATGTGGCGAAGAAAAATCAGATCCGGTATTTAAGCTAAAACTGTTGTTGTTCTTTTCATAGATCTGTGCATTGGTCAAATCAAAGTTAGGTGACATTTCAAGCATTAGCATGTCGGTGATTTTTAATTTGGTAACACCCGCAGAATAGGATTGCGTTAGCACGTTCAGCGCAATGCCCACACCATCTGCTACCTTTTTATAGCCTTCGCCAATAGCGAATACTTTACCATCATCTGTTTGCATAATACGATGGATGTATAAATAACCAAGGTCACTGATACGTCCTTTCTGATCCATTTTTAGATACTTGGCCAGGTCCTTATCCCATGATACATATTTGCTTTTAACCACCTTGCCTTTATTATCCATCAACCAAATTCCAAGGCCATCGCTTTTGTCTTTCATTATCTTATCTCCGCCATCGTAATATAAACCCACCACTAAAAAGTCATTAGAGTTGCGTAGCCTTGAAATATTCATAGGCAGTAATTGGTATTTCCCGTCCGTGTTACGAACTTCAAATGCTTTGCGGCCGTTGGATAGGTTGATTCCAACAATAGTGGTTTCCATGTCTTTCGACATTAGCTTTTCTTTTGAAAGTACCTCAATCAGTGCTACAGAATCATTGGCGCCTAAGTATTGTGCAGCGGCAAACTTTCCGTCTTCTACAGGGTTATAGGTCCAGCTTCTTCTTTTGTCAGATGCATAAAAAGTTACGTCGTAAGTATAATTTTTATTCTCACGCAATGGTGTAACAGAAATGTAGCCTTTCGATGGAATATCAAACACGTTTTTGTTTTCTGATTCTTCGCTGCTACTCATTTTCATCTGCATCTTAAACCATTGCTCTGACTTTTTATCCAGCACTTTGCTATAAGTGTAGGACTGCTTTCCGTCCATGTTATACAACCTATAGTCCAAAGTATTTTCCTTATCGTTATAAAATAAAAAGCCCAGTGATGCGCCATTAAAAGATGACTCCAGCAACACAATGTCTTTTGAGTCAGTAAACTTGATGTCCTTGATCTTATTCAGATTTTCATCAACAATTTGCAAAGTGTATTGGTTTGTGTGCTTATCCACTTTGTCTGACATGTAAAGGAAGTAGTAACCTTTTATCTGTTCGTTTTCGATAATGGTTCCTGAATTTCGCAGGGTTACTTTATACACCTTATCAATACTTAACTTGTTCTGCGCAAAAGACGCAGCCACCAAAATGCACATTAAAATACTCAAAGAAAGTTTCTTGCTCATAAAGCGGTAGTTTATTTAAAAGGAAAATTTACGTTTAGGAAATTGGCTGTGATAATAATTGATCCACTGCTGTTTCTCTTCTGGTTTATCGTTTAGTTCTTTACTCTTGATAAGAGCAGCAACAAACTCTTCGCTTTGTTTGCACTTTTCTGCTCTTGCTTCAAGAAAATGGTAGTTAACTGATGCTATTTCGGTTAGCCTCAAATTCTGGATCATCCTTAATAACTTATTGTACTCTTCATCAACATCAGGCCCGGGCAGATCAACTATTTTTCCCAATTCGTGATTTTTTTGTGCCGCATAGATCTTATTCCAGCATTTTCCAATCATTCCAATCACATAGGCATTATTGGTTTCCAACTGAAGCATTTGCAAGGCTGTGTACAAGCATTTTGATACACGGTCCGAGCTATACAAATAATCCAGTATCTCGTAATCAAACAGGTACTGGAGGCTGCCGAATTTTTTTTCATCTACAATAAATTTTTTGCCCTGCTTGTTTTCTTTCAGCATGTTTTTGATTCGTTCAATACGAACAGCACAATCGGGATGCGTTTTTAAAGAGTCGGCTAATACTTTTCTCTTTTCTTTTTCCTCTTCCGTTTCACCAAAAGATAAAGAGTTTGATTCCAGCCATCTTTTTTTAAATGGATACGCAGTAGAGTTAAAGACATCCTCTAACATAAGAGGGGTGTAGTATTTTTCTTTTTCAGATGCGTCAAGGATGTTTAGGCAGGATAAAGCTTCACCCAGATCATAGCCTGTATTTTGCATCAGTACAATCGCCATTGAATCGGCAGACTTCTCATCGGCCCGGCTATGCCTCCGGTTTCTGAATCCAAGGTTTAGTGCCAGCTTTTCTATCTCTGCGTTGCGGTTATATTCTGTTTTGCTAATGCTTTTTAATTGCTTTTGAAAATCATCAGAATAAACCGTTTGCACATATTGAAGGATATTCTTATTGCCGTGATCCAGGTAGTAATGTGCCAACTCATGACATAATACGAAAGCTACCTGGGCCTCATTTTGTAACCGGTGAAATAATCCGATGTTGAAAAGAATAGTCCCTTCGCCCAAACTGGAGGCATTTGCCCACCAGGCTCTTGAAAAATAAATACGCAATGCGTTGGTCTCAGCTAATGCAGCATTCTTTTGCAAAATTTCTTTTACTATTTGCTGCAGGTAATTATGCACTTGAGGGTCTGTGATAATTTCATTTGATTCCAGCCTTTCTCTTATGTATTCAAACCTGTCTTTAAATATCTGTGATATATATTTTTTATTATCTCCGTTCAGAGAGGAAACGTCTTTCTCATATCTCGATTTTATGGTGGAAAGAAGCTGCTTCTGCACGTCGCTACTGTTGTAAAATGAGGTGTAGTCAGAGAGAGGCTGTGCGTTTAGGGAAATAGAAGTAGTGAAGACAATTAAAATAAATAGTCCTGTTCTCGTAAATCAGCTTAGTAAAAGCAAGATAGAAGTTTTTATGAAATAGTTGCCTTTTTGTGAAATTGGTGGCGAGGTGTTGATTGCTGGAATTAAATTTTGAACTAACTTTTTGCTCAAAACTTACAGTATGGTAAAAATTACAGATTTAAAACCAGGAGATGTAGTACAGGTGCTGCAAGGAGGCACCGAAAAGGAAGGAGTAGTAACAAATGTGAGCCGTGAAGAGAATATGGCTTGTATTGACAACGGTGTGCAGGAATTTTGGTATGGTCCTGAAGACATTGTACCTATTCCTATGACGGAAGAGAGGTTGGTAAATCTTCTAGGTTTTGAAAAAGAGGATAGGGCTGACGGAATGAAGTTTAAAAAAGGGCCATTCCGCATCCTGGTTCATGATCCCGGTAATTACACCAATATTGATATCTGGTACCGTGAAGATCGGCGCCACTTCAACCACCAATTGTACCTTCACGAACTACAAAATCACCATCTGGATATGACCAAAGTGCCTTTGGACAGGGCTGTGGCGCATTAATCTTCTTAATTTTTTCGGAAAAAACAGATATTCGTCCCGCAAAATGCGGGACTTTTTGCTTTTTTAGGCTGAATCCCCATATCTTTGCGCTCCCAAAATCTGTATGTCGAAACAGCAACTTATTAAACAAGACGGAGTTATTCTGGAAGCTTTATCAAACGCTATGTTCCGGGTAAAACTGGAAAACGGCCACGAAATATTAGCAACCATCTCCGGTAAAATGAGAATGCACTACATCCGGATTTTGCCTGGTGATAAGGTGGGAGTGGAAATGAGTCCTTACGACTTAAGCCGGGGACGAATCAATTTCAGGTATAAATAATTTAATACTCGTAACAATGAGAGTTAGAGCATCCATCAAAAAAAGAAGTGCCGATTGCAAAATAGTGCGTCGTAAGGGCCGTCTTTATGTTATCAACAAAAAGAACCCTCGCTTCAAGCAAAGACAAGGATAATTAAGTAATTAACTATAAATAAAAATAGAACATGGCTCGTATTGCCGGCGTTGACTTACCAAAAAATAAAAGAGGCGAAATCGGTCTTACCTATATCTATGGTATTGGACCTGCTACTGCCCGTTACATTCTTGACAAACATGGCATTGACCGTAACAAGAAAGTAAATGAGTGGAATGATGAAGACTTGAACAACATCCGTACATCAATTACAGAGGAGTTCAAAGTAGAAGGACAATTGCGTTCCGAAGTGCAAATGAGTATCAAGCGTTTATTAGATATTGCTTGCTACCGTGGTCTTCGCCACCGTAAAGGATTGCCGGTAAGAGGTCAGCGTACTAAAACCAACAGCCGTACACGTAAAGGAAAACGTAAAACGGTTGCAGGTAAAAAGAAAGCAGCTAAGAAATAAGAATAAGCTAGTCCGCCTTAGGCGGATTAGCTGTTTTTACATATATGCACCTGTAACACTGAATCAATTACGGATACCCGGTGCAGGAGGAGGGTTGATTCGGGTCCGCCAGCTGGCGGATAAATTTTAAAACAAACGATTACCTAATTAAATGGCAAAAGGTCAAGCAGGTGGTAAAGGCCAGCAAAGTGCTAAGGCAGCCGCCAAGAAAAGAGTAGTGAAAGTGGATGCATATGGAGATGCTCACGTAAACGCTACATTCAACAACTTAATTATCTCAATTACTAACAAGCAAGGCCAGGTTATCTCTTGGTCAAGTGCTGGTAAAATGGGCTTCAAGGGTTCTAAAAAGAACACTCCTTACGCTGCTCAAATGGCTTCATCAGATGCTGCTAAAGTAGCATTGGATGCAGGTGTAAAAAGAGTGGATGTTTTTGTAAAAGGCCCTGGTGCCGGTAGAGAAAGTGCCATCCGTGCATTAGCTCAATCAGGCATTGAAGTAACAATGATCAAAGACGTAACTCCGTTACCACACAACGGTTGCCGTCCTCCAAAGAAGAGAAGAGTTTAAGAGAGAAGCTGCGAGCTGTTAGCTAAGAGTTGCGAGACTGTAAGGTTATCCGAACTTTTTGTCTCGAAGCTCATAACTCGAAACTCGAAGCTTTTCAAGACATATTAGCCTAAGGCTATTCATTTAATTAAAGGGTGCTTCATTAATTTTTACCGCTTTCAACGATGAACGCACCGGTTTCTAAAAAGCGGAAATGAATAAAAACTATGGCACGTTACAATGGTCCTAAGACCAAGATCTCACGCATTTTCGGTGAGCCTATTTTAGGCAATGGTAAATGGTTATCTAAAAACAGTAACCCTCCCGGACAACATGGTGCACAGCGTAAGCGTAAAACTTTAGGTGAATACGCATTACAGCTCCGTGAAAAACAAAAAGCAAAATACACGTATGGTGTATTGGAAAAGCAGTTCCGCAAAACATTTGAAGAAGCTGCACGTCGTAAAGGCGTTACCGGTGAAAACCTGATGAAATTATTAGAAGCCCGTTTGGATAACACAGTTTTCCGTATGGGTATTGCTCCTTCTCGTCCGGCTGCACGCCAGTTAGTGAGCCACAAACACGTTACAGTGAACGGACAAGTAGTTAATGTGCCTTCGTTCCAATTAAAACCAGGTGATATCGTGTCTTTGAAAGAAAAATCAAAAGACAATACAGCGGTTACCAGCCAGATCCGTGGCCGTAATCCTAAGTTCACTTGGGTTGATTATAACGAAACAGAAATGACAGGTACCTTCATTACGTATCCTGAAAGAGATTCTGTTCCTGAAAACATTAAGGAGCAACTAATCGTCGAGTTGTACAGCAAATAATTGTGAAACGTGAAAGGTAAAACGACAATTGTTTTACAACTCACGTTTGATCACCAATAACAAACCTTTAAATCTGAAATAACAAATGGCAATTTTAAATTTTCAGAAGCCCGACAAGATCGTTCTTCAAAAAGCAACTGACTTTGAAGCTCAGTTCGAGTTTCGTCCGCTGGAGCCAGGTTATGGCGTAACCATCGGCAATGCATTACGCCGCGTATTGCTTAGCTCTTTAGAAGGCTATGCTATCGTTGGTGTTCGCATTGAAGGTGTTGAGCATGAATTTGCAACTATCAAAGGTGTTTCTGAAGACGTGGTTGAAATCATTTTGAACCTCAAACAAGTTCGTTTGAAGAAAGTGGTTGACCACGATGTTCAATCTGAAAAGATCACTCTTTCTATAAAGAACAGGGCAGAATTCACTGCGGGCATGATGGCAGAAGGTACACAATCCTTCCAGATCATGAACCCTGAATTGTTGATCTGCACTTTAGATACTTCTACTAAGCTGGATATCGAGATCACTATCGGAAAAGGTCGTGGTTACGTTCCTGCTGAAGAGAACAAATCAAAAGATTCTCACCTTGGTTTCATTCCGGTAGATGCTATTTACACTCCAATCAAGAATGTAAAATACACTATCGAGAATACCCGTGTGGAGCAACGTACTGACTATGAAAAATTAGTTATGGAAGTTGCTACAGATGGTACCATCCATCCGGAAGAAGCTGTTAAGCAGGCATCTCGTATCCTGATCCAGCACCTGATGATCATCACTGATGAGAACATCACTTTTGATACAAAAGAAGAAAAGAGAGAAGACATTGTTGACGAACAAACTTTGCAACTGCGTAAAGTGTTGAAGACTCCATTGGAAGATCTGGATCTTTCAGTACGTGCCTTCAACTGTTTGAAAGCAGCTAAGATCAACTCCTTAAGTGAGCTGGTTCAGTACGAGCAGGAAGACCTGATGAAGTTCAGAAACTTCGGTCAAAAATCACTTTCTGAGATTGAGCAAGTGTTAACTGAAAGAGGTTTGCATTTTGGTATGGATCTGAGCAAGCTAGGTGTAGATAAAGACGACTTTTAATAATTGAGAATGGAAAATTGAGAATTGAGAATTAGATATTCCATTCTCAATTCCAAATTCTCCATTTATAACGTAGGCTGCAAATCCTTGACACGGTGCAGCTGAATATTTAATCACAAGTTTAGATAGGAGTAATTCTAAATTCTCCATTCTAAATTCTAAATTTTAAACGTCATGCGTCACGGAGACAAACAGAACAACCTCGGTCGTAAAAAAGCACACCGCGAAGCGTTGTTAAGCAACTTAACTTGTCAGCTGATCCAGCACAAGCGTATTGTAACTACTTTGGCTAAAGCAAAAGCTTTGCGTGTATACGCCGAGCCTTTGATTACTAAAGCGAAAAAGAATGAAACGCACCAGCGTCGTGTGGTGTTCAGTTATTTACAAGATAAAGAAGCGGTAACAGAATTATTCAGCACTGTTGCTGAAAAGATTGCCGGCCGCCCTGGTGGTTATACAAGAGTTATCAAATTAGGTACTCGTACTGGTGATAACGCTGAAATGGCAATGATCGAGTTAGTTGACTTCAATGAGATCTACGGAAAAGGAAAGGCAGAGAAGAAAGAAGGAGCAAAAAGAACCCGTCGTGCCGGTGGAAGCAGAAAGAAGGCAACTGAAACTGCAGCCCCTGCAACAGGTGAAACACAAACTCCTGCAGCTGATCAACCTGAAGCAACAGAACAACAACCCAGCTAATGATTGCTTGTTCAAATATCAAAGGCATCCGTTTCGATCGGATGCCTTTTTTTATTGACATAAAGTGAGCAATTTATTTGTTGGCGAAGTCTTTGAAAACTTTTCTTTGCATAACTTTTTAAACAATGGAGCAAAAAACAGCAGTTTTAGTTTTAGAAGATGGTACGGTGTGTTACGGTAAAGCCTTCGGTGCCATTGGTACAACAGGAGGAGAGATCTGTTTCAATACAGGCATGACTGGCTACCAGGAAGTTTTTACCGATCCAAGCTACTATGGGCAAGTGCTTATTATGAACACAGTGCACATCGGTAATTATGGTGTAGCTGATTTTGATGTAGAGAGTGATAGCATTAAGATCAAAGGATTGATTGGAAGAAACCTGGAGGAGTTGTTCTCCCGCCGTATGGCTCAGGCTTCTTTGGATGACTATTTAAAGAAACAAAACATTGTTGCTATTGAGGGTGTTGATACGAGAGCTTTAGTAAGCAATATTCGCAGCAAAGGCGCCATGAACTGCATCATCTCTTCTGAAATATTGGATGCTGACGTTTTAAAAAAGAAGCTTGAAGAGGTGCCTGATATGGATGGTTTGGAATTAGCTTCTATTGTAAGTACTCAGGTGCCTTATGAATTAGGCGACCCGGCTTCACCCATTAAGATTGCGGTATTGGATTACGGCACCAAAAGAAATATTCTAACCTGCATGGTGGAAAGAGGTGCTCACGTAAAAGTATTCCCTGCAAAAACTCCATTAGAAGAATTAAAAGCCTTTAATCCTGCAGGATATTTTATTTCAAACGGTCCCGGAGACCCTGCATCAATGGAATATGCTGTGAATACTGTAAAAGGTCTTTTACAGGAAAATAAACCAATGTTCGGTATCTGTTTAGGTCATCAACTTTTGGCTTTGGCAAACGATATTCCCACATTCAAGATGCATCATGGTCACAGAGGTATGAATCATCCTGTAAAAAATTTAGTTACGGGCAAATGCGAGATCACAACTCAAAATCATGGTTTTGGTGTTGATCCCGAAGCAGTGAAGAAAGCAGAACATATCGAGATCACACATGTTAACTTAAATGACCAATCTATAGAGGGCATTAAAGTAAAAGGCAAGCCTGCATTCTCGGTGCAATACCATCCTGAAAGTACACCGGGCCCACATGACAGTCGTTACCTGTTTGATGACTTTATACAAATGATAAAACAACATATCAATTAAAATACATCCCGCATTAATGCGGGATTTTTATTTATGGAACCCCAACTAACTACAGAACGATTCGAACTGCAACCCATCATTGCAGCAGATCAGCAATTCATTTACGAAGGATTAAGCCATCCGCAGGTCATTCCATTTTATGGTGTTCGTTATAGCTCGTTTGAAGAAACTAAATCACAAATGGACTGGTATGAAAAGCTATCCAAGGAGAGAACAGGAATGGCATGGAAAATAGTAGATAAAGAAAACTCAGAGCGAACAGGAGTTATCAGTTACTATAATCATAGCACTGTTCACAACAAAGCAGAAGTAGGTTATTGGTTGTTACCCCAATACTGGAAAAAAGGAATTGTTTCAGAAGTGTTTCAAGTGGTAATAAACTACCTTCTACAGGAAAAGAAAGTACATCGAGTTGAAGCATTCGTTGAGGAAGGTAATAGCGATAGCAACCGCTTACTTGAACGTGTAGGATTTGTTTATGAAGGAACTATGCGAGACTGTGAAATAAAAGAAGGCCAATATATTAGTTTGCGTATCTATGGCCTTCTTTCAACAGATAAAAAAAATTAACGCTCCCTCAGCAGCACTTGTCTCTTTTCGTCAAAACCATCTGCCTTAACCTTTACCCAGTATACGCCGCTGGCCCATTTCTTTGTGTTAATGTACATAAGGTTAGTATTTGGCTTTGCAACATATATCTCCTGCCCGATAGCATTGTAAATTCTTATTTCAGCATTGGTTAATTGCGGTAGCGAAATAGTTAATCCGTTTACAACAGGGTTAGGATACACATTGAAAATATTGTTTCCTGGTGGAGGTGTAACCGAAGGCACCCTAAGTGTTGTTTTGTTTCTTGCTAATATCCATAACTGCGGATCAATGATCATTGTGTCTGGCACAAAACCTAAGTTGATATTGAATACCTGGCCGTTACTCGTATGTTCTACTCTTACAATGGTATCTCTTGTTGAATTTTTAAATTGCAAAGGAACAGGCATTTCAAAAAAACTAACCGAAGAATGTGATTGTGTTTGATTCAGTTTAACACGCACTGCATTGTTTGGTTCTCTGCTCCATTCTCCTTGATAGTTAGCATAGCCTTGTCCATACACCCAATCATTAAAGAACTCTGTCAGATTTTGTCCACTTTCTGCTTCCAGGTTTCGTTGCAGATCAGCTGTCCGGGCAAACTTATAAGCTAACGTCGGATCATTTACATAACGTCTTATACCTCTGAAAAAAGTGCTGTCGCCTAATTTCCAGCGAAGCATGTGCAATACATAACCACCCTTACGGTAAGTTAGCCTGCTATCAAATAAGCGGTTGATGTTTAAAGTATCACTGCCATACACATAAACTGAACCGGTATTGATATTGGTTATGTTAGTCAGCCAACTTTGCAGAAAGCCAGGCTTACCAGCCGGGTTAGTCAACTCTACATAATTGAATTCGGAATAAGAAGCAAAACCTTCATTCAGCCACAGATCTGACCAACTACCGCAGGTTACTTTGTTGCCAAACCATTGATGTGCCAGTTCATGAGCAACAAGGCCTGCACTTGTGCCTCCCATAAAGCTATTGGTTTGATGTTCCATTCCGCCGCCTACACTAAACTGAGTTTGTGCATAGCGTTCATTAATGAAAGGATATTCGCTATACAACGGTGAGAAGTTCTGTAAACAAACTTTTGCCGTATTGGTAATGATTCTAAAACTATTGATTGTTTCAGGATAAGCGTATAAGCTAACAGGCATGTTACGGCTTCCCAATTGCACCGCATCATTTTCAATAGTATAGTTTGTTACTGCTATGGCTACCAGGTAAGCAACAATAGGATAACCGTGCTTCCAATACGTTGTTCTGTTGCCTCCACTAACTGTTTCATTTACAGGTAAGCCGTTGGATGAAGAAACATAAGCTGAAGGATTGGTAATGATGATTTCAATTGAATCTGGTTTATCGTTCAATACATCTTTACAGGGCCACCAGGTTCTTGCTCCATAGGGTTCAGACAAGGTCCATAAGATAGGTGTACCGCTATGAGAACTTGTAACAAAATACCCTTCGCCCGGCACAGGCGGCACTCCACGATAAAAGATCTGCACAGAATCTTTTTGATTCATTGAAAGTGTCAATGGAAAATTGATCTGCAATGCATCAAAGTTCCTGGCGAACGTTATTTTATTACCACGAAACCATACACTATCCACTGTCAGTGCGGCCGCCAAATCGAAAGTGATGTTGTTTGTTGCTGATGTAATTGTAAAGTAAGAAGTAACCGACCCGGCAATTTGCCTCACGGCAGGATTTACATTCCAATTGCAACGATAAAAGGTCACATCAAAATTGTTGGAAGACATCGAGTGTATATCATAATTGCGTAAAGAAGAATGATGCGAAGCTTCTGATTTGGCTAATTGCTCCAAATGGTCCTCCTGGCTAAATGATACCGAACAAGATGTAATTAAGAACAGGGCAAGTAAAACTTGTCTCATAGTAGGAATTGAAGCTTAAAGTTACAATTATGACATCCACATAGATACCCTACATCAAATTAAACAGCAGGAATTATATTCGTGTTATGAAGATTGCCATCATCAACGGACCTAATCTTAATTTGCTTGGAAAAAGAGAAACGGATATTTATGGCAATGTCCCTTTTGAAGAGTATCTGTCTCAATTGAAAGAAAAGTATTCTTCAATTTCTATTGACTATCATCAAAGCAATATTGAAGGCGAGCTGATCAATTATTTGCAGCAGGTTGGATTTACTTATGACGGAATTATTTTCAACCCGGGAGGTTATACCCACACTTCTGTAGCAATAGGGGATGCCATTGCAGCAATAACCACCCCGGTCATTGAAGTGCATATTTCTAACGTACATGCCCGTGAAGAATTCAGAAAACTCTCACATGTTTCAGGCAAATCTGCCGGAAGCATATTTGGTTTAGGGTTAAAAGGATATGAGCTGGCTCTACAGTACTTCTTCGAGAATAAAATTAAAAAATGAGGACAGATTTACCCTCATTTGATGCTTTGATAGCGTTTTAAATTAGCTTTTAAACTTCTATATAATTGGCATGGATTTGCTTTTTGGTACATTGTCTATTACCTTAACCGTAAAGCCATCCAAATATGAAAATCGTTCTTCCACTTGCCATCATAACATTGATGACTTCCTGTACGAAAAACTATCAGCAAAATATTTCTGAAAACACACAGGTGAATAGCTCCGAGAGGGAGTCCTGCAAGTGTGGACAAACGGCCTTCAATATGACTAAGAGACAACCTTCAGATGAAATGTATGCACAGTCTAAATCCAAAAGACCAAACGAGCATACTCCGGCTATGGTACCAAATGCAACTATACTTCTGAGTTTTTACGGTTACAGGGTAGCCAACACACCCTGGAATACTAATGGAGATGTCAATTGTGCTCCGGCTAATCTAACAACAACAGAAATAGACTATATCATCAGAAGAGTTAAGGAAGATTTTGCTCCGTTTAATGTAATGGTGACTACAGATGAAATGACGTATCATCAGACAAACCCTAAAAAAAGAATGCGTGTTATTATCACAGAAAGCTGGGAATGGCATGGCATAGCGGGAGGAGTTGCTTTTTATGATTCATTTACCTGGGGCAACAATACGCCTTGCTTTGTGTTCAGTTCCTTAATGGGATATAATGAGAAATTTATTGCAGAAGGGGTATCACATGAAGTAGGACATACTTTAGGACTGAAACACCAGGCAGATTACAGTAACACATGTACTTTAGTTTCTGAATTCAATACAGGTAAGGGTGATGGACAAACCGGCTGGGCTCCTATAATGGGTATTGGTTATTATAAAAATGTAACCACCTGGCATAAAGGACCTACTTTGGGTTGTGATGCGGTGCAGGATGATGTATCAACTATTGCATCTATTGTTGGTTTAAAGCAGGATGAGAACGTGGAAATGGACAGGGCAGTGGAAGTTCAATCTGCAGTTGATGGTGTTATGAACAATAGCAATGATGTGGACTATTATTATGTTGATCTGAAATCATCTAAAAAAATTACAGCTTCTCCATACTGCACTGGCAATGACAACGGCGCCAATATGCACCTGAAAATGCGCATCTTTAAAAAACAAGGCGAGGAGTTGGTTGCAGTTTCTTTCCCTGATGCACTGACATCTTCTACAACATTAGATAAGGGCAAATATTTTGTAGGCGTTGAAACAAGGTCTAATTCTAATCAGACACGTTATGGTATGTTGGGCAATTATCAAATAAGAATTGATTAATTTTTTGATTGCAGAACTTATAAAACTAAAATGCCTCATCTTTTGATGAGGCATTTTTAGTAAATCAATTATTTTATTACTTGCCTGCTTGTTTTTGAACTTCATCAAGCTTCGCTATATAAATACTTCGGCCATGTGTTCCTAAAACAATTTCATTGTCTCTTTCCTGGATAGCTATGTCATGGACAGGAACAGATTTTGGTAAACCTGCATTCCACATTACAAAGCTTTGTCCTTTATTAAAGCTTACGTACAAGCCTCCGTCTGTTCCAACATAAATAATGTTCTCATTCTTTGGATCTTCCCTTACTACATTAATAGGTTCGGCCGGTAAATCTTTTCCTATTTGCGTCCAGGTAGTGCCATAATCTTCACTCACATATAGATAAGGATTGAAATCATCGTTGCGGTAACCGTTTAATGAAGCATAAACTCTTGGCTCTTTAAACTTCGAAGCCATTACTCTGCTTACCCATAAGTTTTGAGGTAAGTTAAAGCCTTTCTTTTTGGGTTCACTTATTAAAGTCCATGTGGCTCCGACATCTTTTGTTATGTGGATGTTGCCATCATCAGTGCCAGTATAGATCAGACCAAAACGTAAAGGTGATTCGGAAATGGTGGTTAATGTTCCATAAGGTACATTACCTTCTTTTGCGCCTTTGGTAATGTCATCCGTTAATGCAATCATTGTATCGCCTTGATTGAAGGAACGATGAAATTTATTACTACCAAAATACAGGATATCATTATTGTGAGGGCTTAGCAGAATAGGTGATTGCCAGTTGAACCGCAAAGGCTTTTCTCCTAATTCATGCCTTGGTGTAATGCGTTTTGTACCTTCTCTTGACATACGGTTTGTTCTGGCATAGTTGCCAAATTGAGAGCCGTAATAAGTTGTTACATTGTCTCTGTTATCTACCTGCACCTGCATACCATCACCACCTCCAATATTTCGCACAACATCATCGGCCAGGCCTAGTCCTGAGTTAGCAAATGAATTACGTGGATTCTGTGATGGCAAATACCAAACGCCATTATCCTGCAAGCCACCATATACATTGTAAGGCTTCGCATTGTCAACTGTTATAGCATAATATTGACCAACAGGCGGAGTGTTTGCTTTAAACCAATTCTCGCCATTATCATAAGTAATATTTACCCCTCCATCATTTCCATTAATTAGGTGCGAATCTCTGTTTGGATTCACCCACAAGGCATGATGATCGGCATGTACATTTGGTTTGTCCATGTTCTTCCATGTCTTACCGCCATCAGTAGATAATTGAGAAGAAAAACCAAGTGCATACACTTTATCAGGGTTGTATGGAGAGACATAGATCTTGGCAAAGTAGTAACCATAAGTAAAGAAAATCGGGATCTCTTTTTCATTGGTCTTGCGCCAGGTTTGTCCGCCGTTATCAGAACGATATACTTCTGCACCGATAGGAGTTGCTTCAAAACCTGTATTTACATATAAGTAGTCATACAAAGACGTGGGCTTTAATCTATTAGCGGCCACCATCTCTTTTATTTGTTTGGCCGTATACCGGGGCGATAAACGATTGCGTTTCAAGAACGTATCCAACCGGCGGTCATTCAATTTTGCAAACTCATCTATGTTTAAGTTCTTTAACTCATCCAAAACGTATGTAAGTGTATCTCTTTTTGCGGTATCTGGTCTTGCTTGCTGATTATCCAGGATAGCATACACAATCTGTGGGTTCTTAGGATAAACAGCCAACCCGATTCTGCCAACATGTTCGCCGTTGGGAAGCCCGGAACCTTCCTTACTGATCAAAGACCAAGTATTACCTCCGTCTGTGCTTTTATAGATACCACTTGTTTTACCGCTCTCTTCAAAATTCCAGGCACGTCTTGTTCTGTACCATGCGGCAGCATACAATTCATTCGGATTTTGAGGATTAATATCCATCTCTACAACACCTGTGTTATCATCAATAGCTAATGTATGTTTCCATGTTTTGCCGCCATCTGTTGTTTTAAAAACACCTCTTTCTTTATTAGGTGAATACAGATGACCTAAGACAGCCACCCAGGCAATATTATCATCGGTTGGGTGCAGCTGCACTTTGCCAATATGATGTGATTCAGGCAAGCCAAGGTATTCCCATGTTTTGCCATTGTTGGTGCTTTTGTAAACGCCAATACCTGCATAGGAAGAGCGGCTGCTGTTTACTTCACCCGTTCCTACCCAAATGGTTCTTGTTTTCCAGTTAACAGCAATATCGCCAATACCAATAACATCGGCACTGTCAAAGATGGATGTGAACGATTGTCCATTGTTAGTGGTATGCCATAATCCGCCTGTTGCATAAGCCACATAAAACTCCGTAGGATCATTAGGGTTTGCTTCTATATCATCCACCCGGCCACTCATAACAGAAGGGCCAATGTTGCGAAATTTTACATGGTTGATCGTTGATTTCTTTTCTAATACTTGCCTTTGTTGTAGACCTTTCCAGCGTTCGGCGGCAGGAGTAGGCTTTACCTGGGCATTTGTGAAAACTGTAACGAGAAGCAGAGCAAAAAAAAGGGTGTGTTGAGTTAATTTTGAAAACATAAAGCAGCTTTTTAAGCGTTATAAGCGTATCATTCAAACTTACTAAACAATGCGATACTTAACCTTTTTGCTTACGATCATTTCTTTAAATGGTTATGCCCAGTGCAAAGAATTTACAATAAGTGTAAAAGGGGATACTCTGAATTGCGTTGATATGAAAGGTTTAAAGCAAGGT
>Ga0164290_1002065_pt1 | contig 17721 bp, 19 predicted proteins | sample Micstemetagenome_FD_108782 | JGI IMG/M metagenome (GOLD analysis project Ga0164290, IMG submission 108782) | Contaminated culture microbial community from soil near Moab, Utah, USA - Microcoleus steenstrupii SON62 (Illumina Assembly) | ecosystem: Environmental > Terrestrial > Soil > Soil crust... | reverse complement strand
TCGACCAGGAGCAGATGCAGGAGCAAAGCCGGGCGAACAAATGGAGAGATTTTGATTCACTTTTAGGAGAAAATTGGAAGTCACCGGAGCGGGACCGGGAAGGCAAAGAGCGGCAAGACCAAGCAAAGACCGGCCCTAGCCTGGAGCAGACGGCAGGGGAGCGGGCGGCCAATGACCTGGCGATAGGGCGGGTGCATGACCAAATGGCAGGAGACAAGACGCAGGAATTAGACAAAGACCGGGACGAGCCGGAAATAGACAGGGGCGGAAGATAGGGCAGGATGCCGACAGCAACGATAACGCAGGAAGTACAAGCGCCGAAGGAGCGCATAGCGGAGTTACTCCGGACATCTCTAGCGGCAGGCGGCTGGCGGGTGGAGCTTATCAACGAGGACTTATGCGAACTGGCCGCCAACCAGAACCGGTCAGAGAGAGTATCGGGCGTAACCTGGAACTATGAATACAGATGTGTGGCGAGCTGGGAGCCAGACGGGCAGGGCGTGAAGCTCTACCTGGAAATACACGAAGAAAAAAATCAATGGACGCTGGAGAACTGCAAAACCAAAGCGCTGGACATCGTAAAGGCGGTATTGCAGAAGGCGGAGAAGCTGCAAAAACTCGAGCAGTCGAGGCCAGCGCCGACGCGGTACGGGTCAGCCAGGTGGGGAACGCACGAGGACTTAGAGAAGGCGGGCTACTGGGGCGGGCATGAAGACCCCCGGCGGTTAGTTCTAGGGCCAGGGTTTGATGACAATTACGCGACGCTCACACCGGAAGACAGCGTTAAACACGCGATAGTATGCGGACCTACGGGGAGCGGCAAAACAACAGCCGTATTCATTCCAAACTTATCAGAGCGGTTAGGCGCATCAGTGATAGTGACGGAAGCGACAGCAGGAGCGGAGCCGCCTGATCTCTACTCAAAGACGGCCGGTTACCGCCGGATGTGTGGAGACAACAGAATCTATTACTTCAACCCAGACGACCTGCACAGCGACCGGATTAACCCCTTGGATGTCGTTAACTCATATGCGCGAGCTCAGGAACTTTCCCAGCTCGTGATAGAGAACACAACAAGCAAAAACAACTATGGCGACGACGTTTGGCCCAAGTCAGAGGCAAATTTACTGACTATCCTGATTGCCCACGCGGCAGCAGAAAAGCAGCATCTAGGCTACATCCGGGCGCTACTGAGAGACGGGCCGGACGGGCTTTTACCGATACTAGAGAAGAGCAAAGTAGAGCAGGTAAGGCATGAGTACCGGGGCTTTTGCAACAATGCCCGCGATGGTTTCAAGTACGGAGTCTTCGCCGGGTTGATGCAGCGCTTAGGGCTATGGGTGAACCCCAGGATAGTAGCTCTGACGGAGAAGACAGACATAGACATAGAGGGGTTGCCGGGGCAGCTCTTTAGCTTCTATCTAGCGACGCCAGCGCAAAAGACGCACCTGAAGCCGATAGCGGCGTTAATCTTCAATTTCATACTAGACCTGGCGTTGAACAAAGAGTTTAAGAACCCGCTCTATTTGAGCCTGGACGAGTTTACGAACTTTGGAATGATACCGGGGATTGCGGAGAAGCTGAGCATCATAAGGCACAAGAAGATAGGCGTCATGCTGGGCTTTCAGGACTACTCGCAGTTACTGAAAGTGTATGGAAAAGACGACGCGACGCAGATGTTTAGCCAGCCGGGCACCAAGTTCTTTTTCAGGCCCAGGACGCTGGAGGTAGCAGAGAAAATATCGAAGATGGCAGGAATGACGACGGTCTACGAGCGCAAGATGACCAGCAGCGGGCACATACAGGAGCGCGAGAGCGGGCGGCCATTGATAGACCCGGGCGAGGTTCTGGCGTTACCGGAAGAAGAGATGATCGTGTTTACTCCGAAGTGTCCGCCGCTGAAGATGCCGAGATTCACATGGGAAGACTACAAAGATTCAATGGCAATACCGCCGCTTCCGAAGATGGAGGTAATGGTAGATGAGCGCCTGGTGAAGGAATGCAACGCGCTGAAAGAGAAAACGGAATGGCAGGAGCGCGGCGAGCAAATACGAAAGCAGGAGCAAGAAGGCAAGCCGAAGCAACAAGCAAAGCCAGAGCAGAAGCCGCAAAATAGCAACCAGGGAGCGCCGAAAAAGAACCGCAACAGGTTCAAAGAGAGGCAGCAAAGACCGAAGGAAGAGCGGCGAGAAGCGCAGGAGAAGCCCAAGCCAAGGGTGATAGAGCCACAGGAAACAAGGACCAAGCAAGAAAAGAACAAAGGCACCTCATACGATTAGCAAGAAGGAAGAGCCGCGAAGAAGCAGGCAAGGAGAGGGATATGGGCGCTGGAATAGTATTAGGAATAATCGCGGCACTGATAGCCGGGGCCGTGTCTAATGAGCTGATGCATGATCCTAACCGGGCATTTGGACCGGCAATACTGGTAGGTGGGGCGGTCTTCTGGTTCTTCAAAAATCAGGAAGACAAAGCGAACGAGGCGAGAGACAAGCCGACGGAGTTTCTTGTAAACGTAGGGATGGCGGAGGCTTTCGGGTTCGTCAAGCAGGTGCTGACGGAGAGTCACATGGGCGATACCTGGTGGTCAATCAGGAGCATGGACCCGGAGGCGGGCAAGATAACCGCGATTATGAGCTGGAAGGAGTACATAGGGGACCAGATCGGGGAAGCGTCCCGGCAGATTGTACTTACAGCCGGGTTTTATCCAGGGACCGAAAACAAGACAATGATTACCTTCCAGTGGGATGTAGTATCGAGTTTCAACAGGAACCAGGCGAACCAGGTAATAGACCAATTCACGGCAGCAGTGAAGAACGGGCTGGGGGCGTAGGTGGTTTCCAGGGCGGCACTAATGGGAATAAAGCAGGTATTTTCAGAGAGGGCCGCCCTGGTGTCCAACAGAGAGAGCGAAGAGAAGGGCGACCTGAGGTTAGCAGGAAGCCCGGAAGTTGTGGCGATGCGCACAGCAGACGCCCAGGCAGCCAGAGGCGCCGGGGCATCCGACGTGAAAGCGGCGCAGGACTTAAACCCGAACAAGCACAACGGGAGCGCGGGCGGCAACCAGTTAGAGAGCATACAGATAATTGCCCTGGACGACGGCGGCAAGCAGAAGGTAGTAGCGGAGCGGCAAAAAGAAGCCAAGCCGCAACCGGAAATAACGACGGAGTATTTGAGAGAGAAAGCAAAGCAGCCGGACATCTGGGCTAGGAAGTTCGTAGAGGACTTAGACAAAGCGGAGAAGCTACCGGCGCCGTACAAAGACGCGCAGATAGCCAAGGTCTTGAAAGACGCCGAAGCTGTTTACAGACCGAAGGGGCGAGCAGAGAAGCCGCAAGAAGCCCTAGACCAGATGGATACGGGCACCCTGTTGGCCCATGAGGTGAAGCGCAACCCGGCAGCCGAGCCAGTACAGAACCTGCACACATGGGCAAAGCAGCTACCGGAAGGACCAGAAAAAGAACGCTATAGCCAATTAGTCCGTGAGCAAATGGCGGAGCTGTCACCGGAAGCGAAGGCTAGAGCCGAGCGGCTGGCGCAGGTGAACGAGAGGATAAAGGCGGCGGGGCTCGATGAAGGCGGCGTACATGAGGCAATAAAGCCTGACCAGGTTGTCTTGCAGGGTCACGCAAAGTATCAAGAAAACGAGTGGGAGGGCTTCAACAGGCTCGACCCGAAGCAGCAGCGGGAGATAATCGAAGCGTTCGGCAAGGCGTCAAACATTGCCCAGGACTCTTACAAGAACCAGATCCAGGCGGTAGCGGACTCAGTACCGAAAGGGTTCTACAACGTCGGCAAAGGGTTGTATGACAGCGCAATAGCCGCCGGGACATTCATGATAGAGGCGGGACAGCGACCTGAGAAAGTACCGGCAGCGGCGCAAAATCTAGCAGAGAACCTATCTACGGCAATAATGAGCGGGGTGAAAGTCTCGCAGGTAATAGCCGGGTACAGCCAGGAAGTGGCACAAAGTGGAGACTACAGCCGACCGTTAAGAGACTTGCAGACAGTAACGACGCTTGCTAATGAGCGATGGGAAGCTATGCCGCTGGAGACGCGGACGGAGAAAGCCAGCGAGTTAATAGCGGAAATGGGAGTAGGGTCAGTCATTGGAGCGGCTGACAGGCTGGCGAAGTCGGGCAAGTTGATTGACGCCCTGGAGGACTTGGCCCAGTATGCAAAGGAACTAACAGCGCCCGGGCGGGAGAAGGCAAAGCAGGCAATAAGCAAGTTTCTGGGTGATGCTTTCCAGCCCAAAGGGCTAACAACCAATGGCTTTGAAATGCCGATACCGAAGCAGCAGAGAGATATAGACGATCTGGTAATGCTGAAGAATAAAGGGCTTCCAGATGACGTGAAACCTAGTGAACGGGTAATGACCAGGCGCAAGTTCGGTTTTCAAGAACGAGCCGTCCATGTGATGGACGTACCAGATGAGGTTTACAGAGCCGCAGAAAAACGAGGATTGTCTCGCGAGGTTGTGAGAGAAAAGCTCGATCATGTTGCCAAAGCGCTCACTGATGCATACAACACTCTAGGTGATTACAACCCCAAAAAACATGGTTCCGAGCGTGCTTATGGCTCCAGATTGCACGAAATATTACGCCAGCAACTGGGCACGGATGAACTGATTCACACAGAAGCTAGCTACAAGAAGGGGCTGCCTGTTCCATGGGGCAAGCTTGGCTCGTCCAGGGTTGATATCGCTCTCGGGGCGCATGAGAAACCATTCGTGAGCATGTGCCTAAAGACACTAGGAGCGGTGCCGTCGGCACAGCAAGAGCGAGGGTGGTACAGGAACTTGCCCCGTTTTGATGACGAGTCAGTAATTCCACGTATTTATTTCAAGCTAGGAAAGTGAGGTAAAGACAATGGTTTCGGAAGAACCGCCAACATTCGAATTTGTTTTAGAGCTACCGGAGCATCTTGAAGGCCCTCTAAAGCTACCAAATGGCGACATAGTCGACGTTGGAGATATGATTGAGCACACTAGTTTGGGAATTGGCAAAGTGTATAGGATAGCCACCTACCATGACGATTTAGGCATTCTTCTCTGTGTAGAATTTCCAAACAATCAGCACGAAATGTTAGGTCTTAACTTCGTCAAAAAGGTCACACCGCTAAGCGAAAAGAGCCCCGGTGGGGGCTCTTTCGAATGAAACACTTTGGGTATTATCGGGCGTTGTTAACTCGTCTAGTCGTAGAATGAGGGGTCTTCAAAGCACGCCGGATCGTAATCGAGTTTTACGTCTACGGATTTGTCCGCTTTTATGATCATCTTGATTCCGAAAAACGGGTCAACACCGCGATCATTTCTCACTAAAGTAGTTAAGCACTCAGAAATTTTGGTAGAAATTGTCTTTGCGCTAAGTTTTTTCTTACCGGCGATGATTTCGACTTTGTGAGAAAACACCGTTCTGTCAGCTGAATAGCGAGCGTCTAACTCTATCGTCTGCCATTTTTGGCCAGTCAAAGCAGCCGCTGCTAAAACCTCTAAGGACAATGCACGAAGCTCGTCTCTGAGAGCAAGTAAGGTGTCAGACATTACAATTCCCGTTAGTTAGTTTGCTAGGTTGATCCATCAATACTACGATGCTTTAGAGCATTTGCGTTTTTCTGGTTTTTATTACGTCCGGTAATATACCTTATGTTTTATTCGCGCTTGGCAGGCTCTGGGTGCGGTTCTTTGACAACTGGTGGGTAGAGGGCGGCGGCCGTTTTTGCTCTTGACTGCTTGGGGTGGCCCTATATGTAGGTCACGCTTATTGAGAATGGCTGCCAAGTGGACAAGCGAGCAAAACGCTACCGGTAGGGTTTGGTTTTCCTTCCTTTTTGCCGCCAAACTTTCGGACAGCGACCCCACAGCCCCCTCTAATGAGCTTCCACACCGTGAGTTGCCTATGAAGTTACCAGTTAATTTATAAGTCTTCCGTTGGGATAAGCGGCATGCCACCCGAACCAGAACGCTCTGTGTGCTGGAAGTCTGAGATAAATTTCCTTGGATGTAATGCATTGTATATGGTCCTCATTCATTGACCATCGTCTGCCTTTTCCGTCAATCAGCTCCTTATCGTTCTCTAGCGACGCGAATGTTTCGGTTGTTTCGTAAACACGGTTGGCACCGCTGCTGTCAGTAACAACCAAAATGGGCCTGCCGGAAATGGATGTTTGGTAGATTGGCTTTTTGATAAGTAATGACTGGGAGATAGACGTCCGTGGCCGATATGCCCAGGGCAACACCAATACCTCCGCTTTGTTCGGAAGGAGCCCGCTTTGACTTTGAACTGGAAACATCAAATCATCAGTAGAGAAGTAGTCGTGATAGGCAACTCCTTCTCCATAATCTCTTGAGTAGCCAGTGTCCAGTGATAACACAGTTGTTTCTGGATGTAGTTTCCTCCAATTTCCCCATGTCGTTGTGACGACTGGAGAGCTGTGCATTTTTAGGTTTTTACCGACTAAAGTCCCTATAACTGGTTCGCCTGCTGTCGTCGACCAGAGAGATTTTGTCTGCTTGTCATACATAAGTTTGTTTGATCTGTACAGAAAGCCGCTGGTGCCAAAATCATATTTTGTTCCGTTGATCGTTGAATGGTAAGGAATCATGGTTCCGCAAAGAGTGCAGTAAACTCCAACTATTGACTGCCCTCCAACAGTATCTGTGAACATCTCATGCCAGGCTAGGATACGCTTCGGGTAAGCTCTACTGTCTCCGTTAACGAACAAGCCAAATACTAGATCGTCATCGGCTAGATAATCGGCTTCTTTGGCCTTCACCATATTTGGCTTGTGAAGAGGTGGTATGCCGTCTCTTTTAACCCCGCCCCACATGACTTCCGATAGCGCAATCGATGCTAGTTTGTTGTGACCGAAGTATTCAGAAAATCTGGGGTCAATCAGTCTATAAAGAAGGGCTTTGAAATCGGCATAGGTTGGGTCGCTTGAAGGGCTATTGCTCTCGGTAAGCCAGAGAGTATGGAAGAACGAGTTATAATCTGTTTTGCCAGTTTTTTCGCTTATCGTTTGAGTGAGAGTTTTCGCTACCGCTGGGCTCGAGAGAAACGGTAATACTTCAAGGCACCGCTTAAATTTGTTAACAGACCAGTCAGCTGCAAAATGTTGAATCTCGTTGTTTCCATTATCAAAGTCAGGGGCTAACCAGCTCAAGACCTCGCGATCAATCTCGGAAAGGCTCTTGAGAGTAATCTCTTCTCTGGGTATTTCAGCTAGAGCTGCTTCTTTCTTCTCCTTGATAATATTAAGCTTGACTTGGTGCTCGACGTTAGCCACAGCCAGGTTGGAGCTGACCCATGCTAGTTGGACTAAAGTAATGAATCCGGTCGCCGCCATGAGAATTACTTCCCAGGACTTTGGCTTCTCTTTCAAAAGCAGCAATAAGCTTGTTCTTGCCAAAGTTACTTCACCTAGATGCAACAGAAGTAATACCGGCCCCTGTAATACGCATGGTTTGAACATTCTGAAGTACAGCGACCACTCGGAGGTTTCTAGCACTGCTATTGGAAGGCTTTGGTAGCTTGATTGTGCTGTCTGATGTTTTCTCAATCACTTTTACGTGTCGCACTACACCAGAATGCCTGAGCGTCTGACCAGAGTTTTCACCGGAGCCAACTAGCACATTGATATCGTCTTGAGTGAGAAACACTAGTAGTCGCTCCGCTTTAGAGATTTCCGGTTTCTTGAGAAGGACCACATCGACGGAAGTTTTGCTACTGTCTTCAACCGCAGAGAGGGAAAGTCTAACTTTGGGCTCATGACCTGCCCTTTGGATTGCAGAGACAGCTGCTCCCTCGTTGGAGCCTACAAATCCATTAATGCCGTCAACTACCATCTCTGGGGTGTAAACATTGTTTTGCCGCAGGGCGCGCGCGTATGAATGTTGACGCTCAGTGAAAAAAGGCGACGAGAACGGATCTTTCCAGCCCAAGTAGTCCCAGTAGTCGACATGTTCACTGAGTATGATGACTTCTGTCCCTTTTGTATTGTCTTTTGCTAGAGAGGCTAGGAGCCTGTCCGCTGGAGGACAACTGCTACAACCTTGAGAAGTGAACAGTTCCACTACAACCAATCCCTTTGTTAGCTCTGTTGTTTCAGCTTTGCTGGTATGGAGAAACATTGACCAGAAACACAGCATTAGCATAGTTCTGAAAACTCTAGCTTTGAACAAGATGAAGTCTCCCTGAAGAGAGCTTGGCTCGGAGTCCGAGCAAGGTTTAGGTATCTAATGTGGCTCTGGGCTTGATTATCTAAAGCGCCGAGAGTAGGAGTATGGGATGCCGTAGCGAATTCTATTTATAGTTCTACCGAACCGGAAGCCGCGGCCATAAGAACTTTGTCTGCCTAAGTTCCTGTATCCGTACTGGTATGGATAGCTTCTGTAAGCATTACCGCGATAACTGCAATATTGGGCATTTGCTTCCTGCGGAATCAGTAAGCTTCCCATGAGAAATAATGCGATTTGTAGAACAAAAGCAAGTCGTTTTTTCATTGTTTGAACCTCTTATGAAACCATTTTGAGTGTGTCGAGTTGAACCACATTCATACTCGAAGTTTTTTCTAGTTCTGTATTCTGACTGACGTACTGTGAGCACCAAATGTGAAAAGGGGTCAAATCTGAAGAGATAGACGTACTATCCTCTGTTTGGCTGCTCAACTTTGGCCGCAAGCGCTCCGCATAAGAAGACCGTCTAGCAAAACTGGCAGAAGGTGGATTCTTCTCGTACAAATCGTAAATACGCTCTTTTAGGATCCGCTCACTTAGTGCATCAAGGTCGGCAAAGTCTGGTTCTGTGTCCCCAAAAAGCAAAAGCATGATCTTGCCGAGGGCATGCCCTATCTTCCTAAACAGAGTGTCGGGTTGGTTTTTGTAAATCATTCTGAGTCCTTTCGGAATACTGACTAGGTGTTGGGTGTCTACAAACTTCAGAACGAAGAGTCAATTGATTTATTCCAAGCATTCGAAAAATTCTCAGGTTCTTCATAATGGATGTCATTAGGAAAGATTTTGCGGAGAAGATGAAATCATTTCCAGCAGCTTGTCTTGAGGTAAGCTGCTAACAAAAACAGTGTCTAGGCCCCTTCCCTTGTAGATAATGACTGAATTGCCAGCCAAGCGGCCCAACTCGAGTCTCTTTCCTGCAATTAGCTTTTCTGTGAGTCCCGTAGTATGGAGAGTCCCGGAGGGTGAGAAATAGCAATCAACGCACGTTGAAGAACCAAGATCAGAAGTTTTGTAGCAGAGTCTAGCTATTTTTTTGCCATTCTGTTGGATCACTTCTGAGGAAGAAAGCATGAAGTTTTTGAATTGCTTTTCTGGAAATGAGAAGCCAGCCTCTTTGGCCATGGCCACACGGTCAAGCATTACTTTTTTCACCATGCGAGTTTTCGACTGCATTAGTTCTTTCTTGTCCATAGTGGAGTGATTGTGATAGTGAGCAACTACAGCTTCAAGCTCCAAGCTGGCCGTGTTGCTTGTTTGTGGAGCAAGTCGATGCAGTACTAGGCCAACGGTGGGACTCACCGCAATGAGTGCCGCTGCGATGGCGCTAAGAAGGAACCGTTTTCTCCGCTCTTCTCTTTTTGACTCTAGTTTTATTGAAGTTAGAATGTTCTCTTGCAGATGTTTGGAGTGTGCCGGAGCTTTCTTTGCAATAGCTCTCAGCATCCTCTTCATTTCGCCTAGTTGGTTCCAATGTTCTTTACAGTCCTTGCAACTCTCTACGTGCGCCTCGAAACGGAGAAGCTGATCGGCTGATATTTCGTCGTCAATAACTTGATGAGAAAGTTTCTGAATCTCAAGACAGTTCATAATCTCGTTCTCCATTCAATAAGCTTAATCTGCCTGCACGAGTTTCATTAACGACGCCCTAGCTCTAGATAACCTAGACATGACAGTTCCAATAGGGATTTGGAGCACTCTGGCTATTTCCTTGTACGACATCTCTTGAATGTCAGAAAGAATCAATGGTTGAGCAAAATGTTCGGGAAGACTGCTAATACCCTTTGCCAATCGCTCCTCACGCTCAACAAGCAATAGATTATTTTCCGGGTTGTCACTGTTATCGGATAGATAGCTTTCATCTAAGTTATCCAATTCAATTACTTCAGGAGAGCGTGCTGCTTTTCTCGAAAAGTCACGAATCGAATTTAACAAAATTGAGTACAGCCATGAGCGTTCGTCAGAGCCTTCTCTAAAGGAGTCGAAGGCTCTAAAAGCTTTCAAAAATGTCGTCTGTACCATATCTTCTGCATCCTGTCTGTTTCTGAGCCTTATAACTGCATAGTTGAATAGCTCAGTCGAATATAAGGAAACCCACTTTTCCAGTGTGGTCTCTCGGGAGGGCGATCTCTTAAAATTGACGAGTTTTAAAGCCAATCCTGTGTTCTCTTATCTAAGTCATATTTGGACGAGGGGAGTCATGCAGCTATAGAAGACCTGATGAGTCCGCTCAAGAGCTCCAATTGCTCTTTGGCGACATTGGCTATTTCTCGCGATGGACTCTCAATCAACTGAGCTATAACAGCATCAGGGGCGGAAGGGTTCATGAGAACCATCAACTTGACCGCGTCGCTCTTGTCATTAGCTAAATGTTGGAAGAAAGGAAGAGTCAAATCTGCCCTGCTGGCCAGACCTCCTCTCACCTGAGCACTCTGGTCATTTTTGAGTGCGGATAGAACATACTCAGGAGTTGAAATATTCTCAGCGACCTGACGTCTGATCGACGCACTGCAACTCTGTGCCAAGATTGCAAGAGTGCTCGGAGGAGTCCTTCGGTCTGACGCTTCACTGTAGCTTCTCCAGAACGTGGAACTTTGATAAAGTTTGAGCGTGGACATCATCCGGTGTTCTCCTTTATTTGTGGATTTTCCACTTTAATCTAAGTGAAAATGCGCTTGTCACACCCTTCAGAACGACTGGAAACCGTATTTATTCCAACCAATCCAAAATTTTCCAGAAAGATAGTGGTTGGTAACTTGAAACTTCGCCTTACTGCCACTTGACTTTTGGCAATGACAGCTTCTCTCCGGATGAGCCTTATATCCACGGGACCACTCTGGGGTATGCAGGCGATATCTCTGCCGGCGGAAAACTAGACAGGCTTTTCGGTTCCGCCTATACTCATTGCCATGAGTGATACCGCCCGCGATATTCAAACCTTTGAGCCCGCATCAACGAGTGGCTTGGACGAACTATTTGAATCAGTCCAGGACACTGTCCATGATCTGTCCGAAACGGTCCGGGACCCTGTCCATGATTCGGCTAAAAGTGTCCAGGACTCTTCCGCTCATCTCATTACCGTTGTCCAAGCCTCCAAACTTCTAAGAGTAGATCGTCGGTCTGTAGTGAGGCTTATTAACTGGGGCAAGCTCCAGGCTTCAAAAGACAGCCGTGGAAAGTGGCTTATAGATCGAGATTCTGTTCTCGATAGAATTGCAGCCCAGGACAGTGTCCAGTCGGAGTGTCCAGGACTGGTCCAGGACGGTGTCCTTGTTGAGGAATTGTTGGTCCAGGACACTGTCTTGGATGAGATACCAACGTCCCAAGCTGTGGTCCAAGACAGTGTCCAAGACTCTTTATTGGAAATTGTCCAGCAACAATCCAGTCAGCTCACTCAAGCTTATACGTACCTAGATGCTGCTACAGCAAGGGTTTTATATCTTCAGCAACAACTTGAAGAGAAAGACAAAGAAATAAAGCTCCTTACTGACAGCCAGCATAAAGCCACATGGTGGCAGAGATTCAAGGCTTTTTTCGTAAAACAGTAGCGATCAAAGCACAACTACTCTATTATTGACAGTCGGTGATACCATCGGCGGTATCTATCTTGTGTATATACAGCCGGTATCCCGGAGACATTTGGAGGATAAAAGCCGACAACAAAAAACACCAGCTTGTTAGCTGGCGCATTTGAAATCCTAGACTGGATATAAGTTTTCAGTTTTGTGGGTGTTTCGAAAACTCGTTGGGGAACTGATTTTTTGAAACTGCTGACAGAATAGAGGGCTTGATTCCGTTCGTCAAGTTGTCGGTCAGTGTAAGGACCGAAGGAAACGGCAGAGAAAGCCGCTCTAAGGGCAAAAGAAGCCCGAGAGCAAAAGTTAGCAGAGAAAATTAAATCTTTGCCCCCGGTACCAAGTTCGGTGGCAGGGGATATCTTGTCGCTATACCCTCGGCGTCGAGGGTCGATTTGGAAACGCCCAGGGCAAAGAAGATGGATGCAGTGGACGGCCGCCCTGGACGACTGCCAGGTATTGGGGGTGATGTCGGATGAGGGGCGCGGGCTCTTCCGGGGGCTCTACTGGGCCGATGTCACCCGCCATGCCGTAATAGACATAGACAGGGATAGCCGCTATCACAACAGCGAGGCGTTAACTAAACTCCTGCAGGACTTTAGTAAACAGGGCTTGTCATTAGTGCCATACCAGAGCAGCGAGTCAGGCGGCTGGCACCTTTACGCCTTTTTTGAATATTTTGCAGACAGCAAAGAAGTTGAGAACACGCTCAGAGCCTGGCTTAAGTTCAACGGATATGAAATCAAGAGCGGCACTTTAGAACTATTCCCGAGCGGTAACGCGCTTCGACTACCGCTACAGCGGGGCTTTGCGTGGCTAGCTGCGGACGGGAGTATAGAAATTGCAAGAGAGGAAGTTACCAAAGAACAAGCACTAGCCTTATTTTTCTTAGACCTTGAAAACAATAAGAGAAATTGGAGCGAAGCGAAAGGGCGCATAGAGAGTGAAATGAGGTCCGCCGGCAGTGCCGGCGCCGGCGGCGCGATCGACAGGCAAGAAGCCATAAAGAACGAGGGTTTCGACGGGCTCTATCTAAGAGGCATAGATTGGGAGAAATGGCAAAGAGGGCGCGACTACTGGCGCGACGGGCTAAAAGAAAAGAGCCAGAGACATGACGCGGTTGTCTGCATCGGTCACTACCTCTGGTACGGAGACGAGGCCGCCGGGCTTAGACCACTGCCCTATTACAAGAACAAAGCAGCCAGGAAAGCCCTAATAACCAAGTGCCTGGAAGAGAAGCATAACGGGCTCTCTGAAGACGTAAATAGAGACCGGTGGAATGAGATAGAGGGGGACATAGAAAGAGCGGTATCCTGGAGCCGCCAGACCCTTCAAATAGTCCAATCAGAGTATGAACCCTACCCACTAACAGAGCGCTTACTAAAGAGACTGGAATGGTTGTATGCCAAAACCGGGCGGCTCTTTACCGTAGAGGAACTGGCCAAGGCAAATATAGAGAGGCAGATGGGAGCCAGGGAGAGGATAGCCCTGGCCGTGGCCCAAATGGAAGAGGAAGGTTTAGAGCTGGACGTGTCCAAAGTAGCCCGCCGAGCCAAGGCCTGCCATAAGACGGTAGCCAAGAACCGGGATCTTCTTTGCAGCCCGGGAGGCGTATTAGTAGCGGGGGGGTTGGGGGGTTCCTTTGCCTCTTTGGATCTGTCTTCTGGATTTCCTAGTTTTAGCCCTGTTTTGGAAAGCTCTTCTGAAGTTGCAGTTTTAGATCAGCCCTTTTTGGTTGAGTCAGTTCAGACATATCTCCCCCTCTTCGGGGAGGGTAAAGCCTTGGAGGATGTCGGCCAAATAGCCAGCCTTGATAGCGGTGACAAGTGCCAGGCGCTCCAGCCTTTCGGAGACCTCGGTATCGCCTCGGGCTTCAGCGTCGAGGGCCTGGTACCAAATAGCCAGCCAGGTAAGTTCCTGCATGGCTTAAGTGTAAGCCTGGTGTGTGAATCTCTCGTGAGTTTGGGAGAGGGAAGGGCTAAGGTAGCCCCCTTGCTTTCATGCCTGGCAGATAGCCAACCAGAGAGCCCCCAGTATCAAGCTCAAGCCCTGCGGGTGCCTGCGGCAAGCTTGACACCGGGGCCCTGGCTCTCCGGTATTCAGGCATTGCGGCATGTGGCGGCGGGGGATTTTCTTGTATGTTCCGGTGTTCTGGAGCAAAGAACCAGCCGGGGACCGCCTGAGAGGTCAGACTGAGGTCAACTCTCTGGATAGCTCAAAGACATGAGCATCAAGCTTGAAGTGTTTGGCCAGGCGAAGACGAGCATCTTTAGGCAGACCCCGGCGGCCTTTCAAGAAGTCGTTCAAGTTCTGCTTTGAGACCCCGGCTAGTTCTGCGGCCTCGGTTTGAGTCATTTTGTGCTCATTGAGCAGATATTCAAGGACATCAGAGCCGGTGACACCATCGAAGAAGTCACCGACGATAGCGCTTTCATATGACTGGATGAGCTGGAGCAGAACCTTAGCATAGCCAACCTCAACCGGTGACAGCTCTCCATCACGGCAGGTCAAGCGAAGAATCATATCTTTGGCGGCCTTGTGCTCATCTTTATTAGTGATTGGAAGGAGCGGGAATTGAACGACCAGCTCTAAGTATTTTGCATCCATGATTTAGTCTCTATCGGGTGTTGAGCTTCTTTTTGTCGTATTCGGCATGGGTCATGAAATCGAGAACAGTGACGACACCGATTTGGAAAGAGATGGCGGTCAGAAGTCTGTAGTTGTTACCTCCAATGTCAAAGCAGTATTGGTTTTCAGGAATGTAGTCGGTAGCGGGGAAGGTAGTTTTAACGTCCTGGAGGGACTTCCACTGAGCGGCTTTAGTGAGCCTGAGCCAGCGGTCTAGGGCAGGGCGGGCATTAGAGAACTTTTTAGAGAACTGCTTAAGGGTGTCTTCGCCGACTAACTCCACAGTGAATCCTTATGCTGAGTGATGGGGTTATTGTACTCAAAAATGAGTACAAAGTCAATACGCCGTCGGAGGTGGGCGCTGGGATGAAGGGGTGGGGGTTTCGGGGGATTTAAGGCGGCGGTTTAGAGTCGTTAATAGTAATAATGATAATAATACAAATAATAATCAAGTAATTACGATAATTACTATGGTATCCTTGTAGAGGTTTAGAGGGGCGAGAGGTGCTGAAAATGGGCAGAGGTCCGGTGATTGAGCAAGATGAGCTATTTGAGGTAGCGAACCGGCTGGAGGCGGAGGGCAAAGAGGTAACGGCCCTGGCACTGCTTGAGGCTCTGGGGCGCGGAAGCCTGACGACCATCTATAAGCACCTGGAGGCATGGAAGACGGCGCGGCCAGCAAAGGCGGCGGTAAGTAGTAACGAAATGCCGGACAGAGTAAAGAGCGCTTTCATGGTCGCCTGGCGGGAGGCATCGCAGGAGGCCGGAATAGCGGTAGAGGAAGCGAAGGAAAAGGCGAGAGAAGAGGTAGCCGCAGCCTTGAGGCAGTTTCACGGAGCGCTGGAGGCCATAGCGAAACTGGAGAAGGAGCGGGAAGAAGACGCCGACCAGATCGAGGCATTGAATGAGCAGGTGGACAAGTTGAGCCAGGACGTAAGCAGCCTGGAGGCAAGTAACGCCGGGCTCAAGGCTCAGAGTGAAGCGCAGGGCAAAGACCTGGAGCGGCTGCAAAAGGAGCTAGCGAAGGCGCAGGGCGAGCGGGACCAGAGCATGAAGGAAGCGGCTGAATTAAAAGGGCGGCTGTCTACCTTGGAGGCTCAAAACGCTGAGCTGATGACAGCAATCAAGGGCGCAAAGAAGTAAGGAAGACTCAAAGAGCCGTCTGGCGTGTTCATCAGATGTAGAAGCTGGAGGGTGTTGCCCAGATAGTTGGGGGTGTCCTGCGTGCAAAGCAGAAAGCGCCCCTTGCAACGGGGCTTGTGGTTCCCCGCCCGCCCCGAGGGGGCTATCGCCGCACGACCTCGCACTAATTTTGTTTTGATGGAGCCCGGTGGGGTCGTGCTGTGCCGAGGTGTGGCGACTACTCCGGGCGGCGCGGCGGCGAGTGGGGAACGAGACAAGACGGACGAAGCCGCGCAGCGCCCTTACGCAGTAAGGCAGGATAAAGAGCGTAAGCTCAAAGTGTAAACAAGCGCAGTATATTGAGGTATGACGTAAGCTCAAGAATGAGCAGTCTAAAAACGTAGACTAAGGCGTTAAGATGTAGGTAGGGATTATTGTATAGGAAATGCAGGCAAAGATCATGCCAAGAGTGAGAAAACCGGGGTCAGAGCCCCGCCAAACCCCCCAGTTGAATACCAGGCTGGCGGCCGAAGACCTGGCGAAACTAGAAACGGTGTGCCGGGTGGAAGGCAAAACCAAAACGGAGATCCTGAGAAAGGCGGTCTTGAAATACCTGGACGGCTACGAGCAGAAAGCCGAAGAAGCGAAACGCGACAGACTGGCCGAAGCCATCGAGAGCATGGCGGAAGCAATCAGGCTACTGGGAGCCGAGCAGAAGAAAGGGACAGAGAGGCTGGCAAAGATGACAGCGCGGGCAATGATGGACATAGGGATAGTGAACCAGGTGTTTTACAAGCGGGCGGCAGAAGACGAAAGGGACGAGCTATGGGCAGCGGCCAGGCAGTCGGCCGCCGATAGGCTGAAGCACAAGCGGAAGGGCGGAGACCCGGAAGCGACGGAGATAATGGAAAATGCGCTCAGTAGCGAAGCATAGCTATATAAAAGGGGCGAGCGGCAAGGCCAGGGCAAAGGCGCACGTTAACTACATCCAGTACAGGCGGGGGGAAGACCGGGAAAACGGCCAGCCCCGGGAGTTTTTCAGCCAAGACAAGGACCTGATACAGGGGCGGGAAGTAAAGCAAGACCTTGATAGAGAAGGGCGTTCCAAGGTAGTGGTTCACAAGGTCATTTTGTCGCCTGGTATCCAAGGCGTAGACATGCAGCGCTACACAAGAGAAGTGATGAAAGAAGCCGGGCGAGAAAAAGGCTTAGACCTGAACTGGCGGGCAGTTGTCCACAAAAATACAGATCACGATCATGCCCATGTCGTTGTTTTCGGCAAGGACAAAAATGGGCGAGAGGTGACCTTTGACCGGGACGACTATGCAAAATTCAGAGAAGCCGGTGACAGGTACTTAGAGCGGAATCATTACTATGAGCGATTCTTAGCCAGAGACATGGACCGGCAGATGAAACACGGGCACGAGCGGGACCGTGGAGATAACCTATTTGAGAAGCTTGTAGCGGATCTGAACAGAAAAGGACCGGAGCGGCAGCAGGAGCAGAAGCCTTACAAAGCCAAGGAATGGGACAAAGAGAAGGCAATAGAGCATCTACCGGAGCGCGAGAAAATAGAGCGGGACGGCGAGACTTACAGCAAGTATTCAAAGCTCGAAGACCTGAAGGAACTAGCCGAAAGGCTCAAAGACGGCTCAACAGAGCGAGTAGACGACGAGCAATACAAGAAACTAGGACAGTGGATCTGGACGAAGGAAAGAGCCGGGGATGACCACTATGACCGCAAAGCGCGGGCGAAGTGGGACAAGAAAGAGAAGAAAAAGGAGCGAGATCCGCATGAGGCGGATCGGGAATTTAAGAAGCTAGACAAAGACCTGAAGCGGTCAATAAAGGACATGGAGCGAGGTAGCGGGGATTTCGGCAAGGGCTACAAGCAGCGCATACGGGAAGCTCAGGGCAGGCTAGCGGGCGAGCACGGGCATTATACAAGCGCCCAGGAGGCCCAGAGGCTGAAAGACCTCATGGAAAGATTCCCAGACCGAGCGGAAGACTTCCAGAAGCAGCTAGACGACCTGAAGAGGGTCGACCAGGAGCAGATGCAGGAGCAAAGCCGGGCGAACAAATGGAGAGATTTTGATTCACTTTTAGGAGAAAATTGGAAGTCACCGGAGCGGGACCGGGAAGGCAAAGAGCGGCAAGACCAAG
>Ga0164290_1002064_pt1 | contig 17731 bp, 15 predicted proteins | sample Micstemetagenome_FD_108782 | JGI IMG/M metagenome (GOLD analysis project Ga0164290, IMG submission 108782) | Contaminated culture microbial community from soil near Moab, Utah, USA - Microcoleus steenstrupii SON62 (Illumina Assembly) | ecosystem: Environmental > Terrestrial > Soil > Soil crust... | reverse complement strand
TAAACTGGTACAGACACTTACACAGCAGTTGATGGCAAAGGGGGTTACTATTTTATCCGGATTCCAGGTAAAAGAATGGCAGAAAGACAGTAATGGGTTTGAAGTACTATCAGCAAATGATCAGTCTATCAAAGGAACCAAACTCATTTTCTGTACGAATGCGTTTAGTAATTCCTTACTTGATTCATCTACTGTTGAGCCTGCTCGCGGACAGATCATAATAACTTCTCCTATTCCCGATCTGCCGATGAAGGGTACGTTTCATTTTGATGAAGGCTATTACTATTGGCGGCATCTGGGTAACCGCATTTTACTGGGTGGCGGAAGGAATGCAGATTTTGAAGGAGAAAACACAACCGATTTAAATGGGTCTGATATCATTAGAAACACACTTATTACCTTTTTACGAAAGCACCTCTCTCCTTCCATACAATATAGCATTGAACATTCATGGAGTGGTATTATGGGTTTTACAGAGGACAAACGACCATTTACAGGTTATGTAGAAGATGGTGCTTACCTCGCGGTTGCCTGCAATGGAATGGGGGTGGCGCTTACACCTGTTATTGCTGAAACTATTGCATCAGATATACTTTCCTGATCCAAATCTCCATCCCGGTTCCGGACTTAAGTCCGGAGCCGGGATAGAATATCATTAACATTTAGATTAATTCCCGATTTCCTATTTTTAGCCTGAATTTTAAACGCATGAAACTATTTCCCTTACTGATTGCAGTAGTAATATTGAGTAGCTGTGGTGGTAATAAGAATGAACAAACTGATGAAGATAACAGCAATACCGCTGCCATCCCCACTCCTGCCAACCTTAACTATTCCATTGTAAAAATCTATCCGCACGATACCAGTTTTTATACCCAGGGATTGATATGGTATAACAATACGCTGTATGAAGGTACTGGCTTATATGGCCCCAGCAGATTGATGAAAGTTGAATTAACAACCGGAAAATTCAATCAGAAAATAAACCTTGCTCCCCAATATTTTGGAGAAGGTATTACCATTTTCAATGATAAAATTTACCAGCTTACCTGGCAAGAAAATAAGGTATTTGTATACGATCTGAAGACATTCAAAAAAATTAAAGAACTCGACTGGAGCATGGAAGGCTGGGGCATTACGCACAATGGAAAACAATTGATTGTGAGTACCGGCAGCAGCAATATCTACTTTGTAAACCCTGAGACCTTTGCTATTGAGAAAACATTGGGCGTTTACGATAATAATGGCTATCTCGACTCTATCAATGAACTTGAATTTATAAATGGAAGTATTTACGCCAATGTTTATAACAGAGACTGGATTGCGAAGATCAACCCTGAAACTGGCATTGTAGAAGGCCGCATTGATTTAACAGGAGTACTCCAAAAAACCAATCAGCCGATTACAGAGATGACTGATGTACTCAATGGCATTGCATACAATGCTGCTACCAACAGTTTTTATGTTACCGGAAAAAAATGGCCTGCTTTATACGAAATCAAACTAAACTAAGCACATAAATCAGGGAACTACATCTGCGTTTGTCGCCGATAGCAGCGAGGTTTGAGGACAATCCTTTGAGTAAAGCCCATGCAAGATTGGGTTTCCCATTTTTATATTGCTCACTCAGCATCGACACATAAAAAGCATCAAACCACATCGGGTGTATCGATTGAATATTGAATCCTTCGAGGTGCGCCAACTGCTGTATTCCTGCGGGTGAAAAATGATACAAATGTCTTGGCACATCCCATGCTGCCCAGTGCCTGCCATAAGCGGCTGCATCCTTACTGGTATAATTGGGTACTGCAATCACCAATTTACCACCAGGTTTTAACAGGGCTTTGAACTGTCTGAAATAACCATGCAGGTCGTGCACATGTTCCAGTACATGCCAGAGCGTGATGACATCAAAAGAAGTTGGTGGTAATGAATAAATATCATCTGCCGACCGCAATTCAATTCCATGTTTGTTTTTTGCATTTTCACGCGCAATGCTATCAGGTTCGAGTCCGGTCACTTTCCAGCCTGCCTGTAACATAGTAGTTACAAAAGCACCGGTACCCGCACCAATATCGAGTAATGCCCCCCGCTCTATACCGGTTACCCGTTGAATCAGCCGGCGTTTGGTACCCAATGTATAAGAACGTACCCAGTGATACAACCGATTAATGAACCCTTTGGCTGTATCGGAATGAGAAATATATTCAGTGGATTGATAGTAGGGTCCAATATGCATCAGGTCTGGAACAGCCTGCGTAAATCGGTTACTGCAATCATCGCAATGCCATATTTCAAATGACTCATGACTTACTGTATGATCTTTGGCAGCCAACACGGGATGTATGGCTGCACTATTGCAAAAGGGACAATTTTTATAATTAACAAGCGATGCACTCATTCCACTCAAAACTTTAGAGATAACGATAAGCGATGGCGGCCAGGCCTAATAATAAAAGTATGATTGCATAGATCCACCAGCCTGCGTCTTTTGCTTCAACGGTAGTATCATTTTCTGCAGTACTGGTCTTCCATATCATTCCTTCCGGTAAATCAACAGACAATTGACCGATACCTGGAGGAAATGCTTCAAACCTATATGCCCCATCAACCGTTAAACGCAGGGCACCCATATATGGCAGTTCGGCAACAGATTCCTCCGCCAGTTTTTCTTTGGTTAATTTCACCCATTCATTGAATTTGCCGATAGCGGTTACTTCATCGGCTTCTATTTCCTGAGCGAGGAAAACAAAGAGAATTTTATCGGCCTGAACGTGTATGGATTCAAACTGTACCTGCTGTGAAGGTGATAATAAAACGGTGCCGGAAGCATCAACAGAAGCCGGCCGGCGATAAATGGTAAAACTACCAATATCAGGCAGACCCAACCGTCCGTTTAAAACAAGGTATTTATACAATAATTGCTGTATCATGGTTCCGGTTTACCGGAACGAATATACGACTCCGCCCAAAACATTCAATCCTAATACCTCATATTGGTTCCAGCGCTGGTATTTATTGTTGAGTACATTATTCAGTTGCACAAATAGGTTGAGTTTGGGCATTACTGAAAACTCTGCGCCAAGGTTCAGGTCTACCGCAGGCTTGAGCTTTAAGGTTTGCATTGTACTGTCGCGGTATTTGCTTCCATCCCAAAAGAATAAATCAGCCTTTAACTGCAGGTCTTTTAATATTTTCCATTTCAGTGACCCTGTTAGTTCAAAGGGTAACAAACCCCATGGCTCATATGATGGCATATTGGAGAAGCGACGGAAAGTTACCCCCGTAAGTAAAGAGAGTTTTTCCTGTAAAGTATAACCCAGTTCACCATGTATCTGCACCACATTCATGGTTGATTCATACAGGGTGCTGAATGTTTTTCCATCACCCACCATATTGGGAAATACCGGCTGGTTATTCAGTTGCTGAAACGATAGTCTGGCCCTGTAGGTTAAATGATTACCTGCAGACCCTTTGATACCTGCATACTGTTCCATCACTTTGGTGTTGAGCAGCATGAGCATGGGTGTATATACCCAGGGATTAAAGTCGGCGATACTACGATAACTGTTTTTATTAAAGTATCCATGCCATCCGGCTTCTGCTACCAATGGCGTTTCAGGTACTTTTACTTCAGCAGTAATATTAGGAAGTGTGGCGTATTTGCCATTGTCCCAGGAAGGCCTGATTCCTGCCGACAACCTGAATCCATTACTCACATATTCCACAGAAGGACTCACATAAAACAGGTTATTGGTTTGTTTGTACCTCGTTCCTATTCCCAATACTTCAAAATCTGTTTTAGCGATATCGGCAGTAATACCGAGGTCAATGGCAAAATGTTCGCCAAACTTTTTCTTCAGTGGAGCATTCAGCACGGCATTGTATTCTTTGTTGGAATTATTGTCGCTGAAATAATGAAGGCTCAGTTTAGGTGCATAAGTGATATTAAAAGCATTGGCTTTTTTATTCCTAAGTCCTACTTCTATTCCGGCATGGTTAAACCGTCTTAATAAGGACTCCTTTTTATAGCTGTATACCGATGTATCATACCCATAGAAATAGCGTGTGGTATTTTTATACCAGGCTTTGGTGGTCCACTCGTTATTGTTATTGGTATTAAATACAGACAATACACTTAATCCCAGGTTGGCATATTGCTGTGCAAAGAGATTGCCTTTGTTGGTAAGATAATCTGCTGTTATGATGGTATTGCTTTTTACTCCATCACCGAAAGAAAATGCGCCTGATAAAAGAAAGCTGTTGAAATTACCCAGTCCTGCTTTCACAGAATGATCATTCTGCCAATGGAAGCCTGTATCAACTGGTAACGCCAGCGGACGAATAGGTACGGGTTGATAAGAGAAGAACAGGTTTTGCGATGGTACGCTGTAGGTTACAGGTGTTCTCGATGAATCAATAAAAGGAGATGCTGCTGTAAAATTAATTTTCGCCGCATTCTTCAAAGATGGTTTGAAGGCCGATGTTACCGTTACCACTTTGGGTGCAGATGTATCGCCCAAAGCCTCACGGTTGGTCTGCGATTCGGCATTGTCTTTTGCAGTTACTGTTTTTTTAACAGTTGTTGCTTTCCGGTTATTACGTCTGCGTTGTGCATCGGATGATACAACAGACAATAACATCAATGCCAATAAAAAGCCTTTATATGTTTGACGAATCATGTATGCTGATTTATTCTTGTTCAACCTTATTTACTTTATTCTTTTCGGCCAGTACCAGTACCAGTTTTTGCTCTGCTTCTTTTTTCAACTCTTCTACGGTTCCATTGTCTACAATACTTTTGAAAGTAGCTTCTGCATTGAACAGGTCTTTTTGTTTGAAATAGATATCACCGAGTAATAAATAACTCTTGGTTACCCAATACTCATAGGAGCCCGACTTCTTGATGACATCAAAAGCCATTTTTTCAGCCTCAGCCAGTTTATCCTGCTGAAAAAGGATTTCTGCAATCCGGTATTGCGATTCGGCTCCGTATTCAGATTTACCGGTTGCCATTACCTGTCTATAAGCGGCAATAGCCTGATCGGGTTCTTTATTGAGTTGGTGATTCTTGGCTACCACCAGACTGGCCATCATTCGGTCATCAGTAGCTATACCCGATTCTTTGAGTAGTTCCTGTGCATTGGGAGCTGCTTCTGCCCATTTCTGTGCCCTGAACTGGCAACGCAGCAATCCACGCATGGCTTCCAGCTTATTCTCCTGTTGTGTGGCGATGGGTTTCAACTGCATGAAATATTTTTCTGCCTGCTCATAATCTTTTACTTCAAAATAATTGATCCTCGCCGCCTGCAATACACTTCTTTCCGCAAACGTACTTACTCCCTTCCCTGCTACAGCTACATAGAATGGTAATGCTTCTTTCAGCGCTTTTTCTGTTACAAAAATTTCTGCCGTAAAATAATTGGCTTCTATCTGGTAACGCCCATCGGGGAATTTGGAGAGATACTCTTTGAATCCATTTTTTGAGCCGATCCAGTCTTTTACATCATACCGCAACATGGCAGATTTAAATGTAAGTGAGTCCTCTTCATTATAAGTAACCGGACGTCCATTCGCCCGCATAAATGATGCAAATTCTCCTGGTTGCTGACGTTCTACAAATAAATTACGGATATATTCTATTGCATCATCGGTTTCTGGCGCATTGGGATAGCTTGATACCAGTGTTTTAAACTGTGTAAGCGATTCCTCATTTTTATCGAGGTTAAAATAAGCGATCCCTGTTTTCAGGTATGCTTCGGGTTTCAGTGATACAGCTTTATTGCTCTTGATCAGTTTGTTTAGTGGTACCAGTGCTGCTTCATAGTTTTCATCTGCAATATGCGTATTGGCTATTTCAAGTGCCGCATCTGATGTAAATGGTGATGCGGGATATTTCGTATCTATACTTTGTAACAAACGTAGTTTCTCTGCATTCTGGTTCATGGCACCTGCAATAATGGCTTTCTGGAAAAGTGCATAATCTGCACCATCCATTTGCAGTGCCATTACCTGATCGTAAATTCTTAATGCCTGTTTGTAATCTTTATTCATGAAATAACAATCGGCCGAACGCAGGTAGGCATCTTTTTCAATGGTTGATGAAGCAGAACTCACATTCTTGGCAATAATTTCAAACTGCTCTTTCGCAGCCGGATAATTTTCCATCTTTAATAAAGCATACCCAAGATTGTATCTTGCATTAATCGTATTCACTTCTCCATTGGCCATTGGATTTTTCAGGTACTCAGTGAAGTAAGCAATGGCCGATTCATTATTACCATTACGGTAAGCTATCTCTCCTTTCCAGAATCGGGCCAGTGATATCAATGCATTGTTATAAGGTATTTCCAGCAGGCGGGTAAGCAGTGGATCAGCCTGTGTTATCTGCTGATCGTTGATTAATTCCACCGACCTGCCATACAATAAACGCGGATAAATCTTCATGGCATTCTCACTCCTCACCGGTAAACTTTCATAGAGTGCCAGTCCGTCTTTATAATTACTGGTATTCGCCAGCGTACTCACCAATAATTCCCTTGCCTCCTGCAACATAGTTGAAGCCGGATAAGAAGCTGTGAAAGCCTGAAATCCTTTCAGGGCAGCATCCATATAACCCAACTCATAAGAAAGTTTGGCATAGTTAAAAGATGATACTTCTTTCTGTAAGGCATTGCTGTTATTTGCCGCACAAAACTGGAAGGCATTCCGGGCATTTACTTTGTCGTTGGTCTTCAGATAGGCATCAGCGAGTAAATACATACTATTCTGCGCCAGTGAATCTTCTCCCCCGCCCAATTGTTTAAATCCATCGATCGATTTGGACCAGTTTTTTGCTTCATAATAACAGTACGACAACTCATACAGATCTTCCCGTCTTACTTTCTGGTTACCTGCCACATATTTTTCGAGGTAGGGCAATGCTTTGGCATATTGTCTTTTTTCGAACCAGATATGTCCTACCAGCTGACGCAACTGGAGATCGTAATATTGTCCTCCTTTATTCAACGATGCTTCGCCATACTCGAGGGCTTTATCTCTCTCGCCATTGAAATAATATATCTCGGCCAGATAAAATGGAACCACGTTCTGGTAGTCGGGTGATTTTTCTGCCACCTGAAAACTGGTAATGGCTTCCCCGTATTTTTTTTCATTGAAAGCGATAAAGCCATAGTAATAATTGGCATCAATATAATTGGGGTCTTCAGGTATCTGACGGATGGCATTGAAGAGAGGCTTGGCTTTCTCGAACTGTGTCATGGTAAAATAGCCATATGCCTGGTGAAATTTCATATCGGCAATCTCACGGTTACTGAGGTTGGCGATATTGGTTTTTTCATAACTGGCCACTGCTTCGGGCAGCATTTTTCTGCGGTAATAATATTCGCCAAGGTGAAAACGCATCATCTGCACATGTGGTACATCGTATTCTTTCTCGGTAAAATCAACAGCCATCGGCGCAGCGGTGGAGTCATTGATTTTTAACCCACAAAGAATATAATAGTATTTCGATTCTAACTGAACCGCAAGTGAGAGGTTACTGCCTGGCGAACCATTACTGTATATTTTCTTGAAGACCGGATAGGCAAGCCCATACTGGTCGTTCTGAAATAATTCTTTTGCCTGTTTAAACTCGGCATCAGGGTCCTGTAATAGTTGTGTGATCTGTGCATTTGAGTTTGATTGAATCGCCAGACCTGCGACAATCAGACTTATGGATAGGAATCTGTTCATAGATTACGGACTGCTTAATGACAAAGATTTCTGTTTCTTTCTTAATGAAAAGCGAAAAACCTGTTTTAAAGGTAGTATTAGCGTTTTGTAAGCAAAGGCTTAACAGCTATTTGTGGAAAAACAGATCAACAACGTAAGTTTGTCAACAAATCAGGATAACTATGTACGAACACAGCACAAGGGTGAGAATAAGATATGCTGAAACAGACCAGATGGATATTGTATATTATGGCAACTATGCCCAATACTTTGAAGTGGGTAGAGCTGAGTCGATCCGTGAACTGGGTTTCACTTATAAAAACATGGAAGAAATGGGTATCCGAATGCCTGTGGTAGAAATGGAAGCAAAATTTTTACGCCCTGCGCATTATGATGACCTGATTACCATTAAAACCATTTTGAAAGAATTACCTGTAGGTCATAGTATCAGTTACTATCATGAAGTATATAATGAAAATAATAAACTGCTGACCACAGGAAAAGTAACCCTTTTCTTTATTAACAGCCATACAGGCAAAAGAACTGTTTTGCCTGATGCTTTTCTTGAAAAACTATCTCCTTATTTCAGGGATCAGAGTCTGCTGTAATCGGGTCGCCAGTTTTGAATGGCTGCTTTGATTTCTTTGTTACCCATATTTTCCTTCGCTGCTTTTTCAGCTAATGAAGGCAATTCTTCATCGGATGCAAAGCGCAGGGCAATAATCTGTCTGAGTCTTAACGCTTGTGGTAAAGGTTTTCCGGTGAGTATAAAATGACGGAACTGCTCCTCTGCCCTGATGGCCCTGTCCTGTGCTTTGAGTGCAAAGGCCCGAACATACCAGTAAATAAACCCCAGTACAATACTGATAAGACAAATGAGTGAGGCAGAATACAGGTTATCATCCGAGGAATCTGCCAGGTTGATAAATGCGCCGATCAACAAACAAAGCAACGCAGGAGCCACAATAAAATGCCATACAGGCACATAGCGTGTGTGGTTATTAAAGTTTTGTTCTTTCATAATTTTTCATTTCACCCCAGATTAAAACCTGGAGCTGGGTTTGGTTAGAGGCGTTTTGTATTACTTAAAATTCAATTCACCTTGCCCCGGATTTCAATCCGGGGTTAACATGATTATTTTAGTTCATCGAGTACAAGAAACATTTTCTTTACGATTTCGTTGGCCGATCCATCATAATTATTCACCAGCATGGCAATGGTATAGCCAATACCTTCTTTTGATGTATGATATCCCGCAAAACCCTTTGATCCTCCGATGGTTCCACTCTTTAATTTCATTTTATTATACTCCGGAAATGCATCCAGGTAATAACTGTACCAGGAACGTTCACGTGCATATTGCAATACTTTAATCAATGCATTGGTGGTAAGCCTGTTTTGTGGGGATAATCCACTTCCATCAATCATTCTAAGTGACGCAGGATCAATTCCTTTTTCTTTCCAGAATGTTTTCATAATCTCCAGTCCGTCTTCAGTAGCACCCAATCCATTTTTATAATGTGCGATGGCTTTTACCAGACTCTCTCCATACAGGTTTACACTTTTTTTCATAAACCAGTAATTGATGCTGTCGAGGGTTGGTGATAACTGTGTATGAAAAGGGGTAATCTTTCCTTCTGTATTTTTTATCCTTACACCGGGCTGTTTACCGTTTACCGCCAACTGGGCCGATAAACTATAAGCCAGTTGTTGCTGCGGATCGGTCATGGAACCCGAAATGGTGAAACTTTTCTGTGCTGGCGGTATCGTTCCGCGGATATAAACCCTTTCGTTATATGGTGCCGAAAAAATATAGGCATTGTCTCCACTTCCTTTCTTGCCTGCTTTGAGTTCATTTGTAAAAAGCAGGTTATACAATTTGGGAATGGTTTTACTGATTAACACAGGATCTCCCGTATTTGGACCTTATTTCAACACAAGGTCGTACTGGTTTTCTCTCCAGTTAATGCCATAAGCACCGGCTCCATAATAATTGCCCATATCATCCCATGGCCATCCACCGGGAACGGAGGAGGTCTCCCACTGTTCACTATGCATGATGATATTCCCTGTTATTGTTTTAATACCAGCTTTCTGTATAATTTCTTTCCATTGTCTTAAAATCAGGGTATCACCGGTAGTACTGTATCGCCAGCTTCCGAGTGTAGGGTCGCCGGATCCGGTAATATGCAGGTTTCCGTTTAGTTTGCCATTGACGATCGTTCCGTCGTATCCGAGCAGGGTTGTAAACCGATAGTCTTTCCCCAGCAGTTCAAAAGCGGTGGCACTGGTAACTGTTTTCTGGCAACTGGCTGGCGCCAGACCCGTATTACCATTGTGTTCGATAATAATAACCCCCGTTTCACTGTTCACCACCGAAAAACCAAGTGTGGCGTAACGCATTTGTGGATCGTTGAGTAATTGCTGAACGGCTTTTTGCAGTTTTTCCTGCACTGTTTGGGCACCAGCTGCAGTGAGAAATAAAACTAAACTGATACAACTGTAAACAAGTCTTCTCATAAATGCGTTTTACCTTGCATTAAAATTAAGCGCCTGTAAAGTATGGAAAAAGTTTTTGCTTCAATTATTACCATTGGCGATGAGTTACTGATTGGACAGGTAATAGATACCAATAGTGCCTGGATTGCACAGGAACTGAATAAACTGGGTGTACAGGTAAAAAACCGGGTGGCCGTTGGTGACCTGTGGGATGATATATGGCAGGCCCTGGATGAAGAAAGCAGGAAAGCCTCCCTCATTCTCATTACCGGCGGATTAGGTCCCACGGCAGACGATATTACCAAGCCATTGCTATGTGAGTATTTTGGCGGCAAGATGGTAGTGCATGAGGATACATTGGCACATGTTACGCTGCTGTTTGAAAAAGTATTCAAGCGACCGATGATTGAAAGAAACCGGAAACAGGCCGAAGTACCCGATGTATGTACTGTTTTAAAAAATGAGAAGGGAACGGCACCGGGTATGTTGTTTGAAAAAAACGGGGTGATTTTTGTTTCGATGCCCGGCGTACCACATGAAATGAAATGGCTGATGCAGCATCATGTATTACCTATGGTTGAAACCCGTTTTACCAGAGGTGTTATCCGACATAAAACCCTGCTTACCGCAGGTATCGGAGAATCCTTCCTTGCAGAAATGATTACAGATATTGAATCTTCACTTCCCTCCCATATTAAACTGGCTTATCTACCCAATTATGGTATGGTTAGACTTCGGTTAACCGCTTCAGGTGCTGATGCGGCAATACTCGAAAATGAACTAACCGGTTATTTTACCCAATTGCTGGAAAGAACTAAAGAATACTTAGTCATTGATGAAGATATACCCATGGAACTCGTAGTGGGTAAATTATTGAAAGAAAGAAATCAAACCCTGGCTACTGCAGAAAGTTGTACGGGTGGATATATTGCCCATATCATTACCAAACACAGTGGCGCCTCTGCTTATTATATGGGCAGTGTAGTGAGCTATGATAATCATATCAAGGAAAAAGTGTTAGGCGTTTCGTCATCCACTTTAAACACGGTTGGCGCAGTAAGTGAAGATACAGTGAAACAAATGGCAGCTTCAGTCAGACAGTTGATGCAAACCGATTATGCCATTGCGGTAAGTGGTATTATGGGACCTGATGGAGGAACACCCGGCAAACCTGTTGGTGCTGTTTGGGTGGCAGTGGCTTCTCCAGAAAAAACTGTGTCTCAACTTTTTCATTTCCGGTTCGACCGATCGAGGAATATTGAATTAACCGCTACCAATGCATTAAACCTGCTCCGGCAACTGATATTGGGGAAATTATAATTTCTGATACCCCGTTTTGTTAAACACTGTATACGTTTATTCTCTGTTTGTTCAAAAGCATGTTAATGGTATAAAAATTGTAATCCTACATAACAGTGGGGGATGAAAAGCTTTAAATAATACGTAGAAAAAATGGTATTCCAATGTGTTAAATACAGCACATTTTTACATCTGGAAATACTGTGCATAAACATAGGGTAGTTTTTTCCGGTTTCCCCCTCAATTTGTCTATTTTCTCGCTAATATTGCCCCCGAAAACAAACGGGCGTAAGTTTCAGGAAGGGATATAGGTGGGTTAGACAGGTTATTGATCATTATTTTAAACACTACGAATTGTATGGCAATTGCTGAACTGGTGATGCCCAAGCTGGGCGAAAGTATCATGGAAGCTACTATCCTTAAGTGGAACAAAAAAGTAGGCGACCATGTGAAAATGGATGAGACGGTGCTGGATATCGCCACGGATAAAGTTGACAGCGAAGTGCCTTCTACGGCTGAAGGTATTATTACAGAAATATTATTCAATGTGAATGATGTGGTGCCGATCGGGACTGTGATTGCCAGGATCAATACCGCAGGTGGCAATGGGGCAGTTACAGATACACCCGCTCCTGCTGTAGAGGAAAATAAAATTATTACTACTACTGTTGAAATTTCAAGCACAGAGTCTATTCAGCCAATCGGACCTGTAGCCTTATCTTCGTCAATACCGGAACCTCCAACAGAGCCGTCGCCACAGGTTGAACCTGAAGTGCCATTTGTACCAGCTCCAACAGAAGTTACATTACTCGATAAACCCGCAACAAATCGTTTCTATTCACCACTGGTATTGAATATTGCCAATAGCGAAGGAATCAGTTTAAGTGAACTGGAAAGAATACCAGGCACGGGCATCGATGGCAGGGTGAGCAAAAAAGATATCCTGAATTATGTTGCCGATAAGAAATCAGGGAAAGTTCCTGCAACGGCTCCAGCACCTGCCGCTGCACCAGTACAGGCAGCACCAAGATTTGAAACTACCGTAAAAACAACTGAAACGGCTCCTGCAGTTCCTGCACCGGTTTCAAATGGTAAGTTAAGTGACCCTGCTTCTGTAGTCATCAGTGGTCAGACAGAAATTATGGAGATGGACAGAATGCGTAAACTGATCGCCAAACATATGGTCGACAGTAAGCATATTAGTCCGCATGTAACGAGTTTTGCCGAGGCCGATGTTACACATATGGTTCAATGGCGTGAGCGTGTGAAACATGAATTTGAAAAAAGAGAAGGCACCAAACTCACTTTCACACCCATGTTTGTGGAATGTATTGCGCGTGTGATCGAACGGTATCCATTGATCAACTGTTCGTTGGAAGCTGATAAAGTCATCATTAAAAAAGACATCAATATTGGCATGGCTACGGCCCTGCCATCGGGTAACCTCATTGTTCCCGTTATTAAAGGTGCCAATCAACTGAATATTGTTGGTTTGAGTAAAGCTGTTAACGGGCTGGCAGATGCAGCACGTAACAATCGTTTGAAACCAGATGATACCACTGGTGGTACTTTTACTTTAACCAATGTGGGTACATTCGGCAGTCTAATGGGCACACCCATTATCTCTCAACCACAGGTGGCCATTCTCGCAGTGGGTGCCATTAAAAAACGCCCGATGGTGATAGAAACCAATGATGGCGATACCATTGGCATCAGGCATATGATGTATCTCTCACTTAGCTACGACCACCGGATTGTGGACGGCAGTATTGGTGCCAGCTTCCTCACAGAAGTAGCTAAAGAATTTGAGAAATGGGATCCAAACCGTCAGTGGTTCCAATACCTCTAAGCATTTGTTGTTTTTGATGAACGGTTTTGCTGTTGCTTTCCGTTGTTTACCTTAGTAGCCATGAAAACAATGGCATTCATATTCATGTTCCTGACTGCGCTATTTACCGTGCAGCCACTGATAATGATGAATGCACAGAACACAACCAGCTCTGAAACTGGCAATAGCTGCAAAAAAATATGTGACAAAACAGCACCCGATCAGCAGGCAGAAAATAAAAATTGCGATACCACCACAAGATGTAATGCTTCCTCCTGTTGTTTTGTATGTCAGTATTTACCGGTAGAAGAATCCTTGTATAAAAATTTCTGGTCAACTTCCAATACAAAACTTAATCCCCATTATACCGCGAAACCTGTATCAGGTTATTCCACCGACTGTTGGCAGCCTCCCGAGTTTCTTTTCGTTTGATATAGCAACATTTATTTTTTTAAACAATTAATTCCCATCAAATGAAAAAAACAATGATGGCCATGATCGCTTTTACGCTGATCAGTGGCATGGTTATGGCTTCTGACAATAAGAAAGCTGAAACAAAAAAAGCCAACAAAACAATCTGTGATAAGAAAGACTGTAAAGACAAAAAGGATTGCAAAAAAGCCTGCACTCCTCCTGCCTGCAGTAAAAAATGCTAATTGTATAGCATAGATCATATGGCCCGCCAGCAATGGCGGGCTTTTTATTTTGTTGAAAGTCGGCAAGTCCGAAAGACCGAAAGTGCGGTAAAATAAATAACAAAAGGGTTCCAGATACAAAACCTGCTACTTTCGGTCTTTCGGACTTCCCGACTCCCTGACTTCTCCCCCGATTTTCACATCCTGTTAATAAACAAATGCTTCATACAATTTCAGGTATTCGTAAATTATGGAAACAAAACGGATCAGTATGAAGACCTTATCACAAACATGGTTTGCAGATGGTTATATTGATTTTGAATTGAAGAAATATACCCTGCTGGCTTATCTAAAAGAGATCAGTCATTATTTCTGCCAGAACAAATTATATCCGCAACTGGCCGATGTTATTTTTCATTACAATAACCTCATTGCTTTTAAAGAAAACAAGCAATACTTACAGGAGCAGTTCCCCAAAAAACTCACTGGTATTCAAATCGAAAAATTACAGCTCTTATATGAATCAATGGTAGAAGACGATGAATTGATGCAGGAACTGGAAGATATCATTCACTATGCATCTTCCAATATGAAACGAACCATTACCAGCGGTACAGAGATTTATGAATTTGTTGAAAACAAACTTACCATCGAACCAATCGGCATTATACCGCTCGATCATAACGAAGGCTATTTTTTACTTTGCGAAGGTGCCTGCAGAAATACCTGGGTGTACCAGTACCGTTTGAGTATTTTCGAAAAACATGATGAGAAATACAGAAGTATTAAAACAGAGTTTGTAGACGTATGGCAGAGAAATATCGTAAACTCATACCAGAACATCAAAGCCGAACTAATCCGTAACCGATCAGACTTACCCAACCCCGCTGTGTATTCCGTTGAAACCGAACTCAGCATACCACTCGAAGAAACCCTTCTCCCCATCGCCAAAAGAAGCCTGGTGAGATATATTACAACGATGATGACTTAGGAGGAGGATGGCAGATGTCGGATGTCGGATGTCGGATGTCGGATGTCGGATGTCGGATTTAAGAAAGCCATTATAAAATAAAAACCGAACAAAATGTTCGGTTTTTATTTTATAATGGTCTACTATTTCAAATCCGACATCTGCCATCCGACATCTGCCATCCTCCATCCTCCATCTTCTCAATATCCCAACCCCATATCTTTTCCTTTCATTGTAGCTGGTACTCCGTCAGTAATCCATTTGGCGGGTTTATCGCCTTTTAGGAGGTAATCGAAGAACTGCTGTTCACGAATCTGGATGTCTTTTCTGTTTCTTCTTTCTACCAGGTTATGAGCTTCATTGTTATAATTCAGCATCCATACTTTCTTTCCAAGTCTACGCATAGCAGTATAGTATTCAATACCCTGATACCAGGGAACTGCATCATCTGCATCGTTGGCCATAATAACAAGCGGTGTAGTTACTTTTGGCAACTGAAACAATGGCGAGTTTTCAATATAGAGATTTGGTTTCTCCCATAATGTGGCACCAATACGGCTCTGTGTTTTCTCATACTGGAACTGTCTGTTTAAACCTGTTCCCCAACGAATACCACCATAGGCACTTGTCATATTAACCACCGGTGCACCTGCCCATGCTGCTGCATACAAATTGGTTCTGGTAATCAGGTGAGCAATCTGGTAACCACCCCAGCTTTGTCCCTGTAACCCTAATTTGGTGCTGTCTACATACCCCTGTTTCACCACAGCTCTTGTACCGCTGAGGATATAGTCATAGGCACCTTGTCCGGGATAACCTTTTTTATACCAGATATCGGGTACAAATACCACATACCCTCTGCTGACAAAGAATGAAATATTCAGTCTTGATGGTGTTGGTGATGGTGCATTATAGCCATACAAACCCTGACTGCTTCTTTCATAGAAATACACAATCATCGGGTATTTCTTTTTAGGATCAAAATCTTCGGGTTTGTATACGATGCCTTCTGCTTCTTTACCTGTATAGGCTTTCCATTTGAATAGCTCAGCCGTTCCCCAATTATATCCAGCCTGCTGTGGGTTGGTATTCGATAATTGTCTTGCTGCCCCATCCAGTGCCTGCACATACAAATTTGGTGACTGCTGATAGGTTTCTTTGGTATAAGCCAGCACATTAGCATCTTTTGCTTTCTGAATGGCTGGACTCACACCCATCTTCTCTTTAAATACCTGTTTGAATTCTTTATTAAACAGGTTCAGGGTAGCAAGACCGGCACTTTTATCTTTCTCATCAAATGAACGAAGTAATAATGTTTGTCCAGCTTTGATAAAACGCTCTTCCTGATCGGTGTTTACATAGCGATAAGTGGTTTTGTCTTTGCGACCTGCAGTAAGACATACCGATGCTGCTTTTCCTTCAGGATCTACCTGCCATATATCGTAACGGTCGTACACAAACACATACTGATCGCCTTCAGACCATTTTACGATGCCATATGCATTCGGATCATCAGGCACATCATTTTCTTCATCAGACAGAGATGTTTTAATGTCTTTGGCTACCTGGTACAATTGCTGTGTATTGTTATTGTAGACAAAATATTGTTGCTTCTTCTCATCGAAGAACAAGAGGTATTTACCTGTATAAGATGGCTGAAGGTTTCCGCCTTTCAAATCTTTCCTGATGACTTCTGCTGCTCCTGTGGTTGGGTTTACTTTGTATACATCATTCAAACTAAAACCCTGCCATTGTGTAGCTACACGTTTTCCATAATCAGATACCCCGTAAAATACTGGACCATCTCCTTCCTGTGTAGGAACAACCGTGCGTAGTTTTTCGTTGGCCAGTTGTACCACCTGGTTTGCAGCAAGATCATAATATGCCGTATAACTTCTTCTCAGCTCGGTATTCAGGTTTCTTAACTGTACAGGTTGAATATAATCGTCGTTATAATGCCATACATCCACACTCACCCTGTCTATTTCAGGTACAGTGGTATCACGTACGGGCGAGATGGGTAATGTTCCTAAAAACAACCTGTTCCCCGTTTTACTAAATATAATACTGCCGGGATTATCGCTGATGGTCCAGTTGGCAGCCAGGCCTTTTGTTTTATTGTCTGCCAGGAGACGCGCACTGTCCATTCCATCTTTATAATAATAGAGTTTATAAAATTTCTGTAAGGCTTTACTGCTGCTGTCTCTTTCTGCAACAAAAGCTACCTGTGAACCGGCTTCATCCATACGGAAACCCTTGGCTTCATTAAAACGCTTGAAGATGGTTGTTGAAGTATTGTTTTTAAGGTTCAGTTTTGTTAATGAAGCTACCGATGCTTCATCGCTGTTTTTACGTGTTGTTTCAATCAGTAAAACAGCTCCGGTTTTGTTGAAGAAATAATCTTTTACCAATGTAAACCTGCGTTCTTCTCCTGTAAGTAAATTTCTCAATACCAGTTCCGTGCCTTCTTCAACCGGTTCTGTTGCGGGTCTTGCTGCAGGACGGTTTGTTCTCGCGGTTTGCAGCACAGACAAGCCATTTGTTTTGGCCAGGTTGGCTTTGTTACGGATACTGTCTGCTACACGCATCAGGCTGTCGGCCATTGACAACATGGTATTGATCCTTGTTAAAGAATCGGGGGTGCGTGGACGATTTGTTTCGGGTAATGGTTTATCCAATAAATAAGCCAGCCAGGTTCCGGTTTCATCCGGAATCTTATAACTTTTAATACGTGGTACTTTTAATATTTCTGTTTTTCCAAGCGTAATGATGGCAAGACTGTCTTTG
>Ga0164290_1002063_pt1 | contig 17734 bp, 19 predicted proteins | sample Micstemetagenome_FD_108782 | JGI IMG/M metagenome (GOLD analysis project Ga0164290, IMG submission 108782) | Contaminated culture microbial community from soil near Moab, Utah, USA - Microcoleus steenstrupii SON62 (Illumina Assembly) | ecosystem: Environmental > Terrestrial > Soil > Soil crust... | reverse complement strand
TCCTCGCTGGGCTACAGCTCGCCGACTCAGTTTCTTCAGGACTGGCTCAGCAGGCATCACGACCAGCCACCAAAAGCGGCATGAGAACGGCCCGTTGGAAGGCGAAAAACAGCGGGCACCTCATAGATTGTTGCAATCATGATGTTGGTTTCCGCTCTAGTTTCTTGAAATGGAGGTGGCACAATGTCCCATCGTCTTCAGTCCATACATCGCCCCGGAAAACCTTCGGCAACTAAGCGAGACGCTCCAATCGCACCTGCTTGGCCGTCCTACAAAGGCAGCTCAAAGTTCGTAGGTACTAGCCCAAGCGGACGTGTAACAGTCTTTGTCGACCCCACTCTCGGTGATCCCGGCCTGCAGAATGGAACGGACTTGGTCAACGACGCGGATCGTGTAGTCGCGGCCAACGATCAGATTTTCGGCACAACGGGGGGCGCCGTTAGCGTCATTGTCTTCGCCTTAGACGGTGCAACCGACGGGACCGGCGGGGCGGACCATATGGGTTGCGACTATACGTCGGGCGCAGCCATTGAGGTGTGCGCCTCGTTCGGCAACTCCGCCAGGGTATCTGCATTGTTCGAGGCTGAACTAAGCGAATGCTCAATGGGCGGAAACCTGTGCGGAGTGAGCACAGGCGAGGCCCTATCGCGCTGGTGTGCGGCAGTAATCGGTAATAATGCCTTAAGCGACTTTTCCACGGCGCCCACTTGGTTAAATGACGGCCTGCCGAACTATGTCGACCAGACAGATCCCACCGACCAATCTGCCGATAGCACCGGCTGCGGGATGGCCTTCATATCCTGGCTTTTGAGTCAGGGATTCACCCTAAACCAAATCGCTCAAGGGTTGGTCGGCTTGACCGCCAGCGGGACGTTTGCCCAACTCTATGGAAATCTAACCTCCCAGTCGCCCGACACGGCTTGGCCCACTTTCCAGGCTGCAGTTCAGTCACTATCAAGTGGGGTCACGAGCGATGATCCGTTCGGTGGCGCAACGCAACCAGCCCAGTTAGCGCACCTCGCTCCGTGGGCGGTGGAATTGGCGGGAAGAGTTTTCGCGGCGATCCTGGCCGATGTTGCGGCGGGTAAGCCAGCGCACCAAGTGGTCGCCAGTGTGCGCGCCTCGCTGGTCTCCTCTCCGGCTGCCCGCGTACCCGCGATTTCGCATCGCCTGATCTCGAGGGGCAAAGTCGCAACTCACTAGCTGCGCTGAGGAAGGCTTAATCCAGCGGAGAGCGTAATCACAACCGGGTGGTCCGGAGACAGCGCGACCCTTGAACGGGTCGCGTGAGATCAGACTGACGCCGATGCGGTACGGCTTCGATCCGCGCAGTCCATGCACGGTGGTTCGGGGCCTCGCGACTCAGAAGGTCGCGTTGGCATAGAATAGCGGACCCTGAAAGCTCTGTTTGATCTTGCCGTTCCAGCCCGAGTTGGTCGACGTAAAGTCGACGAACAGCGACCGGAACGCCACGCCGAAACCCAGGTGCCGGAACGGCTGGTACATCAGATCGGCGCTTACGCTGGTGATGCTGCCACTGTACTGGCTATACGAGAGCGACAACCAGTCGACGCGGCTGCCGACGGACCACTCATCGGTGAGCGCAAATTGCCCATAGATGCTGGCCACGGGGAGCGGGGCGGTCGCGCCGCCCGACTGCGACCCGAAGGATGCCGTGCCAAGGCTGGCGGAGTATTTGAGTACGTGCACACCCAGGCCGGCACCGAGTTCCTTGTCAGGGGTTTTGAAGAACGAGTATCCCATCGAGATGCGCGTGTCGGAGACGTCGAAGCTCGAAGCAACCTGCGCGTTGACCGGAAACAGCTGGTCCCTCCACTGGATATCCCGATCGACGGTCCGGTTACCGCTGCGATTGAGTTCGAAATACTCCAACTCGACCCGCCAGCGCTGTGAAATACGCCATCGAGCAGCTGCGTCCGGTACACCCTTCTGCGTCTGTATCCCCAGCAACTGTTCGAAATCGACGTTGGTGCCCACGCCTGTGCTCGAGTTGAGCTGAGCCGACGTGGTGCTCTTCGGGACGAACAGTCCGACGTGGACGAAGAAGCGATCGTTGAGAGCCGGGTTCGACCCAGGAACGGATAGCTCATCGCTCCAGGCAGCGGGCAGCCAGCCGGCCACAAAGATGCCGGTAATGACGCCGACAAGCGCGCGCATGATCGTCCGACTGGAGAAGCTCCGAAGATGCTCCAAGATGACGCTCCAGGATGGCGGCGTTTGACGCAGTCACCATACAGCAAATGGCGAAGCGCAAGCAAGCAACGTCCTCTCGATCCAGCGATGAGTTTGTGCGATATCGCCCTGCGGCGGACGGCTGCTCCGACGATGACCTTGCGGCCTCCGCGTGTGGCACGTCTGCGGATAGTGCGTCGCGGACCGATTCGAGGGTGATCCCGGCGGTCCGCGAATCCACGCACGCCGGTTCGATTCCGAGCCCTGCCGCCAGATTGCCGCGCCATGGTCGTCTCGCGGAAGGCCGTGGCGTTCGCCAGCGGACGTCAGCCCGGGCGCTGCATGGTGAGCCGCGTCGCCTCGCTCATCCAGAAATAGTCCGCCAACCCGCCGCCGCGGGCCAGGTGTTGCACGGCGGCCGTGTCGTAGACGCCGTCGCGCAGCAGCGCCTTGTCGATGTGCACCGCGACCACTTCGCCCAGCACCAGCCACGCCTCGACCGGCGTACCGTTCGCCGACTCGAGTTGCCGCACGTCGGTGCACTTGCACTCGAAGGACACCGGGCTCTCGGCGACGCGAGGTGCAGCGATGAGTCGCGACGGGGCGGGGGTCAATCCGGCGAGTTCGAATTCGCTGACCTCCGGTCCGACCGAGGCCGACGTCACATTCATCGCTTCGGCGAGAGCGCGGGTGACCACGTTGAAAGCGAACTCCCGTGTATCCGTGACGTTGCGCAGCGTGTCCTTGTGCTCGCCCCCGCACGAGAAGCCGAGAATCGGCGGCGCATCGTTGAACGCGTTGAAGAAGCTGTACGGCGCGACATTGAACACGCCCGTGACACTGCGCGTCGAGATCCAGCCGATCGGCCGCGGTGCAACGATCGACTTGAAGGGGTTGTGGCGCAGGCCGTGACCCTTGGCCGGCTCGTAGAAATGGAAGTCGGACGACACCGGTCAGGTCAGGTCGTCGGGCCTGAGTTCGATCGGCTGGCCATGCGGTGTCCGGTCTGCCGCCTTGTCCCACGCTTCGCGGTAACGAGCCAGTGTTCGTTCGTCCGTGATGCCTTTCTCGCGAACCACACGTTCGATCGCCGCGAGCCAGTGGTGGTAGTAGGTGCTGCCCGTGTCCGGATCGCCGCGCGCCTGCGCTGCCCGGATCTCGCGTCCCAGCGTCGCCGCCCATTCGTCCCACGTGAAGACGCCTCGCCGATGCAGGGCGAGGGTGAGGGCGAAGGCCTGCGCTTCCCAGGGTTCGTTGAAGGTGGGAGCCCGTTCGGCCGCGGGAATCGCGTTCAATGCGCCGAGCACATCCTGCTTCGAGTGCGGATTGGCGCTCATCTCAGACCGCCTCCAGATAGGGCTCGAAGGCATCGATCGACACGGTGAGGGCAGGGTCCGCGTGCTCACCCCAGAGCTCGCGTGCCGTGAACGCGACGGTGTAGAGCCACTGCGGATCGTCGCCTTTTCCTGCGGCCTTCGAATCCGGGTAGACGTGACACCCCCGAATTGCCTCGACCACGCCTTCCTTGTCGCGCGCGTAACGCGGCAGGCGCGTGTGACCGACCGGGTTGATGTTGCGGGTGTGCACCCGGTCACCCGGCTTGAAGCGCGCCTCCCGTGGCGGCGTGCGGCCGAAGGGGCCACGGATGTAGGCGACATGTGCGTCGGCCAGCTTCATGGTGCGCTCGACCGGCTTCGCCGGATGCAGCGCGTGTCCGGCTGCGAGCTCGTCGCGCTCCACCAGGCCGTACGTCAGTGCACTCTGCGTGATGCTCAGCAGCCAACGATGGTAGTAGGACACCTTCAGGTAGACCTGCGGGGGGAGTCGCTCCTGGTCGTGACGGAAGACGTCGATGTTCCAGGCGCGGGTGAAGAGGAGGCTGCGCACCAGTCCCAGCACCCGTCCTTCCCAGTCGGCGTGGAACGCCGGCTCGTCGGTCTCCGGCACGACCCTGCCGAAGCCGTGCATGCCGCCCATGTCGTGCAGGCCGTTCATTTCCGCGCTGCTCCTGGCTGGGCCGCCACACCGGTACCTATCATGCTGTCGCGGGTGACGAGCTCCGCGAGTTGCTCTTCCGACCACCCTTCGGTGCCCGCAGGCCGTTGCGGCAGCACCATGTACCGGGTCTCGGCGGTCGAATCCCAGACGCGCAGGCGGGTATCGGCCGGGACGGTCACGCCGAAGTCGGCGAGGACGCCGCGGGGATCCATCACGACACGCGAGCGGTAGGGCGCCGACTTGTACCAGACCGGCGGCAGGCCGAGCACATCCCACGGGTAGCACGAACACAGCGTGCACACGACCATGTTGTGCTGCTGGGGCGTGTTCTCCACCGCGATCAGGTGGTCGCCGATGGTCTCGAAGGCACCGCATTCGTTGATGGCGCGGGTCGCGTCTTCCAGCAGCGATGCCTTGAACGCGGGATCGACCCAGGCGCGAGCCACGACACGCGCGCCCACATGGGGCCCCACCCTGGTCTCGAAATGCTCGACGATCTGGTCGAGCACGGCGGGATCGACGTAGCCCTTCTCCGTCAGGATCGTCTCGAGCGCCCGGACACGAAGCTGGACTTCGGTGAGGTGCGACCCATGGTCGTGATCGTGGTCATCGTCGTCGTGGCTCATGGCAACTCCTGACTGCGAAACGTCGCATGCTGAGGACGGGCGATTCTCACACCGGCCCTGTCCCTGCGCAACGGTGGCGGCGCCCGGGAGCCGGGCGAAGGGATGTGCGGAGGTCTGCCGCTTCGAGCGCTATGATGAAGGGATGCACGCGCGGCGGCATGCCGCCGCGCTTGGTTGCCGTCGTCAGCCTAGCCTGATCCGCCCATCGACGATGAATCCCGAACCGAAAGCTCCGCCTCCCGGCGCGCGGCTGCGCGATCTTGCCACCGGCTACTTCGTGTCGCGCGCCCTCCAGGTCGCGGCGCGCCTCGACGTCGCAACGCTGCTTGCGAGCGGCCCACGCAGTTGCGCCGAGCTGGCCAGGCTCACGCGCACGCACGAGGACACGCTGTATCGGCTGCTGCGCGCGCTCGCGAGCTTTGGGGTGTTCCTGGAGGAGGCCGATGGGCGCTTCGCCAACACCGAACTCTCTTCGCCGTTGCGATCCGACGTTCCCGGTTCCATGCGGGCGATGCTATTGTTCCTCGGCGAGGAGACGATGCTGCGCACCTGGGAGTCGCTGGAGCACAGCGTCACCACCGGCGAGCCGGGTTTCGAGCACGTCTACGGCACGCATCATTTCGACTACCTGTCGCGTCATCCCGACGAGGCGAAGGTCTTCGATGCCGCCATGACCAGCTACTCCACGATGGTGAACGCGGCGATCGTAAAGGCGTACGACTTCTCCGTGTTCCGCACGGTCGTCGACGTGGCCGGCGGGCGGGGCAGCACCTTGTGCACCATTCTTGAAACCAATCCGACGTTGCGTGGCACGCTGTTTGACATGCCGCACGTGATCGAAGGTGCCCGCGAGTACATCGAGCAACGAGGCCTCGCAGACCGCTGCGAGGTCGTGGCCGGCGATTTCTTCGAGGCGGTGCCGCCAGGGGCGGATGCCTACTTCATGAAGCACATCATCCACGACTGGGACGATCGACGCTGCGTGAAGATCCTGCACAACTGCCACGGCGTGATGCCCACGGCGGCGAAGCTGCTGGTGTCCGAGCGTGTGGTACCCCCCGGCAACGGAAGGTCCTACTCCAAGCTGGCGGATCTCCTGATGCTGCTGATGACGCCGGGCGGCAAGGAGCGGACCGAAGCGCAATTCCGCGCCCTGTTCGCCGCCGGCGGGTTCGAACTAGTTCGACTCATATCGACCGAGTCTGAGCACATCGTTCTCGAGTGCGTGAAGCGCTAGCGAATCGCTGTTGTGCGTTGGTGGCCACCATCAGTGCCATGAGGCCTTTTCGCCTCCGGCCAGCACCGTTGTCATATTGCCCGCAAGGACTGCCTTGAACGGCTGCGTGGTCTTCCATCCGGGATGCGGCGGAGCCTGTACCTTGATGCGGTGGAAGACGAACGCGAACTGGAAATAGACCGGCTGTTCGCTCCAGAGCGTGCCGTCGTTGTCGAACGTGGCGATGCGTTGTGCCGTCGGGACGTAGCTCGGGCCACCTTCTTAAGTGCAAGGGGCCATAGCTCCAAAACGACCCGCGCGGTCCGCTCAGGACGACCGGATCGGGGGCAGGGTCACGCGGAAGGTGACTCCCGGACCGGCGTTGCGCGTGGCCCAGATGCGCCCCCCGTGGGCGGCGACGATGGACCGGCAGATCGTGAGTCCCAGCCCCAGACCCTGGGTCTTGGTGGTCCGGAACGGCTCGAAGACACGATCCAGTTCGCTTTCCGGAATGCCTTCGCCTTCGTCGATCACGGCGAGTTGCAAGGACCCGTCGGCACCCGCATCGGCCTCGATCGCGAGATTGCGCCGGTCGGGCGGGCAACGGCCCATCGCGTCGCAGGCGTTCATCACGAGGTTGAGCAGAACCTGCTGGAGCTGGATCGGATCGCCGGTCACGTCGGGCAGACCGGCGGGCACGTGCGTGGCGAGATGCACGCCGCGCTCCCGCAGGTCGGCACGGGAAAGATGCAGGACTGCCCCCACGAGTTCGGCTGCCGGCACGACCTGCGGCTCGACGGCAGCGCCCTGCAGCATGGCGCGCAGGTGCCGGATCACGTCCGCGGCGCGACGGCTGTCGGTGGCGATGTCGTGCAGGATGTTGTTCATCGTGCGCGCGTCGAGCGGTTCCTTGGCGACGAGGTTCTCCGCAGCGAACACGTTGCACAAAATGGCACCGAGCGGCTGGTTCAGCTCGTGCGCGAGCGCGCCGGACAGCTCTCCCAGCATCGCGGCGCGATTGAGGTGTGCGAGCTGTCGACGCTGCTCCTCGGCTTCGCGCTCGGCGCGCCGCTGGTCCGTCAGGTCGCGAGAGAGCGTGATCAGGGCGGGTTCACCGCCGATGTCGACGATCTCCGCCGTCATGGACACGACGTGCACGCGGCCGTTCCGATCGAACATCTCGACTTCGAAGTCGCGTACGTGGCCAGCATGCTTCAGCGTATCGAAGAAGCGCGCGCGGTCGCCCGGCACGACGTACATCGCGAGGTCGAGCGACGTGCGCCCGACCACCTCTTCGCGCGCATGGCCGAACATGGATTCCCAGCGGCGATTCACATCGCGGATGACGCCGTCCACGGGCGACAGGACCACCATCGGATCGGGGCTCGACCGGAACACGGTCGCGAAGCGCGTTTCGGAGGCCTGCAGTGCGTCCCTGGTCCGGCGGCGTTCCTCGAGACCCGCCACGAGGAGCAAATTGGGTACGCCGATCACGATGAGAAAGAGCTGGACCGCGAGGGCATTCTCCTCGGCCGAGCCGGCGACGAACGGGCCGAGCCCGTGGATCGCGCCCCAGACCGCGAAACCGGTGATCATGAGCAGACCGAGGCTGACCGCGAGCGGACCGAGGCGCAGCGCCGCCCACAGCAGTAAGGGCAAGGGCACGTACAACAGGGCCGGCGTCGTGCTCCAGGCGGCTTCGGTTTCCTGAAAAACGCCGATGCTGACGAGCAGCAGTCCCGCCAGGAAGGCGGCCGGCTCGATCGCGCGTCTGACTGAAACGATGCGTACCCATGCGGGACCTTTGGTGGCCCAGGTCACGATGGCCGGGACCAGAGCCAGCGCTGCCAGCGCGTTGGAGAAGAATCGCCGGCGCACCAGACTCGCGTAGTCGACCTGTCCCCACCCGACGAGCTTCACGAATGCCGCGTCGAGGAAGGAGGAAGCGAACGGTGCCGCCAGTACGCCGAAGAGCAGGAAGAAACCGACGTGGCGGAACGAGTCGAAGCGGAGTTGTTTGCCCACCAGGGCGCGGATGCAAGCGGCGCCGACAAGCGCTTCGGCGCAGTTGCTCACGAACCACCCGAGCACCATGGCGGTCGGGACACCGCTTTCGAGTTCGACGACCAGGTGAGCGGGCAGGGCAGCCGCAAAGACGAGCCACCAGAGGCGCGTCGGTGTGAGCAGCAGCGCGGCGAGCAGCAGGGCATTCGGCGGCCACAACACCGAGATCGGATTCGGTTGGAAGGTGAGCGCGAACCCGATCTTCGCGGCGAGGTAATAGCCGACGCCGACCGAGATCGCGACGCCGGCGGCGAAGCGCAGCGAAACGCGTACCGGTCCCGGGATCGTTCCTGCGCCCGAGCGGGCTTCAGGCTCGGGCGTACGCGTGCTGTCCGGGTTCAAGGTCTGGCCGAGCGTGATCCACCGCCTCCGCAGGCACTCCCCATGGATTCTATGCCTCGGGCGCATGCGCGGACATGCAGCGCCGTTCGACACTATCCTCTGCCAGCACGACCATGCGCCATGGCGACACGCGGCAGGACGTGATCCTCACCGTGTTCCATCGCTGCTGACGCTGCGTTAGCGCCACGCGCTCCCGACCTGGATGTAGAACGCGAAGTCCTCCGGCCCCCACGCGAAGTCGAGGCCGGTGTAGAGGCCGAGCGCGCGTGCCATCAGATAGCGGAACCCGAAGCCCTTGTTCACGATGGTGGAGGCGGCGCTGAAGTCCTTCTGGGTGCCCCAGGCGCGTCCGGCACCGGCGAAGCCGATCAGCGCCCAGCGCGGCGTCATGTTCCAGCGCAGTTCGGCTTCGACCAGCGCGGTGTGCTCGTCCTGATAGCGCGCAGCGGGTATCCCACGCAGGTCGAGGTAGGGCAGTTGATAGAACGGCACGTCGCCGCTTGCCGTGCGCCCGTCGACCCGTGCGCCCAGCACCCAGGTGCTGGCGATGGGGTAGTACGCGAAGACGTGGGCGCGATAGGACTGGAAGCGGGTCCTGCTACCCCAGTCGGGGTCGTAGAACAGCGTGTCGAGCGCGCCGGTCCAGCCGCGCGACGCGGTGAACACGTTGTCGCGCGAATCATGTTCGAGCGAGAGTCCGAGACCCGAGCTGCGGCTTTGCAAGGTGTAGTTCGCCAGCGTACCGCGATTGCCGCCGAGGTCGAACGCGCTGTCGAAATCCAGATACACCCAGCGGGCGGCAATCCACTCGTTGCTGCTGCCGCTGCCGATGCGTCGCAGGACCTGTTGCGATGACGCCCAGCCGTCGAGGCTGTATGCGACGCTGCGCTGACCGGTGTTCAGGCCGCCGGTGGTGCCGTAGAAGTCCAGGTTCATGTTGATGTTGGCGACGCCGCCGCGATAGCGCCAGAGGTCGTCGTCGAAGCTGAACATGCCGCCGGCCGCCGCGCCCTTGCTGCCGTTCTCGGTGCCGAAGGCGGCGACCCCGAACACGTCCGGCGGCGTGACGTGCCCGGTCTCCTTGGCGCGGGCCGCGGCTTCCCCGATGGACTGGCGGAAGAACGTGAGACCGACGCCGCCGCCGTAGCCCACGGCGGGCTCGGTGATGAGGATCGGCACGGGCAGAAAGCCCTTGCGCTCCAGAAGCCAGCTCGATGCGTCGAACTTGCCGTCCTGCGGGTCCGTGAAAACGGATGCGATGCCGGCTTGTGCGATCCCCGCGGACGCCCCGAGGATCAAACCGACGGCGAGCCGGACCCATCGGCCGCACGCCGAACGCGAGCGGCTAATGGATTGCCGCCACGCGCTCGATAGCATCGACCAGCTGCTTGCCGTCGAAGGGTTTGAGCAGGTACTCGCGATAACCCAGCGACGTGGCACGCTCCCGCAGGATCGGCTCGTCGTGCGCGCTGATGAACACGATGGGAATCGGCCGGGCCGTCTGCACCAGGCGCTCGGCCAGTTCGAGACCGGAGATGCCGGGGAGCATGATGTCGACGACCAGGCAGGCCACGCCCGGCAGCAGGCCGTCTTCCAGAAACGCTTCGGCCGACTCGTAGGCGATGGGGAAAAATCCGGCGGCATAGAGAAATCGTGCCACGGCGCGACGCATGCTGGCGTCGTCCTCGACCACCAAGATGTTCTCGTGTTCTCCCATGGCGTGCCGGCAGGCTAGGGCTCCGGTCCGAGGTGCGATGATCCCGGTCAGGAGCATTCTTTCCGAATGGGGGCGCCATCGATAGTGGCCCTTGGTGGGGTGGGCGTTGCCCTTCGGTGCAAGCCGGGCGAGGTCAAGGCCGCCTTGCGGCGCGAGACTCAGGAATCGAGGCTACGGGCGGAACTCGGGCGGGATACCTCGCCGCCGGTCTGCCACCGTTCTGCGGAGCGGATGAGTTCGGCGACCGATTCCGTGCCCATCTTTTCCATGATGTGGGCACGATGGGCTTTCACGGTGCGCTCGGACGTGGCGAGCGACGCAGCGATCTGCTTGTTGCGGCGGCCCGCTACCACCTGTTCGAGCACCTCGCGTTCGCGCGGGGTGAGGTTCTCGAGCTTCCTGTTCCAGGTGCCTGATTCGCGCCGGGTGGCCTGATCGCGTTCGGCATGGGACAGCGCGCTCGACACGGCGGACAGCAACGCATCCGGGTCCACCGGCTTCGTGAGGAAGTCGCGGGCACCGGCCTTCATCGCGCTTACACTGGTGGCAACGTCACCGTAGCCGCTCAGGAAGATGATGGGCAGGGGCGAGTCCATCCGGGCGAGAGCCTGCTGCAGCTCGAGCCCGCCCGGACCCGGCATGCGCAAATCCAGGAGGAGGCAGCCGGCCGTGCCGGGCGAGGGCGCCTGGATCAGATACTCCCCTGCGGACGCGTAGGTCCTGACCTGATAGCCGGCCGTGCCCAGGATGCGCGACACGGCGACTCGGAACGATTCATCGTCATCGATGACGTGCACGATGGACTCGTCGGACATGCGCATACGTGCCTCCCTAGGCTGTATACACGGCAACTGTCGCGTTTTCACATTGCTCTGCCAGAGTGTAGCGCCATCCTTACTCCCCTCGCCAACCGCTTTCGGTCGTCCGACGGGACCGGTTGCACCAAAGGGCCGTATCGCGCGCGGTCGCGGCGCGATACCTTGTGCGAGCGAAAGCTTCGGCGCATTCCCGCACGGCATGTCGCGGCCACAAGACGAACCTGGAGATCACCCATGAAGAAATTGCTGAGTATCCTGCTGCTCGCCCTCGTGTCCTCAGCCGTACCGGCATTTGCCCAGGACAAGCCCGGCCTCGTCGCCACCGACGTCGTGGAAGAGGTGGTGACGGTGACGGGCGTCAATTACGCGGACCGCACGGTGACCATCGCCGGGCCCTCGGGGGAAGAGACCACCATCATGGTGCCGGACCAGTCGCAGAATCTCGACCAAGTCTACGCCGGGTCGCGCTTCCGGGTCGTGTATGCACAGTCCGTCGTCATCGCGGTGGTGGGCGAGAAGGCCGAACCAGCCGCGGGTGCCATCGACCGGGTGGAGCTGGCGCCGAAGGGCGCCGTCCCCGGCGGCACGATCGTGAGCGTGAAGGAGATCACCGCTCGCGTCGAAGGCATCGAGAATGCCGCACGGACCGTTTCAGTCCGCGGACCTTCGGGCGAACTGCGCAAGTACATCGTCGGTCCTGAGGTCACGCGATTCGACAACATCCAGGTCGGTGACACCGTGGTGTTGCGCTACACCGAGGCGCTCGGGTTCAAGATGATCCAGGACAAGTAGCGCCCGGTGTGCGCCGGGCAGGTTCCATGCGGCACCCGCACCGCGTAAAGTGCGGGGCGCCGCGTGCGCCGCCCGGATGGCGAAACTGGTAGACGCAAGGGACTTAAAATCCCTCGGGCCTCACGGCCCATGCCGGTTCGATTCCGGCTCCGGGCACCAGAGAATGCATTCGACTAAGTGCACGGCAGACGCGTCTGGGTGCAGTAATCCATTGACGCCATTCAAGAAGTACCCTTTCCGTGCACTCGTCTGGGTGCATCGCAATCCGCTTGAGGTGCACTCGAATGCACGAACAAATGGCGGATAGGCTGGCGGATAGGAGAATCGAATGGCACGCAAGGGAAGAGAAGTCTTGACCGTGCGCGAGGTGATGAACGCGCGCGATGGCGAGCATGCAGATGGCGGCGGATTGCTGCTTCGGTGCTCAGCAGGAAATGCGGCGTGGGTGTTCCGCTATACCGCAGCCACCGGCAAGCGCCGCGAGATGGGTCTCGGCAGTTGCCAACGACACAACGCGCAGGCGGCCGGCGCCAGCATCAGGACCGCCAGGGAGTCCGCTGCGAAGGCCCGGGCGATGCTCGCCGAGGTTCCACCCCGTGACCCCATCACGGAACGTGACAAGGCCAAGGCCGCCGCCAGAGAGGCCGCGGAGCGCCAGAAGGCGGCGAAGCACAATGCGCATGCCACCCTGGCCCGGGAAGCCCGCAGCTACCACGAGAAAGTGATCGAGCCGACCCGATCGGCAAAGCTGTCGCGCGACTGGATCAACCGGCTCGAGACACACGTCCCGGCCGCGATCTGGCACAAGCCGATCGCCGAAGTCACGCGACTGGAGTTGCTCGAGTTCCTCCGCGAGCATCAGCACGAATTCCTGGATACCGCGCAGCGCACCCGCGTGGCGCTGGAAGACGTATTCGAGAACGCCTTGGAGCGTGGCCTCGTCTCGGCGAACCCCGTGGCGGCAATGCGCACAAAGCTGCGGCGGGAAAACAAGCCCGCCAAGCGGCGCAGGAACTACCCGGCCATGCCGTACCGGGAACTACCGGACTTCGTCCAGCGGCTGCGACAGCAGCCCGGCATCGCGGCCAGGGCGCTGGAACTCATCGTCTACACCGCCGCCAGGACGGGCGAAGCCGTCGGCGCCGAGTGGCGGGAATTCGACTTAAAGGCCGCCTTGTGGACCGTTCCGGGCTCGCGCATGAAGGCCGGCGAGGCGCATGTCGTGCACCTGGTGCCGCGCGCGCTGGAGATCGTGGAGGAGATGCAAGGCCTCGACGACGCACTGGTGTTTCCCAGTCCTGGAAGACGGGGCCGCACGTTATCGAACATGGCGCTGCTGGCGCTGCTGCAACGTCGCATGGGACACGCCGACGTCGTGGTTCACGGGTTCCGGAGCAGCTTCAGCACCTGGGCCAACGAGACCGGACAGGCCCGTCCTGACGTGATCGAGGCCGCACTTGCGCATCGCGAGGGTGACCGCATTCGTGCGAGCTACAACCGCGCCGGCTTCATGGCCGAGCGCGAGGAACTGCTCGAGCGATGGGCCGCATTCCTGGAGGGCCACGAAGCGGCATCGAACGTCATCGCGATCGGGAGTCTCGCCGCATAGCTTTTCACCGGCCCGGAGATTCCCGGGAAGCGGCCGAACGACGCGATGGACCGCTTCGCCGGCCTGACCACGAAGGAGGGCGACAGAGATCGCTAGCCAGTAAACTCGAACAGCCGCGCCTAGCCCTCGGTTGATCCCCGAAGGCGAACGCCGAGATCCCTTGCTCGGCCCGGCGCGGTTCCTCAAGGGCACGCACGAAGGGAGTGCGATGGAAGACGACGAAGTCCAGGCATACGACGACCTCGCCTATTTCGTGGGCGTGCCGTTCGACCAGTGGAGCGAGAAGGAACTGCGCGAGGCATTGCGCATGGAGATCCGAGCGAAACTCGCCATGCGGCGCATGGTCGTCGACGGCGAGGTTCGCGCCAAGCTCGCAGAGACCGAGCTGGCGCAAAGGAAGAAGCCCGGCCGGAAGCCGAAGCCGAAAACCATGACGCTCCGCGACCTGATCCAAATGGGAGGTGGTCGGAAGCGCGACAAGCACCACCTGTCGGAAAGGGAGCGGCATCAAATGCTCGACTTCATGGATCGGCATCCTTCGGATGCGGCGGGAATCGATGCCTATATTGCGATACTGCACGAGCGCCTCGACAGGTCGGTCAGCTTACTGAGGTTGCGACGAACCGAGCGCACCTCCATGCGAAATCAGGTATCTCGGGCGCGCAAGGAATTCTCACGTCCTAGGCGAAATAAATCTCGGCGCACCTGAGAAAATAGCATCTATAGGCTCTTTCTCGTTGGCACGCTCGAGAAAGGGATACACCGATGCAAGCACCCGTCTTGTTGTCCGCACATGAGGGCGCGAAGTACCTGGGGATTTCGGAACGCCTGTTCCATCAGTTGCGCTCTGAGTCGACCTTCCCGCCAGCGGTTGTGTTGAGCCGGCGGTGCGTTCGCTTCCGGGCGAGCGACCTGGAGGAGTACGCCAGGAAGCTCCCAGAGCTGCGTGGGCCGCAGCCGCTTCCGGCGCAGCTTGCCCGCTCGCACAAGGCCGCGTAATGGCTACCCCCGGCGAGGAGGGCCTCGCGCACTACGACGCGCTGCACTGCCGTCGTGACGAGCTGGTGGCGCCGTGGGCGTGCTCGGCGTGCGACACGACGCAGAACAACAAGCAGCCGCAGTACTTTGGCGGTGGGCCGCTGTGCTTCATGTGCTGGGCGCTCGCAATCGAGCAGGCCGTGGAAGCAGTGGAGGCGGCGGGGTGAGTCACGAAGTCGGTAACCATGCGCCGATCAGGTTCTCGCGCGGCAGGACGAAGGTCGACAACCATCCCGAGATCCGCGAAGTCCCTGACTTTCGCCGATTTGAGGAGATGGTGCTGAGCGACCGGGGCAAGAAGAAGGGCGAAGCGTGGTTTGCCGCGCCGTTCAACAGCGACGGCCGTCGGTGCCGAGAGAACGTGCAGGCGCGCCGCTTTCTTCCGGTGGACCTGGACAAGATTGATCCCGAGCGTCTTCCAGACGTGCGCATGTGGTTTGCGAAGTTCAGGGGCTTCGGCTATTCGACCGCCAGTAGTACGCCGGAAGCTCCGCGTGAGCGCGCTGTCCTTGAACTCACCAGAGAAGCGACTCGGGAAGAAAACCTCCGGTTGGGTGCTGCACTGATCCGCGACCTGAACGAGGAATTCGGCGAGTCGGTTGTTGCAGACGATTCAGTGTTCCGCAACGAGCAGCCAGTCTTTACGCCGCTCAGAAGCGCTGCAGCGTTTCGATTCGACGGCGAACCCCTTGACGTAGACGTGTGGCTTGCAACGGCGCCAGAGGCCGCAGAAGTGCCTCAGCAGGCCGTTGCCGTCGAGGGGCGCATTGCGGACGGCACGAGGAACAAGACGCTGACCAGCTTCGCGGGCAGTATGCGCAAGCGGGGCATGACGTTGGGGGCGATCGAGGCAGCGCTGCTGGCAGAGAACGCGCAGCGCTGCGATCCCCCGCTGCCTGAGGCCGAAGTGCGCGGGATCGCAGCGTCAATTGGCAGAAAACCGGCGCCGGCCCCAATCCCGGCACGCGTTGCGCCCGAGTCGTCCGGATTCCTTGGCGCTGTACATACCGCTCGCGACGTCATGAACGCGCCAGCTCGCGAAGCGCTGTACTGCATTCCCGGGAGGATCCCCGCAGGGCTGGTGCTGCTCGCGGGCCCGCCGAAGGCGAAGAAGAGCTGGGCAGCGCTGCAAATCGGGATCGCGCGGGCGACGGGCAGCGCAGCGTTCGACGCGCAATGTGAGTCGTGCCGCGTGTTGTACCTGGCGCTCGAGGACAACGACCCTCGAATGCGGCGTCGATTGGCGTTCTTCGGGTTGACGCCAGAGAGCGCGCCTCAGCGGCTCCACTTCGCCTACGAATGGCGCCAAGGCGACCTTGGCGTCGGCGACCTGCAGAAATGGATGGAACAGTACCCGGACACCGGCGTCCTGATTGTCGACGTACTCCAGCGCTTTCGCGGCCCGAAGGATCGAAGTCAGGGTGCCTACGAGGCTGACTACGCGATGATGGGTATGCTGCACCGCGTGGCGGCGGCTAAGCCGGGGCTCACAGTTCTAGTGGTGCATCACACCAAGAAGGGCGGCGCTGCAGATCCGATCGAGGCCGCATCCGGCACGTTCGGCATCGTGGGCGCGGCTGACGCGGTCATCATCTTGGGGCAACGGCTGGATCGCGACCGCCGCGCTGTGCACATCGAAGGGCGCGACTGGGAATCATTCGATGAAGACTTCGTATGGGAATTCCGGCAGGGCGACGGGTGGCACTGGCTCGGCACGTTGGACGGCGACGATTTGACCGAGCGACAGAAAGCCATTATCGCCATGGCCAAGGAAGACGGCCACGTTACGCCGTCGATGGTTGCCGAGCGCTTCAGCATCACTCGCCAAAGTGCGGCCGAAGCGCTGCAGAGGCTGGTTTCGAAGGACGCGCTGTATTGCATCAGCGGCCAATACCTGCCGACCTCCTGACCCATGCATACCCTGACAACCCTGACGACTAGAACATCCCCCCTGACTGTCAGGGTACGTCAGGTTTGTCAGGGTCTGTATACACGGTGTGTTGCGCAGATTGGCGCAGGCGCCACCCTGGATCTGCATGAATGACTGCATCCACTACGCGCGCGTGACGCTTCTTCAATGGATTGACGAAGTATCTTCGGTTCACCCGCTGCGTCGGGAATCGCGGCGGGAGACATCCAATGTCATCAAGTGTGCAGTGAGAGCGCCGGCACGGGCTAGAAGCAGTCTGCAGCAAGAGGGAATGGCCCATGACTCACTTCGGGCAGGGGTAAGCTGTCTTCATCGCATCCCAGATAATGTTTTCAGCCGGAAAATGAAGCAACTCTGGGTACGTGTTCATGTACTTGAAGACGATTGCCTCTAGCTGGCCGTGCGTAACTCCGGTAGGGATACAAGGCCGCAGAACAGCTGAAGAATTGAGCAACGAGACTCCGAAGAAGGACCCATTCAAGGAGCCTACGATGTATGCAGTGCAGACGATCATATCGCCTGAGTTGTTTCGCATCTCGCACATCTTCTTTAGCTCATTCCCGGTGACCGCTTTTGCTGAGCAGGGAAACCCACAAGCAAGCACGGCACTCAGCGCCATCACGCTGCACGAAAAGGGCGATCTATTCATTGCCATTAGCTCTTATGCGCTCGTTCAAACCGCCGTAGATCCGGTCAACAATTTTGAGATAACGCGCGACGGGCTCGCGAGCCTATAGACCGGCAGCAAGCTCAATCATGTAGCAGATGAAGTCTAAAAGCTTCTTATCGCTGCCTGCGCGGCCGGGCAGCACGTAGGCGATTGGGCCCGGACGTGGGAACTGCTTTCGCCATTGTGGCGGATAGCGCGGCGGATTGCAGATACTACCCCGCTGGAACCCAGTATCCACGCGGGGTTGACTTCCGGCTCCGGGCACCAATGCCGCCGTCCGTGCCGGGTAGATGAACGCGATCCGCGGCCGGTTGTCTGAATTTCGGTGCCAGGACGGCCTGGCATGCAACTCCCCCGATCCGGAGACGACTCCACCGACGTCTCCGGAGGTTTTCATGAACTGGGCACTGCTGTTTCTGGCCGGCATCCTCGAGATCGGCTGGGCCGTCGGCCTCAAGTACACCGTGGGTTTCACTCGATTCTGGCCGACGGTGGCCACCGTCGCGGCGATGATCGCGAGCCTCGCGCTGCTGGGGCTCGCCGTGAGAGGGTTGCCCCTGGGCACTGCCTACGCGATATGGACTGGCGTGGGCACCGTGTGTCATCGGAACTCGTAATCTGATACAGGTCGGACTTTGAAAACTGATACACCTCGTTCGAGACTTTCCGCCTTTGAAACCCGCGAGGGGGGAGGCGGTGATCACTTGGGAGAGGTGCATGG
>Ga0164290_1002062_pt1 | contig 17744 bp, 13 predicted proteins | sample Micstemetagenome_FD_108782 | JGI IMG/M metagenome (GOLD analysis project Ga0164290, IMG submission 108782) | Contaminated culture microbial community from soil near Moab, Utah, USA - Microcoleus steenstrupii SON62 (Illumina Assembly) | ecosystem: Environmental > Terrestrial > Soil > Soil crust... | reverse complement strand
TCCGCAGTATACGGCTGCGGGTATAGTGAGTGAAAATAAACAGTTGTGTACGCCCGCCTCCGTTGACAGTATTTCTTCCTCCAATAACCAGGAAGACCATGTGAGCATGGGTGCCAATGCGGCTACCAAATGTTACCGGGTAATACAGAATGTGGAGAAATTACTCGCCATAGAACTCCTGAGTGCCGCTCAGGCACTTGATTTCAGGAGACCACAAAAAAGTGGAACTGCAGTAGAAAAATTAGTACAGACTTTCCGTGAAAAAGTGAGCTTTAATGAACAGGATCGTGTTTTGCATGATGATATGCGAACAGCTATTGATTTCCTGAATCATTACACCATAACAGAATAATTTCACTCCTCCCTTTCTCCCTGTTAAACCCGCTTCGCATTTTTGAGTGTTACTAATGTCGGGGTTCTATTAACAGGGAGAAGGGGAGAACGGGAGGAGGGGGTTAATAGGGAAAGCTAATTAGCTGCACAAGCCTTAACTTTGTGCGCCTAATAGCGTAGTATGTCTGAAGAAAAGAGCCTGAATTTTATTGAAGAGATTGTAGAAGCGGATCTGAAGAGCGGAAAATACAGTTCCATTGTCACCCGTTTTCCTCCCGAACCCAATGGTTACCTGCATATAGGTCATGCCAAAAGTATCTGTCTGAATTTCGGACTTGCACTGAAATATGGCGGTAAAACCAATCTTCGTTTTGATGATACCAATCCTGTTACAGAAGACACAGAATATGTAGAGAGCATTAAAGACGATGTTCGCTGGCTGGGTTTTGAATGGGCGGAAGAACGTTATGCTTCCGATTATTTTGAACAGCTCTATGGTTTTGCCGTTCTGCTGATTCAGAAAGGACTGGCTTATGTAGATGATAGCAGCAGTGAGCAGATTGCCACACAAAAAGGAACACCCACTCAGCCGGGTACCAATAGCCCTTTTCGTGACCGCAGCATCGATGAGAATATGACCCTTTTTGCCGATATGCGTGCCGGTAAATACAAGGATGGTGAGAAAGTAGTACGCGCTAAAATTGATATGGGTCATGTGAACATGCACATGCGCGACCCCATCATCTACCGTATTAAACACGCGCACCACCACCGCACTGGCGACAAATGGTGCGTGTACCCGATGTACGATTTTGCACACGGACAAAGTGATGCCATTGAAAATATTACACACTCGGTTTGTACACTGGAATTTATTCCACATAGAGCCCTGTACGACTGGTTCATAGAACAGTTAGAGATATTTCCTTCCAAACAATATGAGTTTGCCCGTTTAAACATGACCTATACGGTGATGAGTAAACGTAAACTCCTTCAATTGGTGAATGAGGGTTTTGTACATGGATGGGATGATCCGCGTATGTCTACCATCAGTGGTATGCGCAGAAGGGGTTATCCCGCACCTGCCATCCGTGAATTCTGTGATCGTATCGGTATCGCCAAAAGAGATAACCTGATTGATGTGGGACTGCTCGAGTTTTGTGTACGTGAAGAACTGAATAAAATAGCAGTGAGGAGAATGGTGGTATTTGATCCATTGAAAGTGATCATCACCAACCATAATGGTGAAACAGAAATGCTGAACAGTGAAAACAATCCGGAAGACCCCAATGCCGGTAGCCGTGATATTCCTTTCAGCAATGAATTGTTTATTGAGAAAGATGATTTCATGGAAGTACCTTCCAAAAAATATTTCAGACTGGCACCCGGACAAATGGTACGCTTGAAAAGCGCCTATATCATCCGCTGTGATGAAGTGGTGAAAGATGCCGCAGGAAATATTACAGCACTGCATTGTTCTTATATTCCTGAAAGTAAAAGTGGTTCAGATACTTCGGGTATCAATGTAAAAGGTACACTGCACTGGGTTAGTGCCAAACACGCAGTTCATGCAGAAGTACGTTTATACGACCGTTTGTTCAAAGTGGAAGATGTAGGTAATGCGGAAGGAGATTTTAAGGATCATATCAATACCGATTCACTCCAAATTATTCCTAACGCTTTTGCAGAACCTGCACTCGCAACAGATTCGGCTGATGACCGTTACCAGTTCCTGAGAAAAGGATATTTCTGTCTGGATAAGGACAGTACTCCTGAGAAACTGGTATTCAACAGAACGGTTACACTGAAAGATGCCTGGGCGAAGGAGCAGAAGAAAGCTAGTTAAGCTGCAAGCTTCAGGCTACAAGCTTCAAGATGTTTAAGCGACAACTGACATGTAAAAAGAGCTGTAGGCGAATAAATTGAATGAAGTTACATAATGCTACAGTTGTTTGCTGTAGCATTTATCTTTAATAACCATGCAACTATCTCAGGACTTTATATTACAATGGTGGAAACAATATTTCCCGCATCAGCAACCATCGCAGTTGCATTTACTGCTGGCGGTGAGTGGGGGCGTGGATAGTGTGGTGCTAACTGATCTTGTGGCTAAGTCGGGGATCGACTTTTCTATACTGCATTGTAATTTTCAGTTAAGAGGAGAAGAGAGTGAGAGAGATGAACAATTTGTTCGATCACTGGCTGCCCGCTATGAGAAAGCCATTCATGTAAAAAGATTTGATACTGCTTCTATTGTTGCAGAAAGAAAATCGTCTGTTCAGGAAGTAGCACGTGATCTGCGATATGAATGGTTTGAAACCATGAGGGCCGAATACCAGGAACTAAACAACCAGAAAACGGTATGGATTGCAGTGGCCCATCATGCAGATGATAATATTGAAACAGTACTGATGAACCTGTTCAGGGGTTCGGGACTGCAGGGCCTTACAGGCATGGAGCCTTATCGTGGTGTTATTGTACGGCCCTTATTGAATTTCCGGAAAGAAGCACTAATGACTTATGCGGTTGCGGAGGGTTTAGCATCGATTGAAGATTCGTCTAACGCTTCAAATGATTATACGCGTAATTATCTGCGTAATGAATTGATTCCGGGTATTAAAAAAGTATACCCTTCTGTTGAAAATAATCTCCTGCATACCATCGCCCGTTTAAAAGAAGCCGATCTTTTATACAACAAAGCATTAATGAATGTGTTTGAATCGATGATAACAGTAAAGGGTGATGAATACCATATTCCTGTTTTGTTATGGAAACAGGCCAGTCCTTTGATGACGGTTACTTATGAACTCATCAAAGGATTTGGTTTTACGGCAGCACAAACCGCAGAAGCCATTAAATTATTGGATGCTGATAACAGCAGTTATATCGCTTCTAAAACACACAGGCTCATCCGTAACCGTAACTGGATGATTATAGCGCCATTGGCAAAAGAACATGATCAGTTACTGATACCTATAGATACGACTGACGATACCATTGTCTTTGCTGAGGGTACATTACAACTTTCACCGGCTGCTGACGCAGCTATCCCCACTGTAAGTAAGGAAGCGCTGATTGATGCAGATGACCTGCAATACCCATTATTACTCCGACCATGGAAACAGGGTGATTATTTCTATCCGCTCGGTATGCCTAAGAAAAAGAAGATCAGCCGTTTTCTTGACGACCTGAAACTGTCGAAAACAGAGAAAGAAAAAGTATGGGTATTGGAGTCGGGTAAAAAAATTGTGTGGGTTTTAGGCTTACGTATCGATCACCGGTTCAGGGTTACCGATTCAACGCAACATAAACTTAGCCTCCGTTACCTGAAATAATAGTTTTTTACGCCCTCGATAAAATTGGTAATGGGGTTGAAATCAGTGAGTACATTAAAACTGATCATCACAAATACAATACCCCATACAGCTCCCCAGAAATGTGCGGAATGGTTGATATTGTCGCCCCCTCTTTTAGCCATGTAAACAGAGAGTATCAGGTAGAGCGGCCCGAATACAAAACCCGGAATAATGGGTGGCAGGATAAAGAGACCGATTTTAATGGAGGGGAATAAAAATATACCTGCGAACACTACTGCCGATACGGCACCGGATGCACCCAGACTTCTGTAATGATAATTGTTTCTGTTTTGCAGGTAGGTAGGTATCAGGCACACGATTAAACCCGTGGCATACATCAGCATAAACATCATTTTACCTTTTTCCGCAAAATGATAATTGAATTCTTTTTCTACTGCTTCCCCAAACAAATAAAAGGACAGCATATTAAAAGCCAGGTGGGCAATATCGGCATGAATAAAACCATTGGTAACAAACCTGTACCATTGATTGCGCTGGGTAATGGCAGGCGGATAAAAAATCAGGTCATCCATTACTTTATGGTTTGAAAAAGCCGTAAATGAAATGACACAGGTAATAATAAGTATCAGAATCGTGATGCTAAACATATTTCTAAATTAGATAATTCTTTTGAACTCAGGGTTGTGTTTGGGAGTTTATTTGCTAAGGAGAGAGGCTATGAGCTATGAGCTGTGAGCGATTGATCTTTTTAGGGGAAATTTTCAATCAGGTACATTTCAGGCTCATAGCTCACAGCTCATGGCTCATAACTTTTTCCTCCTCAGCTATGATGGTATTTTTCATTCCTTAAAATAGTACAGGCCCTGTATAATTGTTCGGCCAGTATCAGTCTTACCAGCATATGTGGAAATACCAGTTTTGAGAGGCTCCAGTTAGTATTGGCTCTTTTGCACACTGTTTCATCAACACCAAATGCACCGCCAATTAAAAAAATAATATTGCGGGTGCTTTCATTGGCTCTTTTTTGTAAAAAATCGGCCAGTTCAGGAGAACTGTATTGTTTACCCCTTTCATCGAGTAAAACCAGGAAATCATCTTTGTCTAATTGCGATAAAATTATGGCAGCTTCTGCTTTTTTCAAAGCAGGTTCAGAAAGAGTGGCCGCCTGTTTGGGCGTGGCAATGATCTGCCATTGAACGGGAAAATAATTGCTGATTCTTTTGGTGAAATCTTCAATTCCTTCCTTTACATAGGCTTCATGTGTTTTACCAACAGACCAGAGTTGAATTTTCATGGGATAAAGTTAGGGGAGTAACTGTATAAAAAAGAAGCCGGAACAAATCGTTCCGGCCTTTCACCTATAAACCTTAGAAAACCAAATTATTTTGTATTGTCTGGCTGACTGGCTTTCATTTTTTCCAGTATTTCCTTGTATTTCTCTGCATCATCATTGGCTGGGTCCAGCTCCAGTATTTTATCGTAGAGTGCCAGCGCATCATCATATTTCTTTTCTGTATTCACCCTGTAGGCGGCGATATAACCATAAGCCTGTATCAGCCATTTTTTGTTGTTGGCATTGGCCGTATCCTTTAAAGCCACTTCAATCATGTCTTCATAATGGGGTATGGCAATACCCATTTCCATGGCGGTATCAATGGCTGCATTACAACGGGCCCTCCAGTAATAGCCAAATGTCTGGTCGGGGTATTTGGTAGAATAGATGCCAAATACACTGTCGGCCATGGGGTAATCTTTGGCATTGTAATAAGCAACGCCCCAGTTGAAAAGATCAACATTGGTAAAAGCGGCATTGAGTTCGTATTGCTTGCCCGTCCATGAAGCCTGTTGTGCGTAATTCTTTTGTTCCTTATAAAAAGCAGTGATCTTTTTTACATATCCCAGTTTTACAATGGAGTCTTTTTCCATCTGAAAAGCTTTTTCATACCAGATGGCGGCATCGGTCGGGGTATTGTTCTTTGCTGCAATTTTCCCCATCAATTCAAAATCTTTGGAAACATAATTGCTATCATTTTCTTTGGCGAAATAATCCTTCATCCATTTTTCGGCATTGCTATAATCTTCAAGTCCATCGTAGCTATACGCCATGCGTTTATAAAGCCGCGGTTTTGTTTCAGTTTCTTTTTTGGCGAGTATCTGTTGTGCGGTCTGAATGGCTTGCTGGTATTTTTTTGATACATAATAGAGGTCTGTCAGCATATAGTCATGTTCAATGCTATAATCAGCTTTGGTCATATAAGACTGCAGGTATTCAAGTGCCCTGTTTACATCCCTGAAATAATAGTAATAATACAATGGGTAATAAACGGGTGCAAAGTCTGGATCGGCTGCAATGGCTTTGTTATAGTATTCTGTAAATACTTCTACATTATTCTGGGTCTGGTATATTTTACCCATCATATAGTAGGCATAGGCATTTTTCGCATCAGCTTCAATGGCTTCCTGGTAGGCTTTTACAGCCGATGAGCCATCGTATAATTTTCTGTATGCATCGCCCATGGCTATATGGATATCAGCATTTTTTCTGTCTTTTTTACCTGCTTCTTCCAATAAGGCAATAGCTTGTATGAGGTTGCCTTTGGATGCATCAACAAGTGCTCTTGCTACCGCCCATTGAATGGCAGGGTCTTTTTTTCTTTTTGTACCGATTGCTTCGTTGAAAAAAGTCCATGCATTTACTGAATCAGTTTTGTGTAGTAAAACTTCACCCCTGATTACTTTGGCCAGTGGTTCTGCTGAAAGGGTAGCAGGTATTTGTGCTATGGTAAGAGAAGCGCTGTCTGTATGCCCAGCTGCCAATTGCGATTTTACCAGCCAGTACCAGCCAGTAAGTTCGGCTGGATTATCTGTTACAGCTTTTTTTAGTGATTGTATGGCACTGTTATACTTTTCATAGGTATACAGTGTTTTACCTGTCGTTCCCGGGTCTGTTGACTGGGCCCATAATGATCCTGTTGCCATCAGTACTATGGCCAATGCAAGTGTAGGTTTCATAAATTTGCCGTTTAGATACTTCTTCTTAAATAGGGTTTCAGTGTGAGTATATGTAAGGCCGAAAATGGCTGTATCATATCCGTTATTTTTCCTTGGAAAAAACCGGGGAGGATTTTCTTCTTCTCCGGATTTACCAGTATCATATCAGCTTTTACCTGATTGGCATAGCGTACCAGTGCCATATCGGAATCGCTTCCATGTAATATTTTATATTGGGGTGAATGGCCCAGTTCTGATAGTATTTTGTAGGTCAGGTAAAATGCATCGACCCTGATCTTGGTATTTACGTCGTTACTGTCGAGCATGGTAACCAGGTGAATATGTGCATTGAATTTTTTTGAAAAAGTCAATGCCATATGTATTTTTCTTTCCGGTACAAAAGAAGTAACCGGCAATACAATTGTCTTGATGGGATGATTGAGGCAGCCTTTGGTTACGGTGAGTACTGCCAGGTTGGCTTTTCTTGCCAGGTCTGCTGTAATATCTTTCCGGAAAAAAGAAAACCCTGAGCGGTGTTTCTGATTAGTGGCTATTACCAGGTCTATTTCATGTTGTAAGGCATAACGCATCAGGTTATCGCTGATAGCTGTTTCAGTTATAACAGCTGTTTCAACAGGTGTGTGTGGTGAAATAGCTGCTATCCTGTTTTGCAGGGCTTCGATTTTTTTTCTGGCCAGTGCTTTTTTCTTATTGATATGCGGTTGACGCTGTGTAATAATATCGGTATACAATAGTTTTTGCCAGAAAGAGTCGAAGCGGATAATGGCCACCAGAAATAGGGTAGTCTGTGCTGAATCTGACAGTTCCAGCGCTTTTTCAGCTGCTATCTGTGCATTGTACAGTGAGTCGACCGGTATTAATATGTTGTTGAAGGTTGCCATAACTGAATAGTCAAACCTACGGTGGCACAATTAGCGGCTTATTAAACTTAAATTAGAAGCTGATTAGAATATCAGGTATAAATTATATCGATTCGTTTATTGCATGCCTTGATAACATTAATATGTTAGTATCACTGAACGGCATAATCTAACAAAGGGGCAAACTGTTCAGTTTCAATCAAGAGATCAGCAGTTTGTTTCAGGTATTCATTTTTAGACCGGAACGCTATGCCAAATCCGGCTTTTTTAACCATATAGATATCGTTTTCACTATCGCCCACCGCTATACAATTACCATGATCAATATCATATTTCTGAAGGATATGATCCAGTGCATTTGATTTACAGAGTGTATGTAAGCAGTAACTGTGATCGTTGTGAAAGAAAAATGAAGGGATTTTTACTTCACCGGTAGCAATACTGTTTGAAAACTCCAGTTCATTGGCCAGGAAAAAATCAGCACCGATTTTATGTTTGATATGATTGGCTACAAAATCGTAGCTGTCGGTAATAATACCAACTATATAACCACGCTCATGTAAAGTGTCTACCACTTTATTTATATCGGCAATGGTATCTATTGAATTGACAATTTCAATCAATTCTCCGAAATTCTTTTCCCTGAAAAGTTTGGCGATGGCTTTGGTACGGAGCGTGCTGTCGGTTATTTTCTTTCTGATTTCAGCGAGTGTTTCGGTCAGGTTGTACTGCCGGGCAAAAATGTCTACAAAGCGGCCTTTCAGGATGGTGTCATCCATATCGAAGACCACCATTTTTTTAGCGTTCTTGAGTTGTTCTGTAAAAGCCATTTCCATCTGGTCGCGTATGATATTGATCGACTGAAATTCTTCCATCGATACCGACTTGCTATCCTGTGAAAAAGCTTTTTTAATGATGGCACTGGCAACTTCCTTACTCATTCTGCCCAATTCATGCAGGGGTTTGCTATCGTTTTCTATATAACCAATATTGATTTCACAGATTCTTGCCTGCTGGGTATGCATATCGATGAGTATGCCGATATCGACCCCATAATCATTAAAAAACTCAATCTTCTCAAAGAATGATTTTCGACCTGCAATCATGCCGCTTAACGGTTGGGTATAGTGCGATAATGATGGGAAAAACATGGAAAGTAATGGTTTGGCTACTAATTCAGTAACACGGCCACTGTTACGGGCGAAAGTGGCTTTGATGAAATCGTATTCGTTATTGATTAAGGGGCCGGTCATTTGTTCAATCATTTTTTCAGGGTAGGGATCAATATCTCCATCCAGGAAAACAATGATCTCATTTTTCGCACAAAGCATCCCGTCTTTCATAGATGCACCCTTGCCAATTTTTGTACTGGTAATAACTTTGGCTCCGGCTTCTGCCGCATATTTTACCGTATTATCGAAGGATTTGTCATCTACCACAATGATTTCAGATACCAGCGGTTTAGCCTGGCAGTAACTGATTACACTGGCAATGGTTTTTTCTTCATTCAGTAAGGGTATTATAATGGTTATCATACCAACAAATATGAATCTGCACCCTTAGAATGTAGTTAGTACAGGATTAGAAGTAAATTATAATATGGGATATATACAAAAACAAAGCCACTCTTAGAAAAGAGCGGCTTTAAACTAAACCCTGAGCAAATAATAACAGTGTTTAAATAATTTAATGCAATATGTATTCCAGCTATTAAGCATGGATTAGTACAGGATTAAAATGAGATTAGAATAAAAGACCGATTCGCCCCGAAGAGATGATCAGTCAGGAGTGCTGGTTAAATCAGGTGGAAATAACGTGCGATGGGCAGGGTAATAGTAAAGATACTGCCATGAGGAACCGCTTCCTCAAACCCAATATTTCCTTTGTGTAGTTTAATAATCCTGTAGGCGAGTGATAAACCAAGACCAAAACCTTCAGAAGAATTGTCTTTTTCGCTTCTGAAAAAGGGTTGAAAGATGAATGGCTGGTGTTCTTTTAAAATGCCAGGGCCATTGTCTGATACCACAATATTGAGATGATCGTCTGAAAAATTGAGTGATACATTTGCCCGCTGATTGGGAGAATATTTACAGGCATTGAGCACTACATTTTTTACGGCACTTTCCAGCAGGTCACCATTGCCAAAGACAAGCAGGCTGTCTTCATTTTCGGGAAAACTGTCGAAATGTAATTCTACTTTATACTGCTCATTGGTTTTGTGCATGTCAACAGGCAGTTTCATCAGTAATTCGTCCATTCTTACCAGTGTGAGTTCCATGCCATCTGATGTGCCACTGGCTTTGGCCAGTTCCAATAAACTGCGGGTTAAACGGTTCAGGTTCTTTACATCATCGTACACCGATTGTATGATTTGCTGGTATTCGGTGGCTGTTCGCTGGTTCTGTAAAGTAATTTCCAGCTGACTTGATATGGATGTAAGAGGGGTAGATAATTCATGTGAGGCATTGGCAATAAATCTTCTTTGTATTTCAAAAGACTCCTGTAACCTTGTGAGTAGCTGGTTAAAAGTATAGGAGAGTTCATATAACTCATCTTTTGTTGACGCCAATACAATTCTTCTCGAAAGATTCTGTGATGATATTTCAGTTACTTCAGTGGTAATTTTTTTTATCGGACGAACCAGTCTTGAAGAGAAGATCAGGCCTGACAATAAAGTAATCAATGATCCACTCACAAAACTTACGAGTAGTACAAATTTAAGTTGTTCCATTTTTTCGAGCCCTACATCATCATATGCAGCTGCAACGGCAACGTATTGCTGTTCGCCAGACTGGTAGGCGACTGCTACAATATCTCTCTGACCTCTGCTATAAATATATTCCCCCGATTCTCTGGTACTTTGCAGTGCAGCTGCATTGAGCCGTTCATATTTAGCTCCTTCGTCGTGGTAACGATATACTTCTTTGTTTTGGCTATCGTAAACAATCACGCTTTTTTCTTTAAGGGAAATCAGCATGTTTTCATCGATTCTCTTTAGCAGATCTCTGTTTATACCTTCTACTTTTACCAGCAGACTGATGGTGGAAAGAGCTCTGTTGCGCAATCGCCTCCTGAAATCAAGCTCACGGTTCAGGTTTGAGAAATAGTAGATAGAGGCGCACACAAAAAAGAGAATGAGCGTTACAAGGAGGGTAAAAAGTATGGCAATCCGGTACTTTATTTTCATCAGGATGGTTCTTTCATGATATAACCCATGCCTACCTGTGTATGTATGAGGCGTGTATCAAATTTTTTATCTATTTTATTTCTCAGGTAGTTTACGTACACATCTATTACATTGGTTTGTGTGTCGAAATCAATTTCCCAGACCCTTTCTGCAATATCGGCTCTTGATAAAACCCTGTTTCTGTTTCGCATAAAATATTCGAGTAGCTGAAATTCTTTTGCAGTAAGTGTAATAGGCTGTTCAGCCCTGATGACTTCTTTGGTATCGAGGTTCATTTCCAGATCGGCCACTTTCAGGATATTGCCCGTGGGTAACTGCTGGTTCATGGTTCTTTTCAGGAGTGCCCTTATTCTAACGAGTAATTCCTTGAACTCAAAGGGTTTGATCATATAATCATCGGTACCTGTATCGAAACCTTCAATCTTGTCTTCCGTGGTATTCATGGCAGTAAGCATGATGATGGGAATCTGCTGGTTACTGTTACGAATAGCTTTACATAGCTCAAACCCGTTCATGCCGGGCAGGTTAATGTCGAGAATAATAAGGTCATAGTCATTTGAGTCGAATAATCTTTTGCCGATGATTCCGTCAAAAGCCAGGTCTACATGGTAGCCGTTTTCCGTCAACCCCTTTTTTAATGTAGTGGCTATTTTTTTTTCGTCCTCAATAATCAATAGTTTACGTTCTTCGGTCATAGCTGTTTACTTAAGAATAGGGCAATTTACAGAATACTGTTTATGGCCTGTCATTCTAATGTTTTTCTAATATAAGAGAGGAATGGCAGGATTGAATAAACAGTTTCTTTAAATTTACTTAAAATGACCGAAACTTATTCTTATGGCAGATCAATCAAGACGTAATTTTATAGAACAGGCGGCTGTATTAGGGGCAGGTACCCTGGTGGCAGCTTATCCTCATTCATCCACCTCACAATCTAAAGTATTGATACATCATGTTTTTTTCTGGTTAAAACAACCAGGCTCAGTAACCGACCGCCAAAAACTGGCGGAAGGATTACAAACCCTTAAAGCCATACCCACTATTAAACAGTTGCATATTGGTTATCCGGCCAGTACCGAAAAAAGAGATGTGGTAGATAATAGCTGGGATGTATCGGAACTAATGTTTTTTGATGACCTGGCCGGACAAAAAGTTTACCAGGATCATCCTATTCATCAGGCATTTATACAGAACTACAGTCATTTATGGGCGAAAGTTGTTGTGTATGATGCGATTGATATTACGTGAATGGTGAATGGTCAATAGTGAGTGGAGTATCAGGCCTGTATATTGGTATCATCACTAAAATAGCCATATTCCATTCACGATTCACCACTCACGATTGACTACTCACTACCCACCATTCTTATGAAACAATTACTCCTGTTTATTTTACTTGCCTCTTGCCTGAGCTCTTCTGCCCAGTCTGACCCTACACTGAAAAAATATTATGAACTGGTACGTTCACGGTTTAAGGAAGAAGCTGCGTACAAAACAGTTGCATATGTTGAACAACGCTGGCGCTTACCCGGCAATACCGGGTTTAATGAGAGTATTTATTATGTGGAAGATATTTTAAAGAAAGCCGGTTATGTTAATGAATCGGTTGCAACAGCAGGCGACAGGCTCACTTACCGCGTGGAGAAAAGACCCATGCGCAGAAAAACCTGGGAACCGGTGAATGCAGTGGTGGAAATTGTTGGAGAGAAAGAACCTTTGCTTTCTTTTGTTACCAATAGAAATATGCTGGCCATTAATTCCGCATCTACAGCAGCAGAGGGTATTGAAGCAGAACTGCTGTATCTGCCCAAAACTTCGGCCGATATATTGGCTTCCAACGATGTAAAGGGTAAGATTGTTTTTTCTGATCAATCTGTTTCTCAGGTTGACAGGGCCCTGGCAGGCAGGGGAGCCATTGGGGTGATGGGTTATTCCATTCCGGCCTATACACAACCTGAAAAACATCCGAATTCAATACAGTTTTCTTCTATAGCGCTGGTTGACAGTACAAAGCAACAGGGTTTTGGTATTTTATTATCTACCCGTGCAAGAAATCGGTTGAAAGAGGCTTTGGCTAAAGGGGCTGTGAAACTGCGTGTGAAGATTGAGGCAAAATCTTATCTCGCAGAAGAACTCACTATTGTAGCAGATATTAAAGGGAATGAAAAACCCGATGAGCGTTTTGTTTTTTCGGCGCATGTACAGGAGCCCGGTGCCAACGATAATGCATCGGGTGTTGGTACACTGGCAGAAATGGCCAGTGTTGCGGCGCAACTGTATAAAAACAAAACCGTGTTGCCACAGCGAACCATTAGTTTTTTATGGGGTGATGAAATCAGTTCAACAAGAAGATATATCGTAGAAGATTCTGTTCGTGCTAAAGGTATTAAATGGGGGATGAGTCTGGATATGGTTGGAGAAGACACCAAAAAAACAGGTGGTACTTTCCTGATTGAAAAAATGCCTGATCCCTCGGCTGTATGGACCAGAGGTGATGAAAAACATACGGAGTGGGGTGGAAGACCCTTGCCCGAATCGGCCATTGTTCCACATTATTTTAATGATTTTATGTTGAGCCGCTGTCTCGATCAGGCTGCCACCAATGGGTGGGTGGTTAAGACCAATCCTTTTGAAGGTGGCTCAGACCATACACCTTTTCTGAATGCAAAAATTCCGGGTTTGTTATTATGGCATTTTACCGATGTGTTTTACCATACCGATGCAGATCGTATTGATAAAGTATCGGCATGGGAAATGAAAAATGTGGGGGTGTCGGCATTGGCGGCTGCATATACGCTTACTGCCAATAATGAAAAACTGGTGCAATACCTGATCGATGAATACAAGCAGTCGGCTTTGAAAAGACTGGAAATTGAAGCTGCATTAAGCAAAACAGCTATTGCCAATGGTGGCAATAAAGAAACGGAGATTCATATACTGGAAGTATGGGCGAAATTTTATGTGGATGCGTTGGGAAAGATGAATGAGATAGCTTGTACAAATATGGAAACTTCTCCGGCAATATCAAATGCGCAAAAAGTAGTAGGTAATAAATTGAAAGAAATACTGGACTCGTTAAAATAGAACACATTTTTTTGCTTATTGTGATGGGTTCATCGATTAATGCTCATTCTTGATGTATTCACTGATTTTGGCGCTATGTGTTCTGGAAATAGGGATTTTTGTCTGGTTAATGAATACAGATTTTCCACTCATTTTTTCTACAGCGAGCAGGTTGATAATAAAAGACCGGTGTATGCGTATAAACTGACTTTTCGCCAGTTGTAATTCTGCCCATTCCATGAGGTCGGCTTTTTTAATAGGCTTGGTGATATAACCTACTGTTTTTGTTTGGATGGCTTCCTGTACAATGAGTATGTCGGCGTTGGCTGTAATAAAAATATAAGATGGGCCGCCCCTTTTATCAATAATTTTAGTAATGTCTATTCCATCCTTGGGCATTTACAAATGCAGGTCAGGTAAAATCAGGTCGGTATTTACATAATCGATCAACCGAATGGCTTGTTTTTTAGTAGGTGCTAAAAGATCTCACTGAAGCCAAAACTTACCAGGTAATTTTTAATCAGTTCAGAAATCAAAACTTCGCCTTCTATAATGATGATTTTAATGGCGCTCGTGGTTCAATAATTGTAAATTGAAGTTCATAAGTAAAATGGTAAAAAACTGTTTACAGGAATATTTTTCAATAAATAAATAAAAGCGGAAATTGAAACTTTTTAATGGAATAGTTGTTGATGGAAAGTTGGTAGAAATGCCATATCATCTCAGATAATGAGTACATATGAAGAAAAAGAGACTACTGTTTTTGATTTTGTTATTGACGGGAGGGGTGTATTCTTATACGCAAACATTAAGTGTAGATGAGCTAATCAAAGCTTGGCGTATAACGGATACTTCGGAGTCACGAATAGTAGGGAATACGACATTGGACATATTTGCAAATCCGGATACAGCAAAATTTTTATCGATAACCTCGGAATTAAAAAAGCGCAGTTTAGAAGGACGCTTGCGGATTAGGGCTTATATCTACCAGTTTCATGGGTATAATTTTTTTGAGATAAAAGATACAATCGTAACCCAAACATATTGTTTACGGATGTTAAAAGAGGCGGCTGTACTGGGGAATGAACAGCTGTTGTCGGAGATGTACGTCGTATATGGAGATATATGTGCTCCCGAGGAAGAGATCTATTATCTGTTGAAAGCATCAGAAATGCAGGAAAGCAATAGGGTAGCGAAGCTATCTATGTATGCATATTATGAGAAGTTGAGCCTGTTATCTTATGAGTACATGCTTGACTATAAGAGCAGCGCCAGATATGCTGCCAGGAGTGTTTCCATCTATCATGAGCCAGATTCGAATTTGCACAATTACATACTTTTATTGGATATAGCGGGCGACTCTTATATTAAATTGAATATGGCAGATAGTGCTATTCACTACTATCAGATGATCAGGCAGAAGGTTGCAAGTTTTAAATTGTTCCCTAGAAAATTTTCTTCCACTTTAGGTAGTACGTTTCTTGATATTTGGGATAATATCGCGTTGGGTGGCATAGCAAGAGCTTTTATCCTGAAAGCACAATATGATAAAGCATATCCCTTACTACTGCAAAATTTGCAGTCAAGCATTGATTACGGCGAATGGGCCGATGTTTCTTTGGTACAGAGTGCACTGGCACAGATAGACTATATAAGGAAGAATTATAGCAGCGCGGCAAAAAGATACAGTTTGGCACGTCAGTTGGCTTCAAGTAGTAAGAGAGATATTTTATTGAGTGATGCATTGGAAGGTGGGGCAAAGGCATTTGCTGCATTAGGCAGATACGACAGTGCATACTCCTATCAAAAAGAATACTTGCTTTTAAGGACAAACCTGGAAGCAAGGAAATACGAAAGTAAAATCGAAATGGCGCAAGCCCAGGTCAGGTATGATGGTATTCAGGCATTGGTTGTGCAAACGAGAGATGAGATCGCCCGTCAAAAAACACTGCGTAATGTTATTTTATGCGGCGTTTTTCTATTGGGGGTGATTGGTTTGTTGCTGTATAACCGCAAAAGGCTGAAATATATCCTTCGGCAGACGCAATTAGAACAGCAAAATCAATTGGCGGAATCTGAAGCGGAGCTGGCCCGCAAAAATATTCTTTATGCACAAAACCAATTAGCCGAGGTAGTCAATCATATTTCAGAAAAGAACAAGCTGATAGAAGGGCTTGAAAATCGCTTGGCAGAAAATGAAAAAATAGACATCCAGGAAGTATTGCGCAATTTTACGATCATCACCGGTAATGACTGGCTAAAGTTCAAAGACTATTTTGAAAAAGCATATCCGAATTATTGGGAAAGACTGAACCAAAAATTACCCAAGCTGACGCAAAGTGATGAACGCTTGCTCACACTCCTCAAACTTCAATTGGGTAATAAAGAGATCGCTGCTGCAACAGGTATATCTGCTGAAAGTGTAAGGGTCTCTATACATCGCCTGCGTAAAAAAGTAGAAGCTATTTATCCAGATATCTCACTCGAAGAATTTATTGCAACTATTTGATTTTCAATGAATGTAACACTTTGCTACGAGTGTTGCAACGCTTTACTACGTTTATTTTTTGCAAAAAGGGCTTGCTTGGGAATAAGTTTACGCCCAAGTGAAAAATTCTAACCATACAAAGCCTAAAAACGGAAAATCCTGGCAATTGATATTGGCTATCATCATTGCTATTGTGATCATAGTGATGTGGGCTGTGTGGTGGTATTTTGAAGCAAGAATAAAAGCAATTAAATAAACAGCAACCCCTGCATAGTATTCATATTATTATAAAATGTACTAACTGAAACGAATTTTAAACTTTCATACCCAATCTCATGAAAACAATGTTACCCAGGTTTTTGAATGTGTGCATTTTTCTATTGCTTTCACTAAGCACATTTTCACAAACAACGTCAACAACAACATTTAATTACACTGGAAGTATTGCGACTTATACGGTACCTGCCGGTGTTACCAAACTTACTATTACAGCGAAAGGAGCTAGAGGTGGAGGAGGCACAAGGGCAGGTTTAGGTGCTTCTATGCAAGGTGAGTTTACAGTTACCCCTGGACAAGTTCTGCGTATCATGGTTGGACAGGAAGGGCTTGCTTATGGATATCATTATAGTGGCGGAGGTGGAAGTTTTGTGGCAAATAATGCTACAAACGCACCTTTACTTATCGCTGGAGGCGGAGGAGGTGCAAGTTGCTCCTTGAATGGTTTACCGGGTAATACATCTCAAAACGGCACTTCAGGTAATGGAGGGGCTGCCACCAGTCTTGATGGCGGAGGGGGTATCAATGGAGGCGGAGGTGGAGGAGCTGCTATGGTTGAAGAGAGCACTGTAGCAGGAGGGGGTGGTGGAGCTGGATTTAATGGGAACGGCGGTAGAGGAATCAGTATTTCCCCGGGTTTTTTATGCATAGCCTCAACCAGTACTATGTTTGGAGGGGCAGGCGGCAATGGGGCTGCCGGTGGTGATGCTACTTCAACATCTCCTTGCACCAAATATTACACATCTACAGCTAATAGTTTTCTTTCAGGAGGTCAGGCAGGAGCTTATGGAAGTTTTGGAGGTGGGGGCGCTGCACGTAATTCTACTAGTTCATGTAGTCTTGGCGCAAATGGCGGTGGCGGCGGCTACTCTGGTGGTGGCGCTGGCTCAGGAAGTAGTCCCGGTGGTGGTGGTGGTTCATATAATGTCGGCATCAATCAAGTGAATGCTTCAGGTGTAAATAACGGTAACGGACAGGTAGTTATTGTTGCAGAGTTGCCAACTCCTGCTACAGCATTGAAAACAGATGGAGTGGATGATTATGTTTCCGTGAATAATCCTTTCAGAGGATTTGGCAAAGCCATCACAGTAGAATTCTGGATGAATTCACCTACGGGTAAATTGGCCCAGGGTTCTGTGATGGGTCAGTCTTCATTGAATGTGGATGGTATGACTACCAATGTATGGTTGATGCATCCGGATATTGGC
>Ga0164290_1002061_pt1 | contig 17759 bp, 14 predicted proteins | sample Micstemetagenome_FD_108782 | JGI IMG/M metagenome (GOLD analysis project Ga0164290, IMG submission 108782) | Contaminated culture microbial community from soil near Moab, Utah, USA - Microcoleus steenstrupii SON62 (Illumina Assembly) | ecosystem: Environmental > Terrestrial > Soil > Soil crust... | reverse complement strand
GTCAAGCAGAGGATGGGTGCGCCAAAGCTCGATGCCAAGGGGCTGACCGGCGATGCGAACAACGTAGCCGAATATCTTGATAGCTCGTTGCCGCCCGATCGCGTCGGCGATTTCGAGCGCGTCTGCCTGGAGTCGGATGTAACGCTCGCCGAAGCGGCCGGCTGCCATCAAATTCTCACGCTCGTGCTCGGCAAGCCGGCCGATGTGCCGGTCGGACTGCGCGATCGCGTGTATGCCCTGAACATGGAGCCGACCGTGGCTGTGGCTTCGGCGGTCACTGCTTCGGCCGGCCCGGCCGGATCGATGAAGCCGCCGCCGCCTCCACCGCCGACTGAGGCGGAACTGCCCACGCCGCCGCCAGTCAAGCCGCCACTCGAAGTGCCCGATTATCTGCGGGCTGGCAGTCGATCGAACTTCTGGCCGATTGTCGCGACGATCGCGGCCATGCTGTTGCTCGGAGTAGCCATCCTGCGAGCGATGGGGCCGTTTGACAATACTCATCCACTCGCCACCGCGCTAGGCGGAGGTGATCGCGGCGATGAAGTGGTCGAAGTGCCCAACGAACCTAGCCCTCCTGTCAATCCGACGCCGGTGGTTCCCGTGCCGACGCCGATCGACGAGCGGGACGATTTGCCGCCGGAAGAAGGCGAGGCCCGACCACAGCCGTCGCTCGATGAGCGGCCCATTCCCGACCCATCCGAGATCGAGGGGGCAGCCACGGTGCCGGTCGAGCCTGCAGAGACTCGCCCGCTGCCCGCCGAAGGCACAGAGCCAGCGCTCCCGCTCAATACTCCACGACCGATGTCGCCGGACAATCTGCCGAACGACCCAGCCGTTGTCGGTACGACCGAACCCATGCCTATGGAAGTTCCTGAGACGGTCCCGCCGGACAACACGGCATTGCCGCCGCCTGGCTCTGATGTTGGTCGGTTCGTCTCCGACGAGCATGTGCTGGCTCGGTTCAATGCAGGGAGCGGTTTATGGCAGCGCGCTGCGGCTCGGAGCCTCGTGAGTGCGGGTGAGCGACTGGTGTCATTGCCCACCTATCGCCCTCAGTTGGCGCTCGCTTCCGGCGCGCAACTGACGCTCGTCGGCGAGACGGCCATCGTTCTGGCCCCGCCGCGCGAGGGCCGATCGGTGGTGCTGGTCGACTACGGTCGATTGCTCGTCGATACGGTGGGCACGGCTGGGACGCAGATCGAGTTCAATCTGACGGGCCTCAAAGGCGTCGCGACGCTTACCGACGCTGATTCCAGCCTGGCGATTGAAGTGCGCCCCTATCTGCCGCCGGGCACCAATCCGGAGATGCCCGATGCGGGAGTGGTGCCGGTCGTCGATCTGTTCTCCGTCCGCGGCAGTGTGGTCTGGCAGGAAGAAGGGCAGGAACCGGTTACCATACCGACCAATTTTGGCCGCACCTACGTCGGCGTCACGCCGCCCGTAACGAGCGGGCCGTTTAAAGCGCCGGAATGGACGGACTCGCGAAGCGTTTCTGGTTTCGACCGTGAAACATCGCTCACCCTGCACGAACTGCTAAGCTCCGAGAAGCCGCTCACCGTGTCGCTTCAGGAGCAATTGCAGGATCGTCGTGCCGAGATTCGAGCACTATCCGCCCGGTCGCTCGTCGCCCTCGATCAGTTCGAGCCGATCATCAAAGAGCTTGGCGATAATCGCCAGTATTCGTTCTGGTTCAGTGAACTCGACACGCTCCGCGAAGCACTCGCGCGCGGTCCGGAAACGGCTGCCGGTGTGCGCGAAGCCATCAGCCGAATCCGCCCCGAAGTGGACGAAGACCTCTATCGGTTGCTTTGGAACTACAGTCCAGAGCAACTCGCTCGCGGCGAAGCCGAGACGCTGGTCAAGTTTCTCGAGAGCCCCGATATGGATATCCGCGTTGTCACGTTCGACAATCTGCGGCGGATCACCGGCGTGCTCATGCTCTATCGACCGGAGCGACGCGTGGAGCAAAATAAGCTGGCCGTGCAAAAGTGGAAAGAGCGGCTGAAGGGCGGCGGCATCGTGTATAAGGTGCAGCCGTCGCCGCTGCCCGATCGTAAACCGCTCGACCGGATGCCGCCCGAGTGATTCGCTGAGGCCAGCATCGAGCGTAGCGGAATTCGCCTAGAATGCAGACCATTCGGACGTCCGTTCGCCGGGCGTCTGAATTCTGGCGAATTCAGCTACGAGAGAAATGACCTTGGCCATGGAAGTTGCCGCACCGACCGTTCGCCGACCGAATCAGCTGCTGCTGGCGATCGCTTACATCGGTTTCATCAGCCTGGGCTTGCCCGATGCCGTGATCGGCGTTGCCTGGCCGTCGGTGCGAGAGCGTTTTGAACTGCAAAACGAAACGCTCGGCATCATCTTTCTGATTTCAGGAACTGGGTACTTTCTTTCCAGTGCCCTGACCGGCCGATTGCTGAAGACTTTGAGCATCGGAGCCTTGCTCGCCGGCAGCAGCTTGCTGGTCGCGCTGAGCGGCTTCGGTTATGCCGCGGCGCCAGTTTGGCTCTTCATGCTCGGTTGCGCCATCTTCTATGGACTGGGCTCGGGTGCGATCGATGCTGGGCTGAATAATTACGCGGCCCATCATTTTTCCGCGCGGCAGATGAACTGGCTGCACGCCTGCTACATGCTCGGCGCGACATTGGGGCCGATGATCATGACCGCGGGCCTCGCGATCAGCGGAAGCTGGCGGCTGGGCTATGCGGTGATCGGCTCGATGCTACTCACGCTGAGCTTGCTGTTCGTCGTCACTCGACGGCAATGGGGCAGGGCCGAAAGCGACAACGCCGCCGCGGAAAACTTCAACCAGCCGGTCGCAGCTACGCTCCGCCTGCCCACGGTGTGGTTGCAGATGATCTTGTTTTTCTTCTACACAGGACTGGAGGTGACGATCGGTCAGTGGACGTTTACCTTGCTAACCGAAACGCGGCAGATTCGACCTGAAATCGCCGGTCTGTATGTCACGGCGTATTGGGCGAGCCTCGGCGTGGGGCGCGTGCTCTTCGGACTCATCGTCGATAATGTACCGATTGATTTGCTGCTCCGCGTGTGCACGATCGCTGCGGTACTTGGCTGCGTTTTATTCGTGGTTCCGGCTGGCGGGCTCCTTCCACTATTCGCTCTGATGATCGTTGGCCTGGCGCTCGCACCAGTCTATCCCTGCTTAATGACTCGCACGCCGCAGCGACTCGGCGTTGGCCACACGGCGCATGCGATCGGTTTTCAAGTGAGCGCCGCGATGATTGGCGCGGCCCTGCTCCCAGCGCTGGTCGGCGTGATCGCCGGCGAAAGGCGCTTGGGCTGGATCGCCACCTGTGCGCTCGTCATGTCTCTCGTTGTCGCGACGCTACACGAGGCGCTGCTGCTGCGATCGCTGAATCACCAATCGATGGCAGAGACTGAACAAGGCGCCGCCCTGACGCCTCGATCCGGAGTGGATACCCCAAATGTCTCAAGGGACTCTCCCCCATAGGAACGGCGTTTGCTGGCAGAGGGCGGCAGCATGATCCGAACCAAGATTGGTTCCTGGCCGCCGAAAACACAGGGTTGCTCGGCGGCCATGCGACACAGCATTGAGAACATTACACCTTCAGGAGCGCTACGATGTTGAACATGCTTACCATTCTGGCCCAGGCCGGTGCACCCGTGAATGACGGTGGTGGAGGTGGAGCGGGGCTGCTCCTCGGCGGCGGGTTATTTGCCCTGGTGATCCTCGCCCTGGCCGTGATTTCGCTTGTGCTCTGGGTCTGGGCCCTGATCGACGCAATTCGCAACCCAGCGCTCAGCGACACAGAGCGCATCATCTGGGTGCTGGTGATCATCTTCTTGCAAGTGCTCGGAGCAATTGTTTATCTGATCGTCGGACGCAAGAAGGGCGTCGCAGGGCCGGCGAAAGGATACTGATCGGCTTGGAAGATCGCACTGCATGCCGATGCGTCGTTCGCATCGGCACGGCTGTAAACAGGACTACTTAGACCGCGTTACCACGCGTTCATCATATAGCCGTTGCCGCGAATGCCGATGTCGCCCGTCGGCACGCCGATGTTTTCCAGTTGCCGCGTGTGCAGGCCGAAGTTGTACTTCGGGTACATCGTGTTTCCTTGGTAATACCGGTAGGCATAGCTGCGGCGGGGATCGACCGGTTTGGCAGCCTGGCCAGAGACCCGAGCGCCTGCTGACGCCCGATTGCCCCACCCGGCTGCTCGAGCCTGCGGAGCCACCAGAACCACCGCCATCAGGGCACACACCCAAGCTGCGTTACGCATAGCTTTTCCACTCCAGGGTTGAACGTCGGATGGCGAATTGCGACACCGAGCGAAGTAGCTCGGCCGTGCGGTGGCGGGTCATGGATATATACCACGCTGCCAGCGGTTTGGTTCGATTCTTAATCATCATCGGCAGGAAACCGGAGCGGCAGCATAGCGCCGCCAGCATCGCCGCTGCGGTTTAACACCTCGCTCCGGAGAAATGCAAACGGCGCTTGTGAAAGCCGTACGCGCGAGCCTAGGATATTCGCAAGTTTGGGCGACTTCAGGCGAATAACCGGCGAGTGTCTCGGCCAGCGCGGGAGAAAACTTGGCGATGAATGTGATCACCTGCACGCATTGCGGAAAACAGTACCCCTACACACCGGAGCTTGTCGGACGTCAGGTCCGCTGCAAGGCCTGCTCACAAGTCTTCACCGTTTCGTCAGGCAACGGTGCCGGACTGGAAATTGTGCCAACCGCTGCGGACGACGGTTATCGCATGGCGGCGGCTCCTCCACCGAAGCCGACCAACGCATCGGGTTACCAACCCGGTCCGCACCAGGGCTACGCACCGATTCCTCCAACGACCATGAGTGGCCGGCGTGCGGATGAAATCGATTACGAAATTTTTGGCCACGAGATGCAGTTCGCCGAGGTGCACCTAGATCCGGGCGAAATGGTGACGGCCGAAGCGGGCGGCATGATGTTCATGACGAGCGGTATCAAGATGGAGACGGTGCTGGGCGATCCGTCGCAGCAGAACCAAGGTTTCTTCGGCAAGATGCTGTCGGCAGGCAAACGGATGGTCACGGGCGAATCGCTGTTCATGACCACGTTTAGCAACATCGGCGCGGGGCGCGAGACGGTCGCGTTTGCTTCGCCGTATCCAGGCAAGATCCTGCCGCTGCATTTGGATCAGATGGGTGGCGAACTGATTTGTCAGAAGGACGCGTTCCTCTGCGGTGCGCGCGGCGTGCAAGTGAGCATTGCCTTTCAGAAGAAGATTATGGTCGGCCTGTTCGGCGGCGAGGGCTTCATCATGCAACGTCTGCATGGCGATGGTATCGTGCTGCTCCACGCAGGCGGCACGCTCATGGAACGACAACTTCGCCCCGGCGAAACGATCAAAGTCGATACCGGCTGCCTGGTCGCTCTGCAGCCGAGCGTGCAATACGAGATTGGCATGGTCGGCGGCTTCAAGAACACTCTGTTCGGCGGTGAAGGCTTGTTCCTGGCGACACTCACCGGCCCCGGGCACGTCTGGCTACAGTCGCTGCCATTCTCGCGCCTCGCCGGCCGCGTACTCGCTCACGCACCCGGTGGTGGCGGAGGCAGCAAGGAGGAAGGCTCCTTGCTCGGCACGCTTGGGAATTTGGCGATGGGTGGCGGGGAGTGATCCTTGCCGATGCCGCGTTCACGGCGACGTTGCCGATGACGAATGCACGATGGCGATGAAATCAAAACGACCATCGAGCTGAATGAGCCGCGCAGCGGCGGCATTCACTAGCCGGGGGCGTGAGCCCCCGGGGACCTTCGTCCGTTACACGATAGCCCCGAAGGGGCGACATTCCTGCGCCGTATCGAAATGTCGCCCCTTCAGGGCTAACGTCCGTCGCTCCCTGTTTCCACGGGCTTACGCCCGTGGCTAATGAATGCCGCCGCTTCGCGGCTTGACGATCGGGTCTTTCAAATCGACGTCTGCGACTGGATCGCCTCCCAATCGACCGGTTTCGTGCAATCGATCGTCGGGAGGTCGCTGTGCATGGCCTCGACATACTTCTGCACTGCGCCGGTATTGAAGATCACCACCCGCTCACTCTCACCAATCCAGCCATCGGCTGCCAGCATTTCTGCTGCTCCAACACAAGCCGCTGCTTCCGGACAGACTGGAATGCCTTCGCTGGCGACTGCCAGTTGCAACCAGTGGCGAATGCGAGTTTCGTCCACCGCCACCGCTCGGCCACGGCTGGCGCGGATCGCATCGAGAATCATGAAATCGCCCACGGCCGCCGGCACGCGGATGCCGCTTGCCACGGTGCTGGCGTTCGAGAACGGCTGGGCGAAGCGCTCTCCTTGTTCAAAGGCACGCACGATGGGTGCACAGCCGCTCGACTGCACGGCGACGAGTCGCGGCATGGTCCCGCTTTCCAGCCAGCCGAGCTCGCGCAGTTCCTGAAAGGCTTTCCACATGCCGATCAGACCGGTGCCGCCGCCAGTCGGATAGAGAATCACGTCCGGCAACTTCCAGCCGCATTGCTCAGCCAGCTCGAGCCCCATCGTCTTCTTGCCCTCGATGCGATAGGGCTCTTTGAGCGTGGACAGATCGAACCAGTCCATGGCGGACTTACCTTCGCGCACTAGTCGGCCGCAATCGTTGATCAGGCCATTCACGCGATAGGTGTGAGCGCCGTACAGCTTGCATTCAAGCTGATTGATGACCGGCGTGTCCTCGGGCATGAAGACGAAACATTCCATTCCCGCTCGCGCCGCGTAAGCAGCCGCGGCGCCGCCCGCATTCCCCGCCGTCGGTAAAGCGACGCGTTTCACCCCAAAGTGCCGGGCCATCGTGATGGCCATCGTCAGGCCGCGGCTTTTGAAGCTGCCGGTGGGAAGCTGCGACTCGTCTTTGATCGACAAGTTACGCAGCCCAAGCCGCGCGCCGAGCTTCGGACAAGCGAGTAACGGCGACATCCGCTCGCCAAGCGACACGATCTGTTCTTCGTGATGATAGGGAAGCAACTCGCGATAGCGCCACAGTGTTTCTGGGCGTTGCTTGAGCACGTCCTTGGTCAGCGAGCGCCCGACGCCCCGCAGATCGTAACGCACCCAAATCGGCCGATCGTTGTGCAGGGTGTGCAGCTGCTCGGCATCGAGCCGCTGACCATCGATGGCGCCTTCCAGGTGGGTGACGAAACGTGGCATAGCAAGCGACTTCTGGGAAAAGAGTGAGCGGAAATCGGCCTGCTTGTAGTTTTGCTATCCAATCAGCCGATCGTACTCCGCGTGCGTGCCGATCCAGAACCACACGAAGCTATCACCATCCTGAACTGCCAGTGCTCGATAATGAATGCCAACCCGGGCCGACCAGACTCGCTCAATGCGTTTGAAGTGCAGACTTGGATGACGAGGATTCTGCTTGAGTAAGGCAAAGCATGCGTCGGCAAGTTGCCTTACCTCAGCGGCGAGCTGTTGATAACACTCCCAGAAGCCACGCGTGGCGCTGTGATTCACAGAGGCGTGCTCCGACCTTCGCGATGCTCCTGCAAAGCTGCATCGATTAACGAATCGAGTCGACCGGACGCCGAATCGCTCGCAATTTGTTCGTCCCAGCGCTGGGCGTCCCGCTCAGCAATCCAGTCCCGCAATTTGGCGAATTCAGCGGGAGGAAGCTGCTCGATGGCCCGCTCGATTTCTTCAATGGTGGTCATACACTAAGAATACGGCCCATCTGCCGGGCGAGCAATGAACCAGGCCGGATGCTACGGTCACACTCGTAGGGTAGGCTTCCAGCCTGCCCGTTCCGCACTTCCAATGACTAATCCAATGACCCAATAAGCTTGGGCATAGCCGACTTAGATTGGTCATTTGTCATTTTTTATGGGCAGGCTAGAAGCCCACCCTACGGGGCCTACTTCAACTGGCTATACAGCAGGCACGCGGCTGCGATGAGCATGCCGATCGAGGAGATCCAGAGGAACACGTCCCAGAGCGGGCCGGGACGCACCCGTTCGTCGCAGCGGGCGTAGCGAAAGTAGAGCGCGGCGGCGGAAAGCATCGGCAGCATGAGCGCCTGCATCATGCCGCTGATCAGCACCAGTTTGTCCGGCTCTTTCGGCCAGACCAGGTACAGCAATAGGCAGAAAAGTGGCAGTCCGCCACTAAGAATTGTCACACGACGCCGCGTATCCTCATCCGACTTGCTCGCCAGGCCGACGACCCGCAGGGCATCGGAGAAAACGCGAGCATGCCCTGCGTTCGCAACGAAGTACGTCGAGTAGAGCACAGCGAATGCGCCGACCAGAAATAGCAACTGGGCCCAAGCGCCAAACACCGGCTGATACATTACGTTCAGCGTGCGGATGAGTTGTTCCTTGCCGGGGTTCAGATTCGCTCGGAAGAGCACCGCCGCCCCTAGCAAGTAAAAGGCGACAGTCGCGATGGTGTAGACGATCATCGACGCCCAGGCGTCCCACCGCATCACCCGCATCCAGCCGCGGGCCCGCTCGGCCCAGCCCGGTGATTCGTCGCGTGGTCCCGTGGCGCGGGCATAACCTTTTTCGATGCACCAGTAAGGATACGAAATCAGTTCGGTCGCCCCGACGCCGATGATGCCGAACGTCTTCAGTGCCGTTGCCAATGCGGTGCTGCTGCCGCGCTCTCCCTCCGGCGGCAGGCGGAAACTGAAGCCGTTCACCAGATCCTGCCACTGGATCGACCAGGCGAACGTGCTTTGCAACAGGATGACTGTGCCGACCGTCATCAAAGTAAAGAGGGCGACCATTGCGGTCGTCACTTTTTCAATCAGCGCATATCGGCCGACAACGAGCAACACGGCCGTTACCACTGCGATAAGCACCGCCCACAGCCGATCATCGGTCCAATAGGTGGTAAGTGTCGGCGGGCTGTCGCCGTAGCGCTGATGGACTTCGTCGTGCCTGGCGATGGTTGCGACAAGTCGACGCTGAGCGTCCGAGTCGACGGTTGTGCCTGCGGCGGCGTCGCGCTCCTTCACCAACTTGAGCTCGGCTTGTGCCACTTCGAGCTGCCGCTCGTTGTTCATGTACGCGTTGTACGCACGCCCTTCCTCTGTCAGAGGCACACTGATCGCCATCGCCTGGCCCACTCCACCGATGATGCCGCCGAGCTGGCCAAGGCTGGCGAAGAACATGATGAAGAAGTACCAGAGCAGCCAGTTGCCATGGCCGGCGATTCTTGGGCCGGGAACTTCGCTCAGAGCGTCCATCGTGGTCTTGCCGCGGACCACGGCATCGCGCCCCAGCTCGACCTGCACGAACACCTTGATCACGCAGCCAAGCACGATCAGCCAAAGCAGCCAAAAGCCGGCTTCGGCGCCCGTTTTTGTCGTGCCGATCAGTTCGCCGGAACCAACGATCGACCCTGCGATGATCAAACCTGGACCTAGCCGGGCGAGAATGCCCAACACATCCGTCGGCGGGGCTTGAACCGTGGAGACTTTCGGCGGCGCGGTTTGCGGCGGAGAGGTGGTCGAACTCACGAGCTACGAATCTTTCGTGGCGGGTAGGGGAGAGGTGGCTTGGGGCCTATCTTAGGCGGCAGGGCAGGGCTGCTCAATCGTTTTCGGACTGCGGAGGGTTACAAAGTAGAGTGTTGCTTCGGCCGATTATCAATTTGAAGCGGGCAAGTTACAGTGAGGGGATGTTTACCGGACTCGTCGAAGAACTTGGAACGATCGCCGCGCTCGAGCAGCGCGGGCCGGGTGTGCGGCTGACGGTGGAGTGCCCGCTGGTCGCCGACGGCGCTCGAATTGGCGACAGCATTGCGATCAACGGCTGCTGCCTGACGGTGGTTGAGATCGAGGGCAATCGCCTCGGCTTCGATGCCGGTAGCGAAACTCTTAGCCGAACCAATCTGGGCAAGCTCGCCGCAGGGAGCGGTGTGAATCTGGAGCGGGCCCTCAAGGCGGGCGATCGACTCGGCGGCCATTATGTGACCGGCCACATCGACGCCGTCGGCACGGTTGACGCGCGTCGGGACGAGGCGGATTGGTCGTTCTTCTACTTCAAAGTGCCCCCGCAGCTCACGCGGCAGATGGCGTCCAAAGGCTCCGTGGCCGTTGATGGGGTGAGTTTGACGCTCGTCGAAGTCGAAGCGGATCGGTTCAGCGTCGCTTTGATCCCGCACACGCTCGCCGTGACCACGCTAGGATCGCGGAAGCCGGGTGATGCGGTGAACATCGAGACCGACCTCCTCGCCAAGTACGTCGAGCAGCAGCTAAAATCGCACGTTTCCGCGTAGGTTAAGCTACCAGCCTTCCCGTGCCTTCGTAGCTGAATTCGCCAGAACTCAGACAAACCGGGCTCCAGGGCGGCTGAATTCTAGGCGAATTCAGCTACGGCACGATTCAGCTCGACAAGAAAATCCATGACTGCCAACCGCCAAACGCTCACATTCCTGCAAAACCGTTTCAAAGAAGCGGGCATTCGGCCGGAGACGCGGCATGGGCAGAACTTTCTCATCGACCTGAACCTGATTGACGTGCTGGTCGAGGCGGCCGAGATCTCGAAGGACGACGTGGTCCTGGAAATCGGCACCGGCATGGGCTCGCTCACCGGCAAACTGGCCGAACGGGCTGCGCATGTTGTGACCGTCGAGATTGACCACCGCATGCATTCGCTGGCCGCGGAAGAGCTAGAGAACTTCAGCAACGTCACGATGCTGTTGCAGGACGCGCTCAAGAACAAAAACAACTTCCATCCCGCCGTGATGGACACGGTGCGCGAGCAATTCAGCGCCGCCCCCGGCAGGCGGTTCAAGCTGGCGGCGAATCTGCCGTACAACGTTGCCACGCCGATCCTCTCGAACCTGCTGACGGAATCGCCGGAGCCCGTTTCGCTCACGGCGACCATTCAAAAAGAACTCGCCGATCGGATGACCGCTCCGCCGGGCACCAAGGACTACAGCGCCCTGAGCATCTGGATGCAGGCCATCGCCGACATCAAGACCGTGCGCATCCTGCCGCCGCAGGTCTTTTGGCCGAAGCCCAAGGTAACGTCGGCGATCGTGCATATCGTGCCCAGCGCCGACAAACGCGGCCGCATCGCCGATCTGGAGTTCTTTCACCAGTTCGTCCGCTCGATTTTCCTCCACCGCCGCAAGTTTCTGCGGTCCGGCGTCGTGCACGCCCTGGCCGAACAGATGGACAAGGCCGCCGTGGACGAAGTGCTCGATCCGTTCGGCTTTCCGAGCGACGTGCGGGCCGAGCAACTCGATGTCGAAACGCTCATCGCCCTCGCCGACGCGTTTCAGGTGCGGCTGAAGGGCGGGCTGTAGGTCAGGCGCTCCGTGCCTGACAAGATGCGGATGGCCTGCGAGTTGAGCTCCACCCACAGGCCATCATTGGTTCCGTCAGGCACGGGGTGCCTGACCTACAAAGCCGCTCGTTCGTCGACTTACTTCTTCTTCGACAACCGCTCCAGCAGAATCGGTCCGCCGTAGACGGCGCCGTTGTCGAGCTGCTCTTCGATCCGCAACAGCTGGTTGTACTTTGCCATGCGATCGCTGCGCGAGGCCGAACCGGTCTTGATCTGGCCGGTGCTGAGGCCGACCGCCAGATCGGCGATAAACGAGTCTTCGGTCTCGCCCGAGCGGTGGCTGGAGATGCTCGTGTAGCCGTTGCGGTGGGCCAGCTGAATGGCGGCGATCGTCTCGGTCAGGGTGCCGATCTGGTTCACCTTGATGAGAATACTGTTGGCGATTCCCTCTGTGATTCCCCGCTGCAATCGCTCGGTATTGGTGACAAACAAATCGTCACCGACGAGCTGAACCTGGTTGCCGAGCTTCTGGGTCAGCGCTTTCCAACCCTCCCAGTCGTCTTCGGCACAGCCGTCTTCGATCGAAACGATCGGATAGTTGGCGACCCAGTCGGCGAGGAAGTCGACCATGCCGGCCGAATCGAGTTGCTTGCCGTCAATCGTGTACTTCTTGCTCTTGCTGTCAAAGAACTCGGTCGAGGCGACGTCGAGGGCCAGCTTCACCTGCTCGCCAGCCTTGTAGCCGGCCTTATCGATCGCTTCCATGATGCAGTCGAGCGCTTCACGATTGCTGCGGAAGTCGGGAGCGAAACCACCTTCGTCGCCCACGGCTGTGTTCAGCTTTTTGCCTTTTAGCACCGATTTCAGGCTGTGGAACACCTCGCAGCCGCAGCGGAGCGCGTCGCTGAAGCGGGTGAAGCCGAGCGGGAAGACCATGAATTCCTGCACGTCGACCGCGTTATCCGCGTGGGCGCCGCCGTTGATGATGTTCATCATCGGCGCGGGCAGCAGGTTCGCCCCAGTGCCGCCGAGGTAGCGGTACAGCGGCTGCTGCGAGAAGACGGCGGCTGCCTTGGCCACGGCCAGCGACACGCCGAGCAGGGCATTGGCGCCGAGGTTCTTCTTGTTCGCGGTGCCGTCCAGCTCGATCATCCGCTGGTCGATGCCGATCTGATCGAGGGCGTCCCAGCCCATCAGGTTCTCGGCGATTGTGGTGTTGATGTTGTTGACCGCCTTGGTCACACCCTTGCCGAGGAAAACCGACTTGTCGCCGTCGCGGAGTTCCCAGGCTTCGTGGGCGCCGGTGCTGGCACCGCTTGGGACGGCGGCCCGGCCGAACGAACCGTCGGAGAGTTGCACCTCAACTTCAACCGTTGGGTTGCCGCGGCTATCGAGAATCTGCCGACCTTGGATGCTGGCGATCAGGCTCATGAAACTACTCGTGCAAATCGGGACCGGGAAAGGCGTCAGCGGGCCGGGGCCCGTGCCCTGGCCGTAAGGCAGGCTATTGTGACGAAATCGGGCCCGGCTGACTAGAACCGGTCCGAGTCGCCCACTGTCGGCCGGAATGAGCGAAACGCTCGGCCTCGACCAAGGCCGGTGCAACAGCGGGGGATGAGAGCCCTGCAGATCGGGTGACGGCTTCTCTAAGCTTCCGTCGGCACCGCCTCGACCGGACACAGCTCGGGGACGCTCGGGGTCTGAGCCAGGATGGCTTCGGCAAAGCGGGCGAAGGCATTTTCAATCGTTACACACAATGCGGCGTGGGCGTCGTCGCTGAGGGAGGACAGCTTCATCAGTTCCACACACAGGGCGATCGTTGCTTGACCAACTTCGCGATTGCTGGCCGACATAAGGTGGCTTTTTGCTTTCTCGCCCGTTCGGCGATGAACTAAGAAGTGGTGAGTTACGAAGCGAGTTACAAACGATGTGATTTGTGAGCAATAACTCGGTTACAGCCGAACCGGTGGCGGCCGCAGTCGTCCGAACTGGGCGAGCATCGGCCAGTATCCCAGTCCAAACTCTTTCACGAGAATTTCGCGAATTCGGTCGCTGTCGGTTAACGCAGGAACGTCGATCTCCGGGGCAAGTCCGCAGACTCGGTGATATTCGTCGGATAGCAGTTGAGGATCTTTCAGCATCAAGTCCACCAGTTCCGACTCGCGCGCGTAAATCTTCCGATCCATGAATGAGCCCCGTCGCAAGAGTGCACGTGGGCGGGGCCAAAAGAAGAATGGCGACCCCAAGAGCTAGTCGCTATTGTCGCCGTCGGGCATCGAAAGGGATAGAGCACCTCGCGCGGAATCCGCTACGCGGCTCGCAAATTCCCGGCAGGGCGCGCCTGAAAAGACCTCACGGCTTTGCGGGCAGGGGCTGGTGCACCAGTTCAATCACATGTCAGCTTAGCAAGCAGCAGTGTCTGCTTCCTCCGCTTTCAGAATCGCCTTGATCATCTCTTCGCCGGCGACATTTTCGGACGCAGCCGGATCGCCGTGCAAATGCATGGCATTCCGATACTCTCGAACAGTCGCCCCGCGATCGAGCTGCAAGATGGCCCGCAGTGTTTCTTCTCTCGTCTTGATTGTGTCCATAACTGATTGTAGGCGCGCGGCAGGGCGAGGCGCTGTTTAATCGCCGCGGATTGCCAAATAGACGTGCTGTGGGATCGGTCGGCCGTCAGAGAACAATGAGCTCACCGCGGCTTGACCGCCGCCCTGCGTCGCTTAAGTTATGAAAGTAGATCGAGCGGCAGCGGTTTTCGGGGGCGACGCTGGCCGCAGGGTAACGATTTCGCCCCGCTATCAGGAGAATGTGCGGTGACGATTACTCGGGTGGGAACGAACCAGAAGTACTCCGAAGGTTGGGACAAGATTTTCGGGAAGGGTGGTTCGTCGAAGTCGAGCGGATCGGCGAGCGGATCGGCGGCCTCCACCGCCAAGCCGACGGCTAAGCCGTCGCCCAAGAAAGCTGCCGGGAAGAAAGCCGCCCCCAAGAAGTCCGGCAAGAAGAAGTAAGCAGCCCGAACGAGCCAGAGCTGGATTTCCTGTAGCTGAATTCGCCAGAATTCAGACGCCCCCGCACGTGGAGCGTCTATTGCGACGCGTCTGAATTCTGGCGAATTCAGCTACTTCGCGCTGCATGGCAGGCTTTGATTTGAGGAATCTCCGGAGGCTGGTTAGCCTCCGGCTAAGGCTGGACTTCAGCCGCGGTGAGCAAGGATCGATTACTTGCTCATCATCAGCTCGGTGACTTCCTTCAGCACCGCGGTTGCCTCGTCCGGGAAGCCACCCGGCTCAGTGCTCCAGAAGTTGACCGTCCCCGAAACACCATCGAGTTTCACGGGATAGTGCACGCTCGAGCCGTAGGCCTGCGACATAAACTTCAGATCGAAGGCCGATTCACCGGCCAGCTTCTCGTGGTACACCGGCTCCGATTTCTCGGCATACGAACCGATTTTCGTCATCGACATATTCATCTTGCGTCCGGCGCCGCCGACCTGCTGATCCAAGTCCGGCTCCTGGATGCAGCGCTTCACATGCAGCTTGTCCCCTTCGACTGTGGTGAAGCAGACGCGGTCGAGTTGCGGCAGCACTTCTTTCAGTTTGGGACCAAATCGCTTGAAGTGTGAGTCGCTGCGGAGAGCCTTACGCGCCAGGCCCTTCACCTCGTCATTGAGCTGCGGCGGCGATTTTTTTGCCGCTTCGACAAACTCCGACGTGCGCGTCTTGCCGCCGCGGGCCGTCGTGTCGGCTGGGGCGACGTCGAAGTAGCCAAGCATCATCTCTTCCCACGTCTGATCCCCCCAGCGCACTTCGGCGGTGGGGTCGGGGTTGGCAATGTTGTCCTCCGAGTTGTCGTACCAGGCCTCGCAGAACATCTTGGTGCCGGAGGGCATCCGCTTCGGCTCTTCCAGGATGTAGCAGAGTTGCCAGTTGAAGTCGTACCGCGGAATGTCGAGCAGCACTTCCTGCTTGCCGTCGGGATAGATGGCCGTGTAGCGGAACGCTTTGCCGCGGAGGTGCATGTGGGGGAACATCGAGTACAGCACCATGTCGCGGCCGAAGCGGTGGTTTGCTTCGACCTTGTGATTCCCGGCGCCGGGCGGGATGCGGAACGCATGGTTGTCGGCCTTCTCGGTGCCGACCTGGCGACGGACCTTGGTCGCGTCGGCGAACACCAGGCCAACGCTGCTGCGGTCGGACTGAGCTTCGCCGGTAGGCGTGTAGTGCATCTGGAAGACGAGTCGCGAGCCGGCCGGGACGAATTTGGCCATGTCGTCGCCTAGGATCATCGGCCGAGCGCCGGGAGCGGTCGCTACGAGGAACTCGGTGTGAACGTCGCCGAGTTGCGTGGACCCCTTCGGCGGCAGCACGCCGACGATGATATGGTGGACGACCGACCGGTTACCCGGTCGAGCTTCGGCAGCACGGATCCATTTGTCTTCCTTAAAGCCAGGATCGACGACGAAGTGCTGGTACTTCACTTCTCCTTTGGCTGGCACATCGAACGGCTTGTCGGCGATGTAGATCACCGCGTCCGGCTTGGGAATCTGCCACCCCTCGGTGAACTGCGGCGGCTTGGGCAGATCCTTCTTGTCCCCCTCGGGTGCCCCCGCATCGACCCAGCGATAGATGAGTTTCTTTTCCTCATCGCTCAATCGCGCGTCGTTACTGAACTTGCCATGCTGGGGGCTGGCGCTCCACGGCGGCATCCGCTCTTCTTCGACCACTTCTCGAATCATGGCCGCCCAGCCGACCGTCTCTTCGTAGCTGGTCAGCGAGAACGGGCCGATCTCGCCCGGGCGGTGGCAGGTGACACAATTCGCGTTCAGGATTGGGGCGATGTGCTTCGAGTAGGTGACGTCACTGCTGGCTTGCGGCTTGAGGACGCGGCCGATGTGGCAGCCGACGACCTCGGTCTGGGCGGTCTCCACCTTTTTGCCGGCAACTAGCGCTTCGATCGCCTCGACCAGGTGCTCTTTCTCGACTTTCGATTTCTGTCGACCGTAGGTGAACTGGTCGTCGATGCGGCCGCGGTACTGGATCGTGCGGTTGGCGTCGAGCAGCACCACTTCGGGCGTGCGAGACGCTCCGAAGTGATCGGCCACCTTATTGCCGCCGTCTTTCAGCAGCGACAGGTCGACTTTGAGCACGCGGGCGTAAGCGCCAATCTCGGCGAGCGAATCCTGCTGATTCGAGAACACGCCAACCACCACCACGCCTTTGTCTTTGTACTTATTGGCGATTTCCTGCAGCCGAGGGGCGTACTGACGAGCCAGCGGGCACTCCGTGCCGAGGAAGACAATGGCAACGGCCTTCTTGTCCTTGTACTCGCCCAGTGTCCACTCTTTGCCGCGGAAATCAGGTAGTTTGAAGGTGGAAATTTGCTGGCCAGGAGGCAACGGTTGCACCGACTCCTTGCCCCAGGCGCGTACCGGGATAGAAACCGTGACAAGCGCAGCCAAAAAGCAAGCAAAGGTAAGTCGAAACATGCGATCCATCGAGGTCCAGAGAAGAGCTAGAACCAAAATCCTCGTCGCCCAGAACAGGCGACCTTCGCAGTCCGTCCACTAACCTTATTCGACACGGTGCTGACAGAGAAGGAAAGCAAAAAGTGCGGCTTTTTGCCGAAACGACCTGGCCGACACACCACTGGCGCTAAATAAGCGGGCCAGCCTGGGGGTCGATGCTTATACCGTGGCAGAGCTTCGCAAGTTTCGACAGTACGAGCAGTAACGTCGCCGGATCCAGCACGCCTTCGTCGCTGTCTTCGTCGAGAAACGAATCGCCAAGCTCTTCGAAATGAAAGACGTCCAAACGAGCATCGCACTCCTTCATTCGCTCGAGCACCGCCTTGTCGCCCGAGGCAATCAACTGCCCTTTCCACTCGCGCCTCAGCTCGACGACCTGCTCCTCGACTTCTTCTCCTTCTACGTAGATCACGTCCATTCCGGCGCTGTCGGCGTGGGCCAAAATCGTGAGCGATTCCAGCAGGCCGTCCTCGTCGGCTGCCACGTCGACCAGAGCGATCTTCTCGCCGATCTCGCCGAGGGCCTTCTCCACGTCGGCCGCCTGCGGACGGTGCTTTTGCTGGAAGAGCACGAAGTAGGTCTCGCGCCATTGAAAACGGCTGTCGGCGAACAACGACATGCAAACACCTGCGAGCGGAAGAAGCGGTAGTCGGTCTGCCTGGAGAAGATTCGGGCTTGCGAAACGCCGACCCGGCGAAACCCAAGCTCCGCCACTGTATCAAGTCGGCGCGCCACCGCCAGCCGACGGGGGGAAGGCTTCTTGGAGGGTTAACAATCTGACGGAGAACAGGTCCGAAGGATTGAAACGGTTGATGTTTTGTTTGCGATAAGTTGTTATGAAGTGTAAAATAGATGGGCGAGCGGGGGACGAAAGTTCCCTGAGGCGTTCGACGAAGTGCGGGTGGGCGGCGAAGGTCGCGGCGACGGGAGGACGACCACGAGACGCGACGCTCCACCGGCGGC
>Ga0164290_1002060_pt1 | contig 17783 bp, 15 predicted proteins | sample Micstemetagenome_FD_108782 | JGI IMG/M metagenome (GOLD analysis project Ga0164290, IMG submission 108782) | Contaminated culture microbial community from soil near Moab, Utah, USA - Microcoleus steenstrupii SON62 (Illumina Assembly) | ecosystem: Environmental > Terrestrial > Soil > Soil crust... | reverse complement strand
CTCGCTGCGCTCGGGGACCTCTCCCCGCACCGGGGAGAGGGTGGGAAGAGCACGATCATCCTCGCAAAGCCTCGGATGATGCGTGGCACAAAGGCAACGGTCGTGCGCTGCCGCGAGCATGCGGAGGACCGCGAAAGGAATGCACCCCCTCACCCCCCTCGCTGCGCTCGGGGACCTCTCCCCGTTGCGGGGAGAGGGTGGGAAGAGCACGATCATCCTCGCAAAGCCTCGTGCGCGGCGTGTGCAGCGGCGCGGTAGGCTGTGGCTTGAACGCATGAATGAACACGACGCCAACACGAGCCCACCGACGGGGGATGTGCCGCGCGGCGCGACCTCACCGACTGGTCCGACGTCGCCGGTGCCGCCGCCGAGTCCGTCGCCAGCGATTGAAGCGATGGCGAGGCTCGCGCATGAGGACCCGTTCCCGGCGGGGCATGTGCTGGCGGGGCGGTATCGCATCATCAATCAGATCGGGCGCGGCGGGATGGGGATGGTGTATCGGGCGGACGACACCGCGCTGAACATGCAGGTGGCGCTGAAGTTTTTGCCGCCTGAGTCGGCGGCGGATGTGCGGCGGTTGGGGCGGATGAAGGACGAGGTGCGTGTCGCGCGGCAGGTGTCGCACCCGTCGGTGTGCCGCGTGTTTGACATCACGACGACGGAGACGCCGATCGGCGCGACGTCGTTCATCACGATGGAGTACATCGACGGGGAGGACTTGTCGTCGCTGCTGACTCGCATCGGACGACTGCACGGTGAGAAGGCGGCGGACATTTCGCGGCAGGTGTGTCTTGGCCTGCAGGCGGTGCATGAAGTCGGGCTGATTCATCGAGATCTGAAGCCGGGCAACATCATGATCGATGGGCGCGGGCGATCGCGATTGACGGACTTTGGGATTTCGATCTTTGCCGAGGGCGCGGCGACAGCGCGGAGCGCGGGCACGCCGCAGTACATGGCGCCGGAACTGCTGGAGGGCGGCACGGCGAGCACGTCGAGCGATGTGTACGCGCTGGGGCTGGTGCTGTATGAGATTTACACCGGTCGGTGCCCGGTGAAGGCCGGTGGCGTGTACGACCTGATCGAGTTTCATCGCAAGATGGAGATCGTGAGCCCGGCGAAGATCGTGCCTGCGTTGGACCTTGGTGTCGATGACATCATCATGCGGTGCGTGAGCAGAGATGCGGCGCAGCGGCCCAAGTCGGCGCTGGCGGTGGCGGCCGCGCTGCCGGGCGGGGAGTTTTTGGCGGAGGCTCTGAAGAAGGGGCAGACACCCAGCGCGGAAGTGGCGACCGCGACGCCGACCTCGACGAAGCGGACTCGGGCGCGGCGCGGGTGGCCACGGATTTCGATACGGGTGTTCGTGACATTTGCGTGCGTCGTGTTGGTGTCGGTCGCGGCGGTGATCGCGGTGAGCATATCGCGATCCACGACGTTGCCGGTAGGCGCCGCCGGCGAAAAGCCCGGCGAAGAACCGCCGACCCAGGAAGGCAACAAGCCCAGTTCGCCGCTGGAGAGCGTGTTGATTGCGTCGCTGCGTGTGACGACGACCCAGGAACAGGGGCAGACGGTGCAATCTGTCGAGGGCGTGCTGCTCAACGACGCGGAGGTCGCGACGGCGCGAGCGAGAATCGCGGGGGCGGCGGTGAAGACGGGCACGGTGCGGCTTGATGTGGATGCGGACACGGTGCGGCGGTTGACCGAGCGTGCGATCATCGCGGCGGGTGAGAAAGGCGTGACGGTGGACCTGCGGCGAAGGACGAGTGCGACAATCCCGCCGACGGGCCCCCACTTTCTGATCGTGCGGCATCGGGCGTCGGCGGATGTGGCGCGGATGAAAGCGGAGGTTGCGAAGTTGGTGCTGGAGCCGGAGCGCTGGGTGGAGTTTCAGCGGAGCGAGTGAGAGCAATCTCCGGACGATTGAAGAGTCGTCGCTTCTGCTCTGCGACTTGGCCCGAGAATGGGCCGGCCGCTTGCGCGGCTCGGCTCTGAGACGGATCGCCGCTGAGACGCGGTGTCACGGGGTGGCCTGCGGGCTGTTGTGTCAAAGAAAGCAGGCGACGTCCGGCCCGGCTCGGAGATCCGGGCCACCAAAGGCACGCCCGAGGTTGATCGGTGACCCGAGTGAGGCCTGGTCCGAGCATGGACCGGCCGCTTGCGCGGCTCGGCTCTGATGGCGGGATGTTCTCGTCGAAACCGACGATGGCGCGGATGTCACGACGGTGGTTTGGGCGCGACGGGCTTGGGCGCGGACTTGGCGGGGCGGAAGAGTGAATCGAGCGACCAGGCCCCGGCACCGGCGCACATGAGCGCGAGGCAGGACATGAGCAGGCCGAAGACCCAGAACCACTTCATCCAGCCCATGTCGAAGGTCGCGAGGTCGGCGGGGAGGAAGCCGAAACGCGTGTTGCCCGAGTGAATCGTCGGGCCGATGAGGGTGAGCCAGATCGCGCCCATCATCGTGCCCGCGAGCATGAAGCCCCAGAGACGCGTGAAGAGCCCGACGAAGACGAGCGCGCCGCCGATGGTCTCGGTCCATGCGACGGTGAAGGCGAGCCAGCGGGTCCATTGGCCACGGGTGAGTGCGGCGGGCCACAGGCGCATCTTGGCGTTGCCCTTGGCGTCGACGCCGGGTTCGGCGGCATCGCGAAGGAGAAGGCTGAGGCGATAGGCGGCGGTCGCCTTCACGGGTGATGCGAAGTCGGCGGCGGTGAAGGTGCGGGCGGCGATGGGCGGCCCGGACTGGGCGAGCGTGACTTGTGCGGCGGCGGGCAGGGCGGAAGAGAGAACGGCGGTCGGGTCACGCGGGGCGATGGCCGCCGGCTTGGTGCCGGCGAGTTGTGTGAGATCGATCGCGCCCATGTTCGCGAGGTAGGCGGCGTCGGCGCCGGAGACCTCGAAACTCTGGGTGACCTTGCCCAAGCCCGCCCAGAGGAACGTGAGGGCGATGGCGAGGCGGAGGAAAATCGGGGCGGCCATGACGGCCATTTGGTCCTTGAATCCCATATTCAAACCCTATCGACCCAAACCCGACGACGGCATGACCGGGTGCGGGTTTGGCGGCAATGGCAGCGACCGAGCGGCGTATGGCACGGTATTCTTCGCGTCGGCGCAACGCGACGTGTGGTTGCGACCCGTTGAAACGGGTATTGGGAGTTGGGTGTCGGTTCTTGCAAGGAGCACTCGATGAAGTCTCTGTCCTGCTCGTCACGCCAGGCATCTCGCAGCACCACCCGCGGGTGGATCGCGCTCGCGGCAGGTGTGGCCGTCGGATTCGGCACGCTGGCGGCGATGGCGTCGGGACTGGATGACCCGCCACAGACGCAGCCCTCGCAGCAGCCGCAGCAGCCCGCGCCGGCGGAACAACCACAGCAGCCGCGTGGCCCGCGCGGACCTGAGGGAAGGCCGATGGCGCCGGAGGGTCAGCGCCCGCAGCAGGGACAGCCCGGCGCGAGGGGCGGCGGGCCGGTGGTGAGCGTTGAAGCGGCGATGAAGATCATGGGTCGCTCGCTGCGGACGATCAAGGCTCAGGCGGGCGACGCGGAAAAGCGTGAAGAGAATCTGCGGCTTGTGAACGACATGCAGCGCGGCTGCGTGACGGCGAAGGGCGGAGCACCCGAGAGCATCCTCAAGAACGCCGCCAGCGAAGCCGACAAGGCGAAGATGAAGGATGAGTATCGCAAGGGGCTGGTGTCGCTGCTGAAGAAACTGATTGAGCTTGAAGAGGCGATCGGCGACAACAAGGGCGACGCGGCGAAGGGGCTGGTGGATGAAGTCGTGAAGATGCGCGACGAGATGCACGAGAAGATGGGCGTGAAGGACGAGTGATACCAATCACACGTCTCGCCAGAGCGGTTCTGTGGTGGACCGAACCGCACAGGAAACTGAGGCACAAACGGCCCGGCTCGGATATCCGGGCCGAAGGTCGTTTGTTTTCTTGAGCACAACGGCCCGCCCCGGAGGTTCGGGCCACCCCGGAGATGGCGCGGTGTCGGCGGTGGTCCGTATCACACCATGTCGGCGCGGAGGATGGCGTACATGACGACGTCGCGGTTGATGCCGTTTTTGAGCGTGTAGCCGCGGAGGAGTCCCTCGCGGCGCATGCCGGCTTTTTCCATCACGCGGCCGGAGGCTTCGTTGCCGATGTAGTGCGTCGCGTGGACTCGCTGGAGATCGGTTGTCGAGAAGATGTGGCGGATGAGGACGCGAGCGGCGATGGTCGCGTAGCCCTTGCCCCAGAAGGGCCGACCGAGCCAGTAGCCCATCTCGCCGCGTCGGTGGGTTGGTTCAAAAACGCAGCCGACCGCGCCCAATATCTCGGCATCGGACGACTCGGCGGCGAAGCCTGAGGCGCGGCGCGGGCGGGTGATGAGAAACCCTGTGGACTTGCCTTCCTCGTTGCTCTTGATGGATTTTTCGAGCCACGCGATCGCATCGGCACGGGTGTACGGGAACGGCATCGTCAGGAGGTTGTCAGACACGCCGCGGTCGTTCGCGAGCGGCACGATCGCATCGGCGTCGGCGAGCGTGGCGGGGCGAAAGACCAGGCCCTCGGCATGGATGATCGGCGGGGTGGGCATATGGGGCGTGGCGAGAAGCGAGGCGGCGTTCAATGGAATGATACGGATCACCGTCCAAAAGGAGGTGTCTCGTGGTGGCCCGAACCTCCGGGGCGGGCCGCTGAGCCCATGAAAACAGGTGATTTCGGCCCGGCTCGGAGATCCGGGCCACCAAAGGCACGCCCGAGATTGACCGGCGATCCGTATGAAACGCGGCACTCGGCGGAGGAAAGCGGGCGAAGGGATTCGAACCCTCGACGTACAGCTTGGAAGGCTGTCACTCTACCACTGAGTTACGCCCGCGAACGCGGAGATAGTACGCCGCGCACGACGATCAAGGCCTCATACGGATCGCCGTCCAAAAGGATGCGTCTCGTGGTGGCCCGGATCTCCGGGGCGGGCCGCTGAGCCCATGAAAACAGGCGACGTCCGGCCCGGCTCGGAGATCCGGGCCACCAAAGGCACGCCCGAGATTGACCGGCGATCCGTCTCACTTGCCGGTGAAGTCGATGATGCGGGCGAGTTCGTTGCGGAGTTGGGCACGCGGGACGACGCGATCGACCAAGCCGGCCTTCTTGAGGAACTCGGAGCGCTGGAAGCCGTCGGGGAGCGCCTGGCGGATGGTCTGCTGGATGACGCGCGGTCCGGCGAATCCGATGAGGGCGTTGGGCTCGGCGATGATGATGTCGCCGAGCATGGCGAAGGAGGCGGTGACGCCGCCGGTGGTGGGGTCGGTGAGCACGCTGATGAACAGGCCTCCGGCACGATCGAGTCGCGCGAGCGCGGCGGAGGTCTTGGCCATCTGCATGAGGCTGAGGCCGGCCTCTTGCATGCGCGCGCCGCCGGAGCACGACACGACGATGAGTGGCAGGTCGGTGCGTTCGGCCTCTTCGATGCAACGTGTGAGCGTCTCGCCGACGACGCTGCCCATCGAGCCCATCATGAAGGTGAGGTCAAGGCAACAGATGATGGCTTCGCGGCCCTTGATGAAGCACTTGCCGGCCTGCACCGCCTCGAGTTCGCCGGTTTTGACCTGCTCGGCGAGGACGCGATCGGGATAGGCCTTGAGGTCTTTGAACTTCAGCGGGTCGCCGGGGATGAGGCCGGTGAACATGGGCTGGAAGGAATCTGGGTCGGCGAGTTGGGAGACGCGTTCGCGTGCGCCGATGCGGTAGTGGTGGCTGCACTCGGGGCAGACGTGGAGGTTGGCCTCCAGGTGGCGACGGTAGATCATTTTGGCGCACGACGGGCAGCGAAGCCACAGCCCCTCGGGGATGGCCGACTTGCGTGCGGGAAGAACCTCGCTCCACGTCCGTGCTGCAACCTTGGTCATTGCTGCTTGTGTCCTTGGCAAAGGCGAGTGGTCGGTTTCGGCATCATGCCGCCGCCAACGCCGATCGGGTCGATGCGACAACACCGGGAACGTCCGACGCGGCACTCCAGCCGCAGTTTCGGCCGGCGGCCATGGCCGACGGTCCGAGAACACCGGACGCGCCCCTCACGAGCGTAGCCGCGAGTGTAGCACAAGTTGGAAGTTGATGCACGAGCGGAGCAACCAGTGCCGAGCTTGGAACTGCGGAATGTGCGAACAGTTTGCAAATATCGGACGCTGCTGCCTTGGAAGACGACGTTTGTTCGCCAGATTTTATTGGTCCGATGCGCATCGTCGGGTAGTCTGAGCCTTGCTCTGAGGCGCGCGGCGATGCGGGCGGTTTTCAGCAGCTTCCGGGGAAGGACCATCACGATGAAGTGCATTCAGAGTCTCGCGTTGCGGGCGGCGTTGGCGGGCGGTCTGATGGCGGTTGCGGGCGAGGCGTTCGCCGCGCCGGTGGTGTGGACGGGCGCGGCGGGGGACAACCTCTGGCACACGCCGGGCAACTGGTCGCCGACGGGCGTGCCGACGGCCGCGGACGACGTGACGATTGATGTTGCGGGGGCGCCGACGATTCTGTTCAACACGACGACGGGCACACGCTCGGTCAACTCGCTCGTGCTCAACGAGAAGCTTTCCATGTCCGGCGGCAAGTTGACGGTCGTCAGCACCGCCGATGTCAACGCCAACATCACCTTCACCACCGGTGGCGAGATCGCGGGCGGTTCTTGGAACTTCGCCGACGGTTCGCTTTCTGGCAACGCGTCACTTTCCAACCGCGTGTCAGACCTGACGCTTGTCGGGCCCGCGATCATCCAGGGTGGCGGCACGTGGATTCGATTCAAGAATGTTGCCTTGTCGGGGCAACTCACCGTCTCGAACAATACATTGCTCGCCTTCGACGGCGACCAGACGATCGCCAACGGCACACTCATTCTTCAGAACGGCTCGTTCGTCGGCCACAGCCCCGCGGGCACGCTGACCGTCGCCCCGACCGCGACGGTCCGAGGCGCGGGTGCGTTCTTTACGGCGGCTCTGAACTCAACCTCCACGCTGCTGAATCAGGGCATCGTCGAAGCCGACGGCGGCACCCTCGATATCAACGCCAAGACGATCGTCAACACCGGGACGCTCAAAGTCTCCGGCGGCTCGATGGTCCTCGGCACGCCGAGCGTGGCGCTGAGCGGCAATGGTGCGATCAGCGTGAGCGCGGGCACACTCTTGCTGCGCGGCACGTTCCCGTCGTCGGCGGTCAAGAACTTCACTCGCACCGGCGGCGTCGTCAGGATGCAGGGTGCCATGGACAACTCGGGCAACTCGTTCACGTTCAACAACGCGACAGGAACTTGGCAGTTTGAGGGCGGATCCATCACCGGCGGCACACTTTCCTTCGCGGACGGACAAACTCTGACTGGCAATGCCTCGCTGACCAACCGCGTCCGCGACCTGACGATTCTGGGCGACGGCAAGACGGCGGGCGGCGGCACGTGGATTCAGTTCTCGAACGTCAGTCTCCCGGGCACCTTCACCGTCGGCGACAACACGCTGCTCGCCTTTGACGGCGATGAGACGCTTGCTTCAGGCACGATCGTGATGGAGTCAAGCCTCTCTTATTTGGCGTGCAACCCGAGCGGCACGCTCACTATCGGGCCGGCCGCGACGATCCGCGGACGCGGCCAGTTTGCGACCGTTCAGTCGGGCAGCCAGACCAATCTGGTCAACCATGGTTTGATCCACGCCGATCTGCCCAACGGCGACCTTTTGGTGACCGCGCGCCAGATGACCAACACCGGCACGATCCGCGTTGCCCCGACCGCTCGGATTTTCCGCAAACCCAACAGCGTGGGCGGCGAGACGTTCGTCAATCTCGGCACGATCAAACTTGACGCGGATTCCACGCTACAGATCGAGACGACGCCTCCGGCGAACTTCGCGGGCGGCACGCTCTCGATCGACCTCAAGGGTCAGCCGTCGCTGGCTTCCAACTATGGCAAGGTGCGGATGTCGTTCAACAGTGCGCTTGAACTGGGCGGCACGTTGAAGATCAATCTGGTCGACGGATACACCGAAACGTGCGGGCTGGCATTCCCAGTCGTCGGGCCGGTGACCGGCGCGACCGGACAGAGCGTGACGGGCACATTTGTCGCGCTGGATGTGCCGCCGCCGGACTTTGGAAACTACCAGGTTGTTCGTTACACGCCGACGTCGGCGAGTTATCAGATTCTCACGGCCGCCGACTTTGATCTCGACGGGTTCATCACGTTCGAGGACTTTGACGCGTTTGTTGCCGCGTTCGAAGAAGGGCTGCAGACCAGCGACTTCAACCAAGATGGCTTCTTGACGTTCGAGGACTTCGACGCGTTTGTCGCGAAGTTCGAGGGCGGGTGCTGAGCGGACTGGTGTGAGAAGGCCCAGCATCTTTGGGCTCTGTCTGACGGATCGGAGCCGGGATGGGACACGGCTGTGAACCGTGTCGTTTTTCGTGAGAAGTCGAGCACCCAACGGCCCGGCTCGGAGATCCGGGCCACCCAAACGATCGGTCAGACAGAGCCTAGCCGCGCAGGGTGCGGATCACTTGGCTGCGTTGCGATGCGGGCACGCCGAAGATCGCCGACGCGGCGACGATGAGGTCTACTCCCGCGCCGCGCACGTCGGGGGCGTTGTGCGTGTTGACGCCGCCGTCGATCTCGAGCCACTGCTCGGGTCGGCGTCGCGCGTTGATCGCGCGGCACTTGTCGAGCACGCCAGGGATGAACGCCTGCCCCGAATAGCCGGGGTTGACCGACATCACGAGCATCAGATCGAAGGCGTCCATCACGTCCAGCAGCGGGGACACATCGCCGGGCGGGTTGACGGCGATGCCGGGCGACATGCCCGCGTCGCGGATGGCCTTGGCGAGGTCACGGGCCGCCTCGTCGCGGACGCGTTCAATGTGAAACGTGAAGACATCGGCGCCGGCCTTAGCGAAGGGGAGCACGAACTTGGCCGGGTCTTCGACCATCAGATGCACGTCGAGGCAGACGTCGGGCAACGCGGCCCGCAGGCCCTTGCACATGTCGGGGCCCATGGTGAGGTTTGGCACAAAGTGCCCGTCCATGACGTCGACGTGGAGCAGATCGCCGCCCGCGTCGAGCACGGCACGACAGTCGGCGGCCATATGGCCAAAGTCCGCCGAGAGAATGGAGGGCGCGATGGCGGGGCGACGGGCGAGTCGCATGAGTCGGGTCATGCAGCGAGGGTAGTTCGGCTGCTCGCGAGGTGCCGCGAACTGGTGGTGCGCTTTGGTTTGGCGGGTTACGATCCGCGGCCCGCACCGGAGGAGTCGAGCATGAGCACCGCCGTCGCTTCACTGTCCGTCGCCAAGGATCGCTTAGCCGCGATCGATCAACAGCATCTGTTGATGTTCATCGATCGCCTCAGCGCGGCGGAGCAGCAATCGCTTCTCGCGCAGGTGATGGCCCTCGACACCGCCGCCCTGCCCGCGCTCATCACGCAGTATGTGCTCAGCAAGCCGACGGCGGCGCGACCGGCGAACATCGAACCCGCGCCCTACTACCCGCACAACCACGCGAACACCAAGCACGCGTGGGACCGCCCTTACTACCAGCGACTTGGCGAGGAGTTGCTCCGCGCGGGCAAGGTCGCGGCATTCGTCGTCGCGGGCGGGCAAGGCTCGCGTCTGGGTTTCGACGGGCCGAAGGGGTGCTATCCGGCGGGCGCGGTGAGCAACAAACCGCTGTTTCAGATGTTCGCCGAGCAGGTGCTCGCGGCGTCGCGCCGATACGGGAGGGTCGTGCCGTGGTACATCATGACCAGTCCGCTGAACGACGCGGCGACCCGGGCGTTCTTCAAGGAGCATCGCTTCTTCGGGCTCGAGCCGGCGAGCGTGATGTTTTTCCCGCAGGGGGTCATGCCTTCGTTTGATCTCAAGAGCGGCAAGATACTGCTGGCGGCACCGGGCGAGATCGCGACGAATCCCGATGGCCACGGCGGCGCGGTTCGGGCGTTGCAGGTGTCGGGCTCGCTCGCCGACATGCGGACGCGTGGCATCGAGCATCTGTCGTACTTCCAGGTCGACAACCCGCATGTCCGCGTGTGCGACCCGGTCTTCATCGGGCTGCACGCGCACGCGCCCGATTCATCGAAGCAGATGTCGAGCAAGATGCTCGCCAAGGCGGGGCCGGGCGAGAAAGTCGGCGTGTTCTGCCGCGTCAACGGCAAGATGGATGTCATCGAATACAGCGACATGCCCGCGGAACTCTCGACGGCGACCAACACGGACGGCACACTGAAGTTCAACGCGGGAAGCCCGGCGATTCACCTGATCAGTGTCGCGTTTCTGGAGAAACTCGCGTCGGATCCGGCGTTCAGTCTGCCGTATCACCGCGCGGAGAAGAAGATTTCGCACGTGGATCTGTTCACCGGCGCGACGGTGAACCCGGAGCACAACAACGGCGTGAAGCTCGAGCGATTTATCTTTGATGCGCTGCCGCTGTGCGCGTCATCGCTGCTGTTTGAGACCGATCGCGTGGAGGAGTTCGCGCCGATCAAGAACGCGACCGGAGCCGACAGCGCGGAATCGTGCCGCGCGTTGCAGACGCTGCGTGCGGCCCGCTGGCTCAAGGCGTGCGGCGTGAGTGTGCCGAGCAAGCCCGACGGAAGCCCGGACTGCGTGCTGGAAATCTCGGCGCTGACGGCGACGAGCGTGGAAGAACTGGATGTGGCGAAGTTGCCCAAGGCGATCACGGCGGGGGCGAAGATGGCGATGTGAACGTTGGGTCGCGCGAGATCACTGGCTGACGTCGGGCGTGTGCCTCTCGGCGGACATGAGCGGCTGCGCGGTGGCGGTGCGAAGGTCGAGATTCGGATACTCGCGTGCGAGCGCGTCCTGATCGAGCATCGCGGCGAGAAGCCGCCCCGACTCGGTGCGGACGTTGTAGCGCGGGCCGTTGACGGTGACGACCAGTTCCACGATGTAGCGAGGCCCGACCAGCGAACCGCTCTGCAGTTCGAGCGGGCGCACGCCGGCCATGCTCGACTGGGGCGTGAACTGGCGTCCGATGACCACCAGTAGTGAGAATGCGAGCACGGGGACGCCGAACCGGCGCAGGCGGCTGAGCAACGATGCGTTTTGCTTGACGTAGAGCATCGCACCGTTCATCGGCTTCGGCGTCGCGGAACTGAAACCCGACTGTCCCGCAGCCCGGCCAAACATCCACTCGCCCGCGGCGCGTGGAAACCGCCCCTGCAACCGCTACACTTGCCCCGTCCTGACCACTTTCGCCTCTTCCCCGGCCCGGTCGGCCTCCGACCCGTGGCCCATGCGGCTCTTTCCGCGTTCAACTGGCCCCGTCGTCTAGCCTGGTCCAGGACACCACCCTTTCACGGTGGGGACATGGGTTCGAATCCCATCGGGGTCATTGCCCCCGCTTCGGCGGGGGTTTTTTGTTTTTGCAACTTGGTCGCAGGCGACGCGAACGACGATCATGCAGAGGGTTTGAGCATGACCATGAAATCCGATTGGATTCCGAACATTTGCAACTTCAGCGCGTCCCATTCTTGATCCTGGAGTCGTCACCTTGGGCATAAAGAACGCGTCTCTGCGCTGATTTTTGACATCTGGGAGAAGATGTGGTCGCACTTGGAGGAAAGATGCGTACAATAGACGATATCTGAATCATCAGGTCAACAAGAGCGGTCGACGGCGTCGGCCGGTTCGAAGCGATCAGTCAGTAGGGAGGACGCGATGATCTCCAAGCCCGATTTCATGCAGTCCGAGCCAGCGTTATTCACACCGATGGCGGGGACGATTCCCGCCACGATTTCGAAAGCGGACATCGACGCCCAGCTCGAACGCTTTGGCTATCCCGAAGAGACCCGGGCGATCATCCGCGGGGAGCATCTGCTGCCGACCGGGTTGCTGAGCCGCCTGCACCTGTCGTATCCGCAGTACAGCGCGTTCAAAGAGACCGAGTCGTTCATCTTCCCGAACGGGATGTACTACGAAGGGCTTGAGGGGTTCCGTCGCGTCGTGGCGATGCTCAAGCAGCACGGCGTCGAACTCGACCAACTTACTGAACGCGAACTGTTTATTGAGGTCTATCGGTTCAAGGCCACGGCCCACGCGCTCAACGCGGTGAACTGGGGGCACTACAAGACCGACTCGATGTATCACCTGGTGTTCCCGCAGCCGGGGATGATGCCGCCGGAGGTGGTTGCGAAGTATGCCGCGGCACCCGAGGGCGAGGCACGCACGAAGATCGCCGACGACTACAAATTGCTGACCAACCCGCACGACGGGCATCAACTGCTGAACAAGCCGTGGATCGACCGGCCCGACGGCGGCATCGACGTCGTCGAGGGAAGCCAGCACAAGTATCCGCAGTGCCAACTGGTCTTCGACAAGACGACGCAGGAGTGCTTCGCGTTCTGCACCTACTGCTTCCGGCACGCGCAACTGCGCAGCGACGACGACATGTTCGTGCAGAAGGACATCGGGCAGATTCACGAGTATCTGCGGCTGCACCCGGAGGTGACCGACCTGCTCATCACCGGCGGCGACGCGGGATACTTGCCGTATGAACGGATGAAGCAGTACTTCATGCCGATCGTCGAGGATCCGAAACTTCTGCACATCCGCACGGTGCGGATCGCGTCGCGGGTGCTGACGTATCACCCGGAGATGCTGCTGACGAAGAAGTACGAGAAGGTGCTGGGGCTGTTCGACATGATGCACCAGAACGGCGTGCAGGTGTCGTGGATGGCCCACTTCAGCACGCCGCGCGAACTGCTCAACCCCAGCACGATCGCGGCGATCCGGCGGCTGCAGGCGCACGGCGTGGTGGTCCGCAGCCAAAGCCCGATCATGAATCACATCAGCCTGTTCCAAGATGAGAACGGCAAGACGGACATCAAGCGCTCGGCCCAGAACTGGATTGACCTGGCGAACATCCTCGCGACGCTGCTCGTGCGGTTCCACTCGATGTATTGCGCTCGGCCCACAGGCGAGCATCACTACTTCGCTGCTCCGCTTGCGGACATCGAGAAGGTGTCGAACCTCGTGTTCCGCTCGCTCGGCTCGCTGAGTCGCCCATCGCGCTACATCACGATGACGACGAGCGCGGGCAAGATCTCGCTCCTGGGCGAGGCCCGCATCGGCGGACGCAAGGCGTTGGCGCTGAAGTTCAACGAAGCGCGGAACATGGAGTGGATGGACATGGTCTTCCTCGCCGTGTACGACGAGAGCGAGACCCGCGTCGATCATCTCGTGCCGCTTGACGGCGGCAAGTTCTTCTTCGAGGAGGAACTGCATGAGATCGAGCGTGAACTGCAGGTGACCCTCGAAGGTCGTCCGCTCGCCGCGGCAAAACCGGAGAACCACGGCTCATGATCGACAAACGCGTTGAGTCGGCGACCGCCGCGGTCGCGGATATCCGCGACGGGGCGTCGGTCATGATCGGCGGGTTCGGCGAGGCGGGGAGCCCGATCGAACTGATCCACGCGTTGATTGATCGCGGCGTGCGTGATCTGACGGTCATCAGCAACAACACCGGCAGCGGACGCGTCGGCCTCGCCGCGCTCATCGCGCACGGGCAGGTGCGGAAGATGGTGTGTTCTTTCCCGCGCAGCGCGAACTCGATGGTGTTCCCGGAGTTGTATCGGGCTGGGAAGATCGAGCTGGAACTTGTGCCGCAGGGCACGCTCGCGGAGCGGGTCCGGGCCGGGGGCGCCGGCATCCCTGCGTTCTACACCGCGACGGCGGTGGGCACGCAACTGGCCGAGGGCAAGGAGACTCGCACATTCGACGGGCGCGAGTATGTGATGGAGCGCGGGCTGCGGGCAGACTACGCGCTGGTGCGGGCCGATCGCGGCGATCGCTACGGCAACTTGGTCTATTCCAAGACCGCGCGAAACTTCGGGCCCATCATGTGCATGGCCGCGACGACTGCGATCGTGCAGGTCAGACAGATCGTCGAGGTTGGCGCGATGGGCGCGGAGTCGATCGTGACGCCGGGGATCTTCGTGCAGCGTGTGGTTGAAGTCTCGCTGCCGTTGCAGGAGTCGGTGCTGGTGAAACAGAACGCCGTCAAACGCGCGGGCGAACCGGCGCTGGCGATCGAGCCGAGTTCGAACGGGCACGCGTCGAAAGGGCTGGTGACGGCATGAGCGGCGCGACTCTTCCGATGCGCACGCCGACTGCGACGCCGCGCGAGGGCAAGCCCGTGGGCTGGTCGCGTGACGAGATGGCGGCGATGGTCGCGCGTGATATCCCCGACGGGTCGTATGTAAACCTTGGCATCGGCATCCCGGAGTTGGTGGCGCAGCATGTGCCCCCGGGCAATGAACTCATTCTGCACACGGAAAATGGTCTGCTGGGCGTGGGGCCCGCGCCCGCGCCGGGCAGCGAAGACCCGGAACTCATCAACGCGGGCAAGAAACCGATCACGGCGATCGCCGGTGCGGCATACTTCCACCACGCCGACAGTTTCGCGATGATCCGCGGGGGGCATCTCGATGTGAGCGTTCTGGGCGCGATGCAGGTGTCGTGTCGCGGCGACTTGGCGAACTGGTCCACCGGCGAGGCGGACGCGATCCCTGCTGTGGGCGGCGCGATGGATCTGGTCGCGGGCGTCAAGACCGTGTTCGTGCTGACCGAGCACACGACCAAGCACGGCGAGCCAAAGATCGTCGAGGGATGCACCTACCCGCTCACGGGCGTGGGCGTGGTGAATCGCATCTATACCAATCTGGCCGTGATCGATGTGACGCGAGATGGCTTGCTTGTGCGTGCGCTCGCGCCGGGCGTGACGTTTGATGAGGTGCAACGCACGACAGGCGCGCCGATCCGCATGGCGACAACGACATAACCGACGCAAGAAAGAGGCGAGTGTCATGACGACGAACCAAAGCCGCAGCGAGCAGTTGTACGAGCGTGCGATGAAGGTGCTGCCCGGCGGCGTGAGTCGCAATGCCGTGCTGCGCAAGCCGCACCCGACGTACGTCGCACACGCGTCGGGATGCTGGGTCACGGACATCGAAGGCGTGCGTCGATTGGACTTTGCGAACAACATGGCGTCGCTGATCCATGGACACGCGCATCCGGCAATCACCGCCGCAGTGGCGGCGCAGATCAGCAAGGGCACGGCGTTCACGCTCGCGACCGAGATTGAGGTCGAGTACGCCGAGCACATGGTGTCGCGGTCCAAGTCCTTCGAGAAGATTCGCTTCGTGAACTCGGGCACTGAGGGCGTGATGTGCTGCATCAAGGCAGCCCGCGCGTTCACCCAACGGCCGATGATCGCAAAGGTCGAGGGCGCGTATCACGGACTGTACGACTATGCCGAGGTGAGCCAGACCGCCGGCCCAGCGAACTGGGGCGATGCGGATCATCCGGCAGCGACGCCGGTGAGTCGCGGCACGCCGAAGAGTGCGCTTGATGAAGTCGTCGTGCTCCCTTTCAACGAGCCCGAGCGGGCGATCGCGCTGCTGAATGAACATGCGTCGCGGATCGCGTGCGTGTTGATAGACCCTTTGCCGCATCGCGTCGGCATGATGGCGGCGTCGGCGGCGTTCATTGAAGCGTTGCACGCGTGGACGCGGGCGAACGGCGCGCTGCTGGTGTTCGACGAGGTGATCACGTTCCGCAGCGCCTATGGCGGGGCCCAGGAGTGGTATCGCGTGCGGCCTGACCTGACCGCGCTGGGCAAGATCATCGGCGGCGGATTTCCCGTCGGCGCGATCGCGGGCCGCGCAGATGTGATGGACGTGCTCAACCCGCTCGCGTCGAGCGTGCTGTTCCCACATTCGGGCACGTTCTCGGCCAACCCGGTGACGCTGAGCGCCGGGCACGCCGCGATGACGAACTTCACCCGTGATGAAGTCGCCCGCGTGAACGCGCTGGGCGAGCGGGCACGCGTGCAGATCGCGCAGTCGATCGACGCGGCGGACATCCCCGCGTGCGTGACCGGAGCCGGATCAATGTTCCGGATTCACCTCAAGCCCGAGGTTCCGACCGACTATCGCTCGGCATTTCCGACGCCGCAGGAAGCCAAGGCAAAGGAGACGCTGGTCGAAGATCTGTTCCAGCGCGGGATCATGCTGATCAACTCCTGCTCGGGCACGATTTCGACGCCGATGTGTGAGCGAGAGGTCGATCAACTGACCGACACGCTGTCGGAGGCGTTCAAGAAGATTCGCCCGATGCTGCCGGCGGTAACTGGCGTGTGAACCCGATCGTCGAACAGTGTCCAGCGTGCCCCGGGTGGCCCGGATCTCCGAGCCGGGCCAGATGCCTCCGGTATTGTGGTGCGGAACGGCCCGCCCCGGAGGTTCGGGCCACCATGAGAACGCTCGACTCTCAACGAGAAACCCAATGAACATGCGACCTGTCTATATCTGCGATGCGATCCGCACGCCCATCGGACGCTACGCGGGGGCGCTCGCAAGCGTGCGAACCGACGACCTGGCGGCGGTGCCGATCGCGGCGTTGATGGCGCGGAATGCTTCGGTCGACTGGGCCGCGCTTGATGATGTGGTGCTGGGGTGTGCCAATCAGGCCGGCGAGGACAATCGCAACGTCGCACGCATGGCGCTGCTGCTCGCGGGATTGCCGTTGACGATCGGCGGCAGCACGGTCAACCGACTCTGCGGCTCGGGCATGGACGCGGTGGCAGTCGCCGCACGTGCGATCGCGTCGGGCGAGGCCGACCTGCTCATCGCCGGCGGCGTCGAGAGCATGTCGCGTGCGCCGTTCGTGATGGCCAAGGCGACCGAGGCGTTCTCGCGTCAGGCTGATGTGTTTGATACGACCATCGGCTGGCGGTTCGTGAACCCCAAGATGAAGGCAGCGTTCGGCACAGACTCGATGCCAGAGACGGCGGAGAACCTGGCGCAGCGCCACGGTATTTCTCGCCCGGATCAGGACGCGTTTGCGCACTGGAGCCAGCAGAAGACGGCGACAGCGCAGGCCGATGGCGCGCTCGCGGCCGAGATCACGCCGGTGACCATCGGCAAAGGCGAGAGCGTGGTGGTCAGCGTGGATGAACATCCGCGGCTTTCAACGCCTGAGAAACTTGCCGCGCTCAAGCCCATCGTCCGCGAAGGCGGCACCATCACCGCGGGCAACGCGTCGGGCGTGAACGACGGGGCGGCGGCGCTCATCTTGGCGTCCGAACCGGCACTGAAGCGACATGGCCTGTCGCCCCGGGCTCGCGTGCTGGGGAGTGCGAGCGCGGGGGTTGAGCCGCGGATCATGGGAATCGGTCCAGTCCCCGCGACGCGGAAGTTGCTCGAGCGGGTCGCGCTCTCGCTCGCCGATTTCGATGTACTAGAGTTCAACGAAGCGTTCGCGGCACAGTCGCTGGCGTGTACGCGCGAACTGGGCATCGCCGACCGCGACCCACGCGTGAATCCGCTCGGCGGCGCGATCGCACTTGGCCACCCACTGGGAATGTGCGGGGCGCGACTGGTGACGACCGCGATGCACCAGTTGATGCGGCTCAATCCCGGGAGCAAGCCCAAGCGGGCGCTGTGCACCATGTGCATCGGCGTCGGACAGGGGATTGCGATGGCGATGGAGCGGGCCTAGGAGCCGGCAGAGCTTTCGTCACGCGGCCTGCGATCGCAATTCCACGTCACCCGGATGCGCCAGGAACGCAACCGGCAGTAATCATGTTGACAGTGTGCGGCTTGAGCTGGGCCCTCTGAACAACCGAGCGCAACCGCCCGCTCGGTGAGAGCGTATCTGTGTGCGGCGTGAAGCACACGCCCGATGGAGGTTGACATGGCCGAGCGAGTGAACGCCGAGCGCGGGTTGGTGGATGCGTGGACGGCGAGCCTGGGGGGCCCCAAGACCG
>Ga0164290_1002059_pt1 | contig 17799 bp, 18 predicted proteins | sample Micstemetagenome_FD_108782 | JGI IMG/M metagenome (GOLD analysis project Ga0164290, IMG submission 108782) | Contaminated culture microbial community from soil near Moab, Utah, USA - Microcoleus steenstrupii SON62 (Illumina Assembly) | ecosystem: Environmental > Terrestrial > Soil > Soil crust... | reverse complement strand
TAGTAAACAAAAAAGGATAAAAGCGTATGGCTACTAAAAAACCAGCCCCTAAGGCAGCAAAAAAACCGGCTCCAAAGGCGGCACCAGCCAAGAAAACAGCTTCAAAACCAGCACCTAAGAAGGTTGCTGCCAAACCTGCGCCAAAAAAAGCGGCTAAACCCGCCCCAAAGCCAGCCCCTAAAAAAGAGGCTCCGGCCAAAAAAGCAGCTCCTGTAAAGAAAGTTGTTAAGCCAGCTCCTAAACCGGCCCCCAAAGCGGCACCCGCCAAAGCGCCAGTGAAAGCAGCCAAGCCAGCCCCTAAACAGGCTCCAAAAACGGCAGCGCCGGCTCCTGGTATAAAAAGAGTGGTAACCGTACTTAAACATGGTGCAAAAGCCCCTGTTCCTGCTGCCAAACCAGCTCCGCCGGCAAAACCGGTATCGGTTCCTTTACCTCCGATGAAAAAACCGGAGCCAAAAGGTCCGCCCACACCACCCGTAAAACCAGTTAGAAAGGCTCCTGAGCCACTGAAAGAAGTAAAAGTTCCAAAAATCAATACTAAAAGCAGTGTGTCTTACCAGCCCGGATATACACCATTAGAAAAAAGAATAGAAACTGTGAGAAACAACGAGACTTTAGTGAAATACAGCGATGCGGATTTAAATGAGTTCCGTGAACTGATCAACAAAAAATTAGAAGCTGCGAAAAAAGAGCTGACCTATTTACAAGGCCTGATTACGCGTAAAGATGAAATGGGTGGCGATAATGACGATGCCCGTTACATGACGATGGAAGATGGCAGTATGAGTATGGAAAGAGAGCAACTGAGCCAGATGGCCAGCAGGCAGATCACTTATATTGATCACCTGGAAAAAGCCATCATGCGTATTGAAAACAAAACCTATGGTATTTGCCGTGTTACCGGTAAGCTGATCGACAAAGCCCGCTTACGAGCTGTACCACACGCAACTTTAAGTTTAGAAGCAAAACTGGGATTGGTGAAGCCGAGTGCGGAATAATCTTTCCCCCGCCCCCCTGAAGGGGAGTAACTTCTAACTATAATAACAGAGCCGCTTAGAAAAACTAAGCGGCTCTGTTATTATAAAGTCATCAAAACTCCCCCTTCAGGGGGCCGGGGGGAAACTACCTCACTTCCTGCATCTCTACCAGCTTCCTGTAAATTCCTCCCCTCATCAGCAATTCATCATGCGTGCCTCTTTCGGCGATTTCTCCTTTCTGGAGAACGATGATTTCATCTGCGTTGCGGATGGTTGAGAGACGGTGGGCTAGGACAATGGATGTTCGCTGCTGCATCATATTATTAATGGCATCCTGAACCAGTCTTTCACTTTCTGTATCGAGAGATGAAGTGGCTTCATCAAGAATTAATATGGGCGGATTTTTGAGAACGGCTCTTGCAATGGTTACCCGCTGGCGCTCACCACCACTCAGTTTACTGCCACGGTCGCCGATATTGGTATCAAAACCATCTTCTTTCCGCAGAATAAAATCATAGGCATTGGCCACCCTTGCAGCCTGTTCAATAGCTGTCTGGTTTACATTATCAATACCCAATGCAATATCGTTGGCAATGCTGTCATTGAAGAGGATGGGCTCTTGTGTTACAATACCCATCAGGTTCCTGATAGAGTGTAATGTGTATTCTTTTACATTCACACCATCAATCAGTAATTCACCGGCACTCACGTCATGAAAACGCGGAACCAGATCGGCCAATGTGCTTTTCCCAGCTCCCGAAGAACCCACCAGTGCAATGGTTTTCCCTTTTTCAATTGTAAGGTTGATATTTTTCAGGATAACCACATCATCATAAGAAAAAGACACATTCTTAAATTCTATACATTGCTCAAAACGCTCCAGTGTTTTTGCACCCGGATTATCTGTAACAGTAACAGGTGCACTCAATACTTCCTCAATACGCTGAATAGCGGCACTGCCCCTTTGGGCACTGTAAAATGAACCCGAGAGCGATTTGGCGGGATTAATGATCTGCGTAAAGAAAACGATATAGGTAATAAAACTTTCTGCTTCCAGCCCTAGATCGCCATCCAGTACCAGTTTGCCGCCAAACCAGAGAATACAGGACAACACCAGAACACCCATGAACTCAGACATAGGAGAGGCGAGGTCTTTTCTGAAATTCATCCGGTTACGGATATGGTTCAGTGCATTGTTATTGCTGACAAATTTGCTTTGTAATATTTTCTCGGCATTAAAAGCTTTAATCACACGTAAACCACCCAGTGTTTCATCTAAAATAGACATGAGTGTTCCAAGTCTTTCCTGAGAAGCGGTTGACTGCTTTTTCAGTGAACGGCTTAAACGGCCAATGATAAAACCTGTAAGGGGTAATAATACCAGAAGAAACAGAGAAAGTGCAGGACTGATCAACACAAGAAATACAAGAATGATCAGGATATTTAAGGGGTCACGAATAAGTCCTTCCAAAGTGCTCATTACGCTCCATTCCACTTCATTGGCATCGTTACTCATTCGGCTGATGATATCTCCTTTGCGTTGTTCGGTAAAATAGCCGATCGGCAGTTCCAGAATCTTACTGTAAAGATCGGAACGGAGTTTAGGCATTACATAGTTGCGCATGGGGGCCAGTACGCGAAAAGAGAGATAAGTAAAGAGGTTTTTAAAGAAAATAGAGAGGATGATAATACCACAGATGGCACCTAATGCATAAACATCTCCATGTTTGGCAATTAACTGGCTGATAAAGTACTTGAGGTAATTTAACATGCCATTAGCGGTAAACTCGAATGCCGGCTGAACGTTTACTAATTTTTCTTTTCCGAATAATAATTGCAGAAAAGGGGCCAGCATAGCCAGTGAAACCAGTGAGAAAAGGATGGAAAAAAGGTTGAAAAACAGGTATAATACAATGTTTCGCTTCTGGGTGCGCAGGTAAAAAAGTATTCTCGAAAAACGCTTCATAATCAGGATAAAATCGGTAAAACACAGCAAAGTAAGTAATTTTACCACCAATTAAAGCGATCAACATGGAAGAGGGAAAACGTCAGCGGCAAGTAGCAGGTGCTATTCAGGAAGAAATGAATGATATTTTCAGGAGACTAAACCTGGCCATGATTGATGGTGGTATGGTATCAATCTCATCGGTTAAAGTAACACCAGATCTGTTAGAAGCAAGGGTTTACCTGAGTCTTTTTCAGGTAAAGGACCAGAAAGCAGTGATGAAAATTATTGAGAACCGTGCCTGGGAAATAAAGAAAGAACTGGCCGATAAAATGAAACACCAGCTTCGCCGTATTCCTGTTCTCCATTATTTTCTTGATGATACATTGGATTATGTATTTAAAATGGAGGAGATCTTTAAAAAAATTAATGAAGAGAAGAAAGACGGAGGGAGTTGAATAGTGAGTAGTGAGTAGTCAGTAGTGAGTAAAATCAATTCTACAAAACTCACCACTCACTATTCACCACTCACTATTCACTACTCACTACTCACCATTCACGAAATCCACCACCTTGAATTTCCTATTCGCCTGGCGCTATTTCCGTTCCAAGAAATCTACAAATGCGATTAATATTATCGCATGGATCAGCGTAACGGCTATTACTGTGGGTTGCGCAGCACTGATCATCATCCTTAGCGTCTTTAATGGTTTTGAGGAACTGGTAAAAGGATTGTATACCGATTTTTATACCGATATACGCATAGCGCCTGCAACAGGAAAAGTATTGAAATTGGATGCGGCTCAATTGCAAAAAATCAAATCAGTAAACGGAATTGGTATTGTTAGTCTCGTAGCAGAAGAAAAAGCCCTGCTTGTAAATGGACCTTACCAGACAATTGTTTTGGTGAAAGGAGTAGATGATCAATATGTATTCACGAATAAAATAAATGAACACATAAAACGTGGTAAATTTTCACTCGGAAGTGCTGAAACTCCACAGATTGTATTGGGTTACGGTATTGAAAATGCCATTGGAGCCGAAGTGGAACGTTCTCTTTATCCGCTTACCTTATACACACCTAACCGGAAAGCAAAATTCAATTCACTGGATGGATTAAGTGTAAATAATATCACGGCATCAGGCACATTTCAGGTACAACAGGAATTTGATAATAAATATGCATTTACCAATCTGGCTTTCTTCAGGTATATGCTGAATATGGATGCCAATGAATACAGTGCAGTAGAAATAAAAGTAAAAGAGGATGAAAACAAAATAAGGCAACAGCTTCAGGAAATGCTCGGAAACAACTATCTCGTTCAAACCCGCTATGAACAAAATAAAAGTCTGTATGCAGTGATGCAGCTGGAGAAATGGGTTATCTATGCCATCCTTTCACTCATTCTCGTGGTAGCTGCTTTTAATATGATTGGGGCATTAACAATGCTGGTCCTTGAAAAACAAAAAGATATTGCCGTATTACAAGCCATGGGTGCTTCACAGAAAAGAATACAAGCTATTTTTCTGACGGAAGGGTTACTGCTGGCGGGTGTTGGTGCTGTACTGGGAATGTTACTCGCCACCCTCATTTGCTGGATACAGATACTGTTTAAACCTATAAAACTTGCCGGTGATACTTTCATTGTAAAAGCCTATCCGGTAAAACTGCTGCCTGCAGATTATTTACTGGTACTGGTAACGGTAACAGCCATCGGTTTTATTGCAGCCTGGATTCCTTCCAGAAAAGCCAGCAGGCAGGAGCTAGGGTTGAAGTAGGAAATTCAAAAATAAAAAGTAAAAAGTCAAAAGATGTTGCATACAAAAGAAGCCGCTTAGTTTTCCTAAGCGGCTTCCGATTTTTACGATATTTTTTGATTTTTTACTTCTCTCAATAGTCCCCCAACGTCTCAGGCAACTGCGCCAGTGCCTTGGCTAACTGCTCATCGCTTGGAGCAATACCATGCCATTCGTGACTACCTTCCATGAAATCAACACCCTTGCCCATGGCTGTTTTCATCATGATACAAATGGGTTTACCCTGACCGGTCATTGATTTGGCCTTATCCAATACCGCCACTACATCATCCATATCATTTCCATTCATGTCAAGTACGGTCCAGTTAAATGCTCTGAATTTATCATGGAGGCTGTCAAGTGCCATTACCTTGCTGGTAGGGCCATCAATCTGCTGACCGTTCCAGTCAACAGTAGCAATCAGGTTATCAACCTTATGGTGTGCAGCAAACATTACGGCTTCCCATATCTGGCCTTCCTGTAATTCACCATCGCCATGTAAAGAGAAAACCAGGTGAGGGTCTTTATTAAATTTTTTGGTTAAAGCGGCACCAATAGCAACACTCATACCCTGACCCAATGAACCACTGGCAATACGAATGCCGGGTAAATCTTCATGTGTGGTAGGGTGCCCCTGTAAACGGGTATTCAGTTTACGAAAACTGGCCAGTTCCTTGGCATCAAAATAACCGGAACGCGACAATACCGAATAATACACGGGTGAAATATGGCCATTAGAGAGAAAGAACAGGTCTTCACCTACACCATCCATTTTAAACTGGCGGTCATGTTTCATGGTATGAAAAAACAGGGCTGTCAGAAAATCGGTACAACCCAACGAGCCGCCGGGGTGTCCACTCTGTACACCATGTACCATTCTTACGATGTCGCGCCTTACCTGTGAGGCCGCTGATTGCAATTCCTGAATGCTTGCCATATTTCGGTTTTAAAAGTGCTGCGAAGATAAAGGGGAATAGTGAATAGTCAATGGTCAATAGTCCATAGGTAATTGCAATAGCCCCTTTGGTTGCCCAATTTTATTTTTCAGAACATTTCTCTTGTACAGACTATCGACCATGGACCATTAGCCATTGGCTATTCCCCCCAATTCATTAGTTTTGCCCCACTTAAATTTGCAATATGTCAGAAGACCTGGATTTAATATTAGCCGATACAGAAGACAGTATGGGCAAAGCCATCAATCACCTGGAGACTGAGCTCACCAAGATCAGGGCCGGTAAAGCCAATCCGTCTATGCTGGATGGTATTGCGGTGGATTATTATGGTTCTCCCACACCTGTTAACCAGGTGGCCAATATCAGCGTACTCGATGTTCGTACCATCAGTATACAGCCCTGGGAGAAAAATATGCTCGCAGCCATTGAACGGGCCATTATGGCGGCCAATATTGGTATTACGCCACAGAACGATGGGGTACAGCTACGCCTCTTCCTGCCCCCACTTACAGAAGAAAGAAGAAAGGAACTGGTAAAAAAAGCGGCAGGTGAAGGAGAACATTCCAAAGTAGCTATTCGTAATATCCGTCGTGATGCTATAGAACAGGTAAAAAAATTACAGAAAGATGGTCTGAGCGAAGACGCAGCCAAAGACGCAGAAAAAAATATACAGGATATCACCGATAAATTTATTTCACTGGTAGATAAACACCTGGCTGCGAAAGAAAAAGAGATGATGGCGGTGTAGAATATGTCAGATGGCTGATGTCGGATATAGATTAACAGAGACAAGACTTTATACGTTTAAGGTTGCATGTTTAGCTGCAACCTTTTTTTATAAAATCCTACTTCAGATATCCTACATCAGCTATTTTTTTTATTCACGAGGTACACCCCGCAAAGTATAACCCCCAGACAGCCAATTTGCAGTAGGGTGATTTTTTCTCCGTCCAGTAATCCCCAGAAAACAGCTATAAATGGAATGCCATACGTAACCATGGAAGCAAACAGGGTGCCTGCTCTTTTTACCAGCATATAAAAAATAATGGAAGCAAAGGCAGTGCCCAATACACCCAATATAAACGAAGCACTGGTAGCTTTTAATACCGAAGTATTTGTTAGTTCAAGTTCAAGGTAGCCGGTGAAATATAATATAATGGCGGAAGGAATAATAAGAAATACAAATGCCAGTGATGCGATGTTGAGCGAACCCACTTCTTTCATATATCGCCCCACCATATTTACATTGATCCCATAACAAAGAGTGGCCAATAGTACAAGTCCGGCATAAGAAAGATTATTAAAACTTACTTCTTTACCAGATAACATCAACAGACATAATCCGATAAAACCAATAATCACACCCAGTATTTTGGTGCTGTTGGCTTTTAGCTGGAAAAAAGAAATACCCACCAGGATGGTAAACATGGGTGTTAGCGCATTGAGAATACCTGCCAGTGAACTGTCGATCTCTGTTTCTGCAATACAGAATAAATAAGCAGGGAAAAAATTACCCAATAAACCGGAAAGAATCACCAGCAACCATTTGTTCTGTGGTATCTGTTTGAGGGCTTTGAGTGCAAAAGGTGTAAGGATAAGTCCGGCACTCAGAATACGGATTGATGCTACCTGGTAGGGTGTCAGCACATGCATGCCTTCTTTCATGAGTATGAAAGAACTGCCCCAGATGATGGATAATAGAATAAATATGCCCCAGTTAATGATTTTATCTCTCACAGTTTGATTTTTGTAAAGGTGAGGTTTTGGAATGAGTTATTAGCCACCGATTCACAGATTTAAGCAGATTAATCTGTGAATCTGCGGCTAATAAAACTAACTTTAAAAGATCAACAGAACTTCCTATGATACAACTCAGTAAAATCAGTACCCGCGCCCCCGGGAACTTCAATAAGGAAAAAACAAAAGCGAAGACAGCAAAACTGGTTGCAGAACTGGATGAACTGCAAAACCTTTTATTCGCAGAAGGGAAACATTCGGTGTTAATAGTAATACAGGGTATGGATGCCAGTGGTAAAGATGGAGCCATCAGGAATGTTTTTGGTAACATGAACCCACAAGGGGTTAGTGTTACCTCATTCAAAGCCCCTACGGCATTGGAACTGTCGCACGATTTTCTCTGGCGTATTCATCAGCATACACCTGCAAAAGGAATGATACAGGTATTCAACCGCTCGCATTATGAAGATATACTGGTAACACGTGTACATAAATGGTGTACCGATCAGCAGGCAAAAGAAAGAATGAGGGCCATCAACGATTTTGAATGGTTGCTTACCAAACATAATCATACACATATACTCAAGTTTTACCTGCATATTTCACCCGAAGAACAAAAACAAAGACTCACAGAAAGAATTCATGATCCACAGAAACAATGGAAATACAATGAGAAAGATTTTGCAGAAGCCAAACTCTGGAAAGAATATATGCGGATGTATGAAGACTGTTTCAATCATTGCAATAAAGTGCCCTGGATTATTACACCCTCAGACCAGAACTGGTATAAGGAATATGTGATGGCAGAAGCATTACACAGTCTGTTAAAAGGCTTGAATATGCAATATCCCGGGCTGAAGAAATAACAGTTTTCTTTTTCAACTTAAATTAATTATTTTCATTACTCACCAAACCAATACCATTATGGGAATGCTCAAAGAATTCAAAGAGTTCGCCATGCGTGGCAACCTTGTAGACATTGCTGTGGCTTTTGTGATGGGTGCCTCTTTCGGAAAAATTGTAACCTCTTTTGTTGATGGCGTAGTAATGCCTGTGGTAGGTATGCTGACAGGCGGAGTTGATTTTAATGATAAAGTACTGGGGCTGAAAGATGCTGTAGCCGAGGTAAAAGATGCCAGTGGGGCAGTGATTACCAAGGCTGCAGAAGAAGTATCTATTAAATATGGAAGTTTTATTACCAACGTACTCGACTTTATTATTGTGGCTTTTGTGGTATTTCTGGTCATCAAGGGTATCAATAAAATGAAAGCCCCACCGGAAGCCGCTGCGCCGGCCGGACCTTCGGAAAGTGAGAAATTACTGGCGGAAATCAGGGATTCTTTGAAGAAAGTATAGTCGTCCATAGCCTATGGACCATGGTCTATGGACTAAGTGGATAAATAATGGCCCCTTCGGGTACAAATAAGCCCCGAAGGGGTTTTCTTTGCAGCTAAAGTATGAACCAGTGAATACAGCGAGTTACCAGATTAAATTAGACCAGTTTGAGGGCCCTTTCGACCTGTTGTTGTTTTTTATTGAAAGGGATGAACTGGATATTTATAATATACCCATCACCAAAATCATTAAAGACTTCCTCGATTTTATTCACCAGGGGGAGAAGCTGAATATTGAATTGAGCAGTGAGTTTATTCTTTTCGTTTCTACGTTGATGCGTATCAAAGCACGATTATTATTGCCACGCAAGGAAATAGATGCACAGGGTAATGAAATTGATCCGCGTCAGGAACTGATCGATAAAATTCTCGAATACAAACGTTTCAAGGAGGCCGCAGTGCAGATGGCCGAAATGGAAGCCATGCGTATGCTCATGGTGAAGCGCGGTAACCTGCAGAAAGAACTCATTGAAATTGGGGAAGACGCATCAGAAGGTACAGAGATACAGAATATCACCATGTTCAAGCTGATGAAAGCTTTTGAAAAAGTGATGCAGCGTGTTCACGACCGCCAGAACAAACCCGTTCATACCGTAGTTCGCTATAACTACACCATGGAAGGCAGTCGTGATTATATGCTTGATTTTGTTGGGAAAGAAAAGACCGTAGCTTTTGAAAAAGTATTTGAAGTGTGTAATGACCGGATCCATGCTATTTTCTTATTCTTATCCATCCTTGAACTTACCCAACAGAAATTCATGAAGCTGATGGTGGCCGAGGGAAAGAATAATTTTATTGTGGAATGGAACGATAAGCGCGAAGAAGAACTCAAAGAAGAAGGCCTCACCGATGAAGACTTCACCAATACGTTTACCGACGATCCAGTATCCACAGAAGAATAGGCTTTTCACTTTTATCGATATAACTGCTGATGGTTCTTAAAAAAGCAGGCGCTACCGTAGGGCATCCCTGGCTATTGCAAATCTGATCAGGATAAATTTCTTTTTCAGGAATACATTCATGAGAATGCATCACCACTGCACGTTTTAATGCATTGTTGTTGCTGCTGTCGAGTCCATGCAGCCGATACGACTTCCCGAAAATTCCTTTGTACTCAACACCCACTTTATACCGACCTGCAGAACTACATTGAGAGCCGGGTTGGTTGGAGTAACGTACTTCAGACAAATAACGTTCCCTGCAATCACCATGCGTAACGAGGCCAGCGTGCAGGATGCTGTCTTTTTGAATATCGTACACAAAGAATCTTTTCTTGCCGTTGTGAATGGTAAGGTCTAGCAAAAAGCAAATGCGTGTATTCATTTTTTGCTTGCTTGTAAACGTTTGAATATGCTGTTGTATGCTAGTAAATGATTGTTGAGCTGATGAAACTCCTTGTGTCAGCAGTAAAAGTATTACCGGCCAATATCTCATAAACGAATTTCATGTGAGATGAAATTATTTGTATTTTCCATAATCAATATCCGGGTTGTGAGACACGAAAACCAAATCAATACTTTTATGTAACATAAGCAAGCTGACAAGCACAAGCCTATGAATAAAAACATCTATATTATAATCGGTGTTCTGCTGTTTATACTGAGCAGGAGCTGGGTCAGTGATCAGATTGCGAATAGGAAAGACAAAGATCTGTTTAACCTGATTTTCACAACAGTTCTGTTTGTGTTCATGTTTATTGTTTTTTACTATAAAACCAAAGCAGGAGAGTATGTGAAATTCAGGCCCTTAGTATATGTTGGAATATTGGTGTATTTAGCTTTTGTGATCTACTTTTTCTATTTGCATTTTACAACACAGGCATAAAAAAATCTGTGAATCTGTGGCTTATTTTTTTGCCACAGATTCACAGATTATAATAAGAAGATTATCCTAAGAGTACAGTTGTACTCACCGTTTCTTTTAATAAAGAACGCACAGCATCAGCAATACCCTGTGCATCATAATTACATTCTCTGTGCAATTCTTTTGGTGTACCATGTTCTACCAACCTGTCTGGAATACCTAAAATAGTTACATCTGCTTTATAACCGTATTTATTCATGAACTCCAGTACGGCAGAACCAAAACCGCCAACTACTGTTCCATCCTCCACCGTAACAATCTTACTGTATTTGCTGAAAGCTTCATGCAGCAAATCTTCATCAATGGGTTTTACAAAACGAAGGTCATAATGAGCAGGGTCAATGCCTTCTGTTCTTAATTCACGGATGGCAGCTGTGGCAAAATTACCGGGGTGACCAAAACTCAGTATTGCTACTTCTCTGCCGTCTTTTATTTTTCTGCCTTTACCAATTTCAACTGCTTCAAATGCTGTTCTCCATTCAGGCATTACACCTTCGCCACGCGGATAACGGATTACAAAAGGATAAGCCGTACTTTCCAGTTGAGCCGTGTACATGAGGTTGCGTAATTCCTGTTCATTCATCGGGGCACTCACAATCAGGTTCGGAATACAGCGCATGTAAGGAATATCGTAACAACCATGGTGTGTAGGACCATCTTCTCCCACCAATCCGGCCCTGTCTAAACAAAGCACTACCGGTAATTTCTGAATGGCCACATCATGCACCACCTGATCATAAGCTCTTTGCATGAATGAGGAATAGATATTACAGAACACACGCATACCCTGCGTAGCCAAACCGGCACTCAGTGTAACCGCATGCTGCTCACAAATACCCACATCAAATGCACGATGCGGCATTTTTTCCATCATGAATTTTAAAGAAGAACCGCTGGGCATGGCAGGAGTAACACCCATCACTTTATCGTTCAGCTCTGCCAGCTCTATCATGGTATGACCAAATACATCCTGGTATTTGGGTGGCTGGGGTGCATCAATTTTTTTCTTGTAAATCTCGCCGGTAACCTTATCAAAAAGTCCGGGAGCATGCCATTTGGTCTGGTCTTTTTCGGCCAGTGCATATCCTTTTCCTTTGGTGGTAATAATATGCAGGAGTTTGGGACCCGGAATTTCTTTGAGGTCTTTTAATGTATCAACCAGTTTGGTAATATTATGGCCATCAATCGGACCAAAATATCGAATCTTCAATGCTTCAAACAAGTTACTGCTCTTGCTCACCACACCTTTTACCCCGGCTTCAATTTTAGAAGCGAGGTCGCGACTCAGGTTTTTACCCACAGGCAATTTGCCCAGTAGGTTCCATACCTCATCTCTCATTTTATTATAGGTAGGAGAAGTACTGATATCAGTCAGGTATTCTTTGAGCGCACCCACATTTGGGTCGATGCTCATGCAATTATCATTCAGGATGATGAGCATATCGCTGTCGGCCACACCTGCATGGTTCATGGCTTCAAAAGCCATACCGGCTGTCATCGAACCATCGCCAATAACGGCCACCGATTTACGGTTTTCGCCCTTGTATTTGGCAGCCATGGCCATACCCAATGCCGCAGAAATGGAAGTAGAAGAGTGCCCCACCCCAAAAGTATCGTACTCACTTTCCGATCTTTTTGGAAAGCCACTCAGCCCCTTGTATTTGCGATTGGTAATAAACTGATCCCTTCTGCCCGTGAGGATTTTATGTCCGTAAGCCTGATGTCCCACATCCCATACTAATTGATCGTAAGGTGTATTATACACATAATGAAGGGCTACACTCAGTTCTACTACACCCAGACTGGCCCCAAAATGACCTCCGTGAACGCTCACAACGTCTATAATATATTGTCTCAATTCATCGCAAACCTGGTGTAATTGCTCCCGTGAGAGCTGTTTCAGGTTGTCGGGATGATTGATCTGGCCTAATAATTTGCCCGGTTTAATCTCCATGAAGGCTGGGTTTGAAATGTAAAAATACGTGTTTCGTGTTTAGCAATATCCTATGATACGTTAAGAAACAGTCCGCAAAACAGAAGGTTCGTCGATAGGGAACATTAATTTGTACCAAACAACTGCGGTTTTTGCCATTAATCAAAATTCAGGACCTGGCGGGAAGCCTTTCCCTCTATATTTGTTGATACATGAGGACGAGCAAATCTACATTATACTGGTGGTGTCAGTTGGGCGGATGGTTGTTCTATGGTCTTACCATGGTCTTCTTTGCCTTTATTTTTGAGAACCGTACCAATTATATTTTCTACCCCCGTTTAGGTATAACCATCCTTTCAGGACTGGTGTTCACGCATTTATTACGTGAGTTGATTGTAAAGATGGAGCTGAGGCCACCCATCCAGGTACAGAAATGGTGGTTAATGACTATCACTGTTTTAAGTATTATCGTTTTATATAGTTTAACGAATAGTGCCATAGTCGAATGGTCAGGTTTATATGATCCTGCCCGCAAGGTTTCAGTAGAAAAAAGGTTCCTTTCGAATGTCATCTTCGATTCGCCCATGATATTGGTTTGGGTGTCGATTTATTACATTTGGCATTATGTGGAACTGGGTACCAAGAGCGAAATTCAGAAAGTTAGACTGGAGAGCCTGGTAAAAGAACTGGAGCTCAAGACCATTAAGTCGCATATCAATCCACACTTTATCTTTAATGCACTGAATAGTATCCGTGCACTGGTAGATGAGAACCCTAACAGGGCCCGAACTGCCATAACAGAGTTGAGTAATATTCCGCGTAGCAGTATGCAGGCCGAAAAACTGGAAACCGTACCTTTTGAAAAGGAACTGAATATTGTAAAAGATTACCTGGCACTGGAACATATACGTTTTGAAGACAGGTTACAGGTAGAATACGAGATTGATGAAGATACACTTGACCAACCCGTTCCACCAATGATGTTACAGACCCTGGTGGAGAATGCCATTAAACACGGTATTGGCAAGCAGAAGGACGGTGGTTTTATAAAAGTAATCTCCGATTACCGGAATGATCACCATGAACTGATTATTCAGAATACCGGTAAATTGGATAATAACAGCAGTACCGACGGATTTGGTATTAACAGTACCCGGAACAGGCTTAAATTATTGTTCGGCGGAAAAGCTAACTTTGAATCAGGGACATTGGAAACAATATGGTGGAAGCCATCGTAAAAATGCCCGTACAACACGTTTATTCTTAATTCTATATAATAATCAGCGCTATGGCTATCAAAGCAATCATTATTGATGATGAAAGACTTGCACGAAATGAGTTAAAAAAATTATTGCAGGATCATTCAGATATTGAAGTGATTGAGGAAGCAGCAAATGTGGATGATGGTATCGAAAAAATTGAAACCCTCAATCCCGACCTGATCTTCCTCGATATTCAGATGCCCGGTAAAACCGGATTCGACCTCCTGGCCGAAGTAGAAAAAGCACCCAAGGTAATTTTCACTACGGCTTACGACGAATATGCCATCAAAGCATTTGAAGTAAATGCACTTGATTACCTGCTGAAACCGATTGAACCCAAACGCCTGGCTGATGCCATTCAGAAATTACAGGCAGAAATGTTCAAAGAGTCTGCCGGACTAAATAGTATCAACAGAGGACCTCTGACAGAACATGACCAGGTATTTGTAAAAGATGGTGAACGTTGCTGGTTTGTGAAACTGGGTGAGATCCGTTTGTTTGAAAGTGTGGGCAATTATGCAAAAGTATTCTTTGGTACCAATAAACCACTGATTCTGAAATCACTGAACGCTCTCGAAGAGCGATTAGACGACAGGATGTTTTTCCGTGCCAACCGCAAACATATCATCAACCTCCGCTGGATTGAAAAAATTGAACCTTATTTCAATGGCGGCCTGCTGGTTGACCTGAAAGGGGGAGAAAAAATTGAAGTAAGCCGCAGGCAAACGGTGAAGTTTAAGGAAATGATGAGCCTTTAAGAAAGATTTTTGTGAGTAGTGAGTAGTCATTAGTGAGTAATAGAATTTAAACTCACTATGACTACTCACTACTCACTTTTAATACTCACTCAAACGCTAATATGAAAAAATACCTGTTATCCCTCACTGTCTTCATGGTGGGCGCAGCTTCTGCGCAGAATGTTGAAGAATTAATCAGTCAAAAAGAAGTAGAACGTATTGAGCGTACACTTTCATCTGATGAGATGGAAGGCAGACGCACTTTTACAAAAGGTATTGATAAAGCAGCAGCTTTTATTGCCGATGAATTCAAAAAAACCGGATTGCAAACCTGGTACAACAGCGGTAATTTTTTACAGCAGTTTGTCATGGTTCGCCCAAAGTTTGTCAGTCTTACAGCAAGTATTGGTGGTGTTAGTCTCGACAGCAGAGATGTGGTTGTGGTAACCTGTCAGCCAGAACTGAATATCACTGAACAATCGGGGTATGAAAAAGTAAAGATTGCTGCAGGTGCCAACCTGGGAACGGAGGCAAGAAAATACCTCAATGCGAATAAAAATTATGTGGTAATTGTAGATACCAGTTTCTCTAAAACTTTTAATACACTTACACGTCTTAAATCGAACATATTCAAGACAGATAAGAATATAGTATTTATACTCACTGCTACTGATCCTGCAACTTATAGTGTAAGTGCAAAACATGAGATCACAGAAATGCCATTGGCCAATGTGGTGGGTGTTTTGCCCGGTAAAAGCAAAAAGAATGAGTATGTAATTTTCTCCGGGCATTATGATCACCTGGGTGTTATGGGTAAAGACAGAAATGGCAATGTGCAGGCTGATTCTATTTTTAATGGTGCCAATGATGATGCGGCGGGAACTACTGCCATGATGGTATTGGCACAATATTTCAAGAAGATCAATAATAACGAAAGAACCTTAATTTTTGCTGCTTTCACTGCAGAAGAAGTAGGGGGTTTTGGCGCCACTTATTTTTCACGCCAGTTCGATCCCAAACAGGTAATGGCCATGTTTAATATTGAAATGATTGGCTCGGAAAGCAAATGGGGAAAGAATTCAGCGTTTATTACTGGGTATGAAAAAACAGATATGGGTAAAATATTACAGGGCAATCTGGCCGGTACCGATTTTACTTTTCATCCCGATCCATATCCTGAGCAGCAGTTGTTTTATCGCTCAGATAATGCAACACTCGCCCGTTTAGGAGTGCCTGCGCATACGATCTCCACCACTAAAATTGATGTAGATCCTTACTACCATAAAGCGTCTGATGAGTTTAGTACTATTGATATTGAAAATATGACACGCATTATCCGTGCTATTGCATTAAGCTCGAGAGGTATTGTAAGCGGAAAAGAAACACCTACAAGGGTTAATACTTCTGACCTTCGATAATAAAAACCTATTTAGTCTTTAAAAAAGCTACCCGATCAGGTAGCTTTTTTATTGGGTTATCTTTTTCTTTCTGACTGCTGTATTTACTGGTGCCTGTTCTGATCATTGAACTGCCACAGTACATTAACGATTGTCCATTTTCCATTCAATTTTACAGCATGCATATAATCAATCCACTCATCAGCAATTAGTTTTATTGAAGCAGTCCTCTCTGACACATCCAATAATTGTACTTCTTTTTTCGGATTTGCAGGAAACTTGTCTCCTTTTATATTGTATCTCTCTGCTAATATGACCATATTCTCAGCGAAATATTCATAGAGAAAATCTTTACCGGTGCCTTTATCTTTCCAAAAAGTACGTTTGACCATTCTTGGATGTAAAGCGTTTTCCATTTGTGTTGGATTGGGTTTGTGTTGCGATTCAATGTAGTCTAAGGCCAATTGCTTTATCGCAATACTATCCGCTTTGTTTTGACCAATAATTTTTGTACTCATCGCAAGGCTAAAGAGCATAGTGAAAAGGAAATATTTTTGCATATTGTTTATTTTGTTGGATGTGAAACTATGAGCTGCCTCTGACCTGAAAAGTACAATAATGATAAAAGGTCTCTTTTTAATATGAACTATAACAGCATTGTTTTTGAATCACATATTTATGTGAAAGGGGTGTTGACAGGTTATTCAGGCAGGATCCATCCAATTGTTCCGGGATGCAATAAAATACCGAAATTGCCTTGTATGCGTAAATTAATCGTAACAGTCTTCCTCAGTGTATTGATTCTTCAAGTTCAATCACAGCAACAATACCTTGAAGAAATTGCATCCTGGAAAAACGAAAGATTAGCTGAATTGAAATCGGATAACGGCTGGTTGAACCTTGCAGGGTTGTTCTGGCTGAATGAAGGAAAACAATTTTTTGGCGGAACTGCATCAGATATCATTCGTTTTCCCATTCCCTCTTTCCCCTCGAGTGTGGGCTATTATGAAAGGAGAGGAGACAAAGTGATACAGGTACTGGAAAAAACGATTGATTCAAAAGTAAATGGCACTTTTAAAAAAGAAGCAGTGGTATTTCATGCAGATTCCATGAAGCAGCCTGAACTATCCTTTGCTTCCTTTCGCTGGACGGTAATTAAAAGAGAAGATAAAATTGGCATACGCTTCAGGAATCTGGAGCATCCTGCAATAAAAGAGCTGAAAGAAATTCCATGTTTTCCAATCGACACCTCATTTCGGGTAAAAGCAAAACTGGTGCGCCCCCTGCTACAGGCAACTATTCCTGTTGAAAATGTATTGGGTCAAACCACCCTGCAGTTTTCACCCGGTAAATTATATTTCAACATCGGGGGGAAGAGCTATACACTCTATGCACTGACAGAAGGTGATAAGCTCTTTATTCTTTTTGGAGATGCCACCAGTGGTAAAAGCACCTATCCTGCCGGTCGTTTTCTATATGCAGCCATGCCGGGTGAAGATGGTATAACTATACTTGATTTTAATAAGTCTTTTAACCCGCCCTGTGCTTTTACGCCTTATGCTACCTGTCCGCTGCCGCCAAAAGAGAACATATTATCTATTGCTATTCAGGCAGGAGAAAAGAAAGCAGGGAAATATTAAATGAGTTAAAGTGTATTGTTCTTGTCTTCATCTCCTATTTCATCGAAACTTCCAACTTCTTCCAACTGAATTCTTTTTCTGAATTGACGCATTTGTTTGAAATAGGTGGGTGTTAATCCGGTAATTTTTTTGAATTGATTCGATAAATGTGCAACACTGCT
>Ga0164290_1002058_pt1 | contig 17806 bp, 13 predicted proteins | sample Micstemetagenome_FD_108782 | JGI IMG/M metagenome (GOLD analysis project Ga0164290, IMG submission 108782) | Contaminated culture microbial community from soil near Moab, Utah, USA - Microcoleus steenstrupii SON62 (Illumina Assembly) | ecosystem: Environmental > Terrestrial > Soil > Soil crust... | reverse complement strand
TGGCCGCCGTCGAGGCCGCACTGGCCCGCGCCGGCCTGGCCTATACGGCCGTGGATGCGGCCTCCTGGAACCCCGGCCCGGGCCTGGATGCGCTGCGCCAGGTGAACCCGCTGGCCCAGATTCCGACCCTGGTGCTGGCCGACGGCACGGTGATGACGGAAAGCGCCGCCATCCTCATCCACCTGGGCATGACGACGACGCCGGGCCTGCTGCTGCCGACCGACGCCGGCGCGCGGGCGCGGGCGCTGCGCGGCCTGGTCTATATCGCGGCCAACTGCTATGCGGCCATCAGCATCCTCGACTATCCCGAGCGCTGGTGCGAGCCCTGCGACGAGGCCATGAAGGCGCAGATCCGCGCCGGCACGCGGGCCCGGCTGCACGAGCATTGGCGGGTGTTCGCCGACGAATTCGAGATCGGCTTCGACGCCGGCTCGCCCGGCGCGCTGGAGCTGCTGGCCACGGTGGTGTCCAAATGGTCGGGGGCGCGGGCGCATCTGCAGGCCGAGCGGCCGAGCTTCCATGCGCAACTGCTGCGCGTCGAGCAGCATCCGCAAGTCGCCGCCGTCTTCCAGCGCCACTGGCCGTGAGGAGGCCGCCATGACCCATCCCATCGACGCCTGGCACGCCCTGGCCCGGGACCGCAACCCGCGCGCGCTCGCGGCCCTGCTGGACGACGAGGTCGTCTTCCATTCCCCCGTGGTGCGCACGCCGCAGCGCGGCCGTCCGCTGGCGACCCAATACCTCAGCGCCGCGCTGATGATCCTCGGCAACGACAGCTTCCGCTATGTGCGCGAGATCCGCGGCGAGCGCGATGCGGTGCTGGAGTTCGAGCTGGAGCTGGACGGCTTGCAGGTCAATGGCGTCGACCTGGTGCGGTGGAACGACGCCGGCCGCATCACCGACTTCAAGGTCATGATCCGGCCGCTGAAGGCCATCCAGGCCGTGCAGCAGGAGATGGCGGCGCTGCTGGCGCAGATGCAGCAGCGGCAGGCAGATCAGTAGACCGGGTCGGCCAGCTTTTCCTTGGCCACGACGCGTTGCGTCGCCGGGCGGTCGAGCACGCGCTTCAGATAGGCACCCAGCGCCGGCCGCGTCTTGGCCGGGTTGTGCTGCATGCGCGTCCAGCGGCACAGCATGAAGGCCAGCGGGTCGACGGCCGTGTAGGGCTGGCCGAGGAACCAGGGCCCGCCGTGGCGGGCCAGCTCGGCGTCCATCTGGTCCAGCATGGGCGCGATCTGGGCCTCGGCGCGCGCCTTGACCTCGTCGCCATTCGTCGCCATGCGGTCCGGATAGAAGTAGTGGATCAACATGGCCTGCAGGGTGTTGGTCAGCCACACCATCCACTTGTAGTACTGGGCCCGCTCGGGCGTGCCGGGCGCGGGCGCAAAGCCCGGATGGCAGTCGGCCAGGTGCATCAGGATGGCGGCCGTCTCGTAGAGCACCAGGTCGCCGTCGACCAGCACCGGGATCAGGCCGTTGGGATGCAACTTCAAAGAGGCCGTCGACTTGTGCTCGTTGTTGTCCTGGTCCACCTGGCGCAGCTGGAAGGGGATGCCCATCTCCTCCAGCAGGATGTGGGGTGCGAAGCTGGCGTTGCTGGGGTAGTAGTGCAGTTCGATCATGGCGGTGGACTTTACGTGGCTGCCACGCAGCCGGCCTCGGGGCGCGCACCGGCGGCCCGGTAGCGCACGGCCGTCATCTCGGCCAGGATGCTCAGCGCGATCTCCGGCGGCGTGCGCGCGCCGATGTCCAGGCCCACCGGGCCGTGCAGCCGGTTCAGCTCCGCGTCGGTCAGGCCGAAATGCTCGGCCAGGCGCGCCCGGCGCTTGGCCTGGTTGACGCGCGAGCCGATGGCGCCGACGTAGAAGGCGGCGCCGCGCAAGCCCTCCATCAGCGCCAGGTCGTCGAGCTTGGGGTCGTGGGTCAGGGCGACGATGGCCGTGGCGCCGTCGGGCCTGAAGGCGGTGACGACGTCGTCGGGCATGTCGCGGGTCAGCGTGACGCCTTCGAGGGCGAAGCCGTCGGCGTACTCGGCGCGGGGGTCGCAGACCGTCACGCCATAGCCCAGGGCCAGGGCCATCCGGGCCAGGTAGTCGGTCATCTGGCCGGCGCCGATGACCAGCAGTCGCCACTGCGGGCCGTGGTGGCTGATGAGCTCGGTCTCGTTCAGGACCAGCGTGTCGACGCCGGGTGCGGCATCGGCCAGCGTGACGCAACCGCTGGCCAGGTCCAGCGTGCGGCGCACGCGCTCGCCGCGCGTCAGCCGCGCCAGCAGCTCGTCGACGGCCGATTGCGGCCCAAGCGGCTCAAGCATCAGCTCCAGCGTGCCGCCGCAGGGCAGGCCGAAGCGGCGCGCCTCCTCGGCGCCGACGCCATAGCGCAGCGGCGTCGGCCGGCCCAGCTGCAGGCTGCCGGCGCGCAGCTGGGCGACCAGGTCGTCCTCGATGCAGCCGCCGGACACCGAGCCGGCGATCAGCCCGTCATCGCGCACCGCCACCAGCGACCCGACCGGCCGTGGCGCCGAGCCCCAGGTGCGCGTGATGGTGCCCAGCACGACGCCACGCGATTCGGCCCGCCAGCCGGCGGCTGTGCGCAGCACTTGGAGATCGAGGTTGTCCATGGATGGGGAGGGGTCAGCGCGAAAGGCGCAAGCGTAGCGGCCGGCGCATGCCCCCGCCGCGGCGGGGTCGCGTCAGCAGGCGGGGCGCTCGCTGTCCTGCACGGCGATCAGGGCCTCGCGCCACAGCCGTGCCGGAATGAAGCTGCGCAGCTGTTCCATGGCCTTCTCGATCAAGGCCGGATGCAGGCTGTGGTCGATATGGGGCAGCAGGTCGGCCGTCACGTCGGCGCCCAGGTCCACGAGGGCCTGGGCCGCGTCGACGACATGGCGATAGGGGAAGCGCTGGTCGGCCAGGCCATGCAGCAGGTGCACGCAGACATCCTGCGGCGCATGCTCGGGCCGGGCCAGGTAGCCGCCGGCGAAGGCCAGCACGCGGCCCACCAGCTGGGCTTCGGCCTGCACGGCCTCCAGGGCCAGCAGCGCGCCGTCGCCGACGCCGGCGAGAGCCACGCGCTGCCAGGGCAGATCGAGCTTGCCGGCCTCCAGGCGCAGGCGGCCCAGCAGATGAGGCAGGGCGGCGTCCAGGCCTTCCTGGCTCGGCGAGTCGCCCAGCCACCAGCGGCAACGCCCCTCGGCATCGCGCAACGGCGGGTGCAGGTTCAGCGTCAGCGCCTTGGGGTACTGGGCCTGCAGGGCGGCGGCCAGCGGCGCCAGCGTGTCGGGGCCGTCGGGCGCGATGCCGCTGTCGGGCAGCAGGGCGAACAGCAGCTCGGGCGCTGTTGCATCTTGGGGGGAGGTCATGGCGGCATTTTCTGCCTTCGCCGCTATCCTGCGCTGCCTTTCTGTACCCCACCCCGCGTTGATGGAACTGAATGTCAACGGGCAGGCCATGCAGCTGCCCGAGATCGCCAGCGATCCGGCCATGCCCCTGCTGTGGGCGCTTCGCGATGGGCTGAACCTGACCGGCACCAAGTTCGGCTGCGGCGTCGCCGCCTGCGGCGCCTGCACGGTGCATGTGGACGGCCAGGCCGCGCGGTCCTGCGTGACGCCGCTAGGCGCCTGCCGGGGCAAGGCCATCACCACCATCGAAGGTCTCGCGACCGACAAGGACCACCCGCACGCCCTGCAGCTCGCCTGGCTGGCCGAGCAGGTGCCGCAATGCGGCTATTGCCAGAGCGGCATGCTGATGGCCGCTGCCGCCCTGCTGGCGAAGAACAGGAACCCCAGCGACGCCGACATCGACGCCGCCATGACCAACCTCTGCCGCTGCGGCACCTATCCGCGCGTGCGGGCGGCCATCAGGCAGGCGGCCAAGGGGATGAGGAAATGAGGGCCGGCCGCTGGGCTGCTCCCGAGCCGGCCGAGGGGACCGCATGAAGCGACGCACCCTGCTGCTGAGCGGCGCCGGGGCGCTGGGCGCGCTCATCGTCGGCTGGGGCTTGATGCCGCCGCGCTCGCGCCTGGGCGATGCCCGCACGCTGGCGCCGGTCGACGGCGAGGTCGGCCTGAACGGCTGGATCAAGATCGCCGCCGACGGCACGGTGCTGCTGGCCATGAACCGCAGCGAGATGGGCCAGGGTGTGCACACCGCCCTGTCCCAGCTGGTGGCCGAGGAGCTGGACGTGCCGCTGGCCCGCGTGCGCCTGACCGCGGCGGGCCATGACGCCCTCTACGGCAATATCGCGGCCTTCCTGGGCAACGTGCCATTCGGCCCGCGCGACCACGGCCGGGCCGTCGTCAGGTTCTCCACCTGGGTCACCGCCAAGGTCGGCCGCGAGCTGGGCTTGAACCTGACCGGCGGCTCCTCCTCCACCGCCGACGCCTGGGACACCCTGCGCCTGGCCGGCGCGACGGCCCGCGCCCAGCTGCTGGGCGCCGCGGCGCTGAAGCACAAGCTGCCGGTGGACGAGCTGATGGTCAAGGACGGCAGCATCCACCACGCCAGCGGGCCGCTGAGCCATTACGGCGAGCTCGCCGCACAGGCTGCGCTGACGCCGCCGGGCAAGGTCAGGCTCAAGGACCGCCGGCAGTGGACGCAGATCGGCCGCGCCCTGCCGCGCACCGACCTGGCCGCCAAGGTCGACGGCAGCGCCCGCTTCGGCCTGGACGTGCGCGAGCCCGGCCAGGTCTTCGCCGCCATCCGCCACTGCCCCATGCTCGGCGGCGGGCTGGGGCCCGCCAACATCGACGCCGTGCGCGCCCGCCCGGGCGTGCTACGCGTCGTGGCCCTCGGCCCCATTGCCGGCTCGACGGCCGCCTATGCCGTCGTCGCGCGCACCACCTGGCATGCCCGGGAGGCCGCCCAGGCGCTGGAAGTCACCTGGCAGGACCCGCCCCACGGCCGCCTCGACTCCGGCGCCGTCCGCACTGCGCTGGAGGCCGAGGCCCGCCGCGCGCATGCAGTGGGCGAGGGCTTCGCCTTCCTGGACCAGGGCGACGCATCCCATGCCCTGGCCGGCGCGGCCACCAGGCTGGAGGCCGTCTACAGCGCGCCTCATCTCGCCCACGCGACCCTGGAGCCGATGAACTGCACGGCCCGGGTGCGGGACGGCCGTGTCACCGTCTGGGCGCCGACCCAGGTGCCGGGCTTCGCCCGAGACGTAGCGGCCCGCGTGGCCGGCGTGCCGCCCGAGGACGTGACCGTGCATGTGACCTATCTCGGCGGCGGCTTCGGCCGGCGCCTGGAGGTCGACTTCATCGGCCAGGCCGTGCGCGTGGCCCTGGAGATGGGCGGCCTGCCGGTGCAGCTGAGCTGGTCGCGCGAGGAGGACATGACGCATGACTTCTACCGACCTGCCGAGGTCGCCGTCATGCAGGGCGGGCTGGATGCGGCCGGCCGGCCCGTCGCCCTGGCCATCACCAATGCGGCCGACGCGATGCTGCCGCGCTGGGTCGGGCGCGTCGCGCCGGACCTGGCGCCGACCATCGCCCTGCTGAACCGCAATGCCTTCCCCGACGGCCGCGCGGCGGCGGCCCTGTTCAAGCGCGGCGAGGCGCCCGACAAGACGGCCGTCGAAGGCCTGTTCGAGCTCGCCTATGCCATCCCGAACGCGCGCGTCGCCCACCAGGCCACGCACAGCGGCGTGCCCATCGGCATGTGGCGCGCCGTGGGCCATTCCCACCATGCCTTCTTCATGGAGGGCTTTGTCGACGAGCTGGCCCATGCGGCCGGGGCCGACCCGGTGGCTTTCCGCATGCAGCTGCTCGACGGCCTGCCGCGCCACCAGGCGGTGCTGCAGCGCGCCGCCGAGGCGGCCGGCTGGGGGCAGCCGCTGCCGGCCGGCGTGGCGCGTGGCGTGGCCGTGCACGAGAGCTTCGGCAGCGTCGTCGCGCAGGTCGTCGAATTGACGAAGCAAGGAAGCCAGCCGCGCGTCAGGCGGGTCGTCTGCGCCATCGACTGCGGCACCGTCGTCAACCCCGGCATCGTCGTGCGCCAGATGGAGAGCTGCATCGTCTTCGGGCTGACGGCGGCGCTGTGGGGCCGCATCGACATCGTCGACGGCGAGGTGAGGCAGAAGAACTTCCCCGACCACCCGCTGCTGACGCTGGCCCAGTGCCCGGTCATCGAGACGCATCTGCTGGCCAGCGAGGGCCCGCCCACGGGCGTCGGCGAGCCGGGCCTGCCACCGGTGGCGCCGGCCGTCGCGAACGCCTGGTTTGCCTTGACCGGGGAGCGCCGGCGCAGCCTGCCGCTGGCGGGTTGATGCAGAAAGGGCGGCGCCCGGCGCCGCCCTTCAGACCTGGCTTACAGGCAGCAGGCCAGCAGTTGCTGGACGCAGCAGGCCAGATCGCCGCAGCAGCCTTGCGCGGCCCAGGTGACGGCCGAGGCCGACAGCAGGCCGATGGCGGCCACGGTCTTGATGAGTCGGGATTTCATGGAAGTCCTTTGAAGTGGAATGAAAGACGAACGGCCGGACGCTGCGCCTAGTCGGGCGGGGTCCAGATCGTGTCGATCCAGCTGTCAAAGGCGGGGTCCGCCGGCAGCACACCCCGTCCGGCCGGGGCGGCAGCGGGCGCCATGGGCTCGGGTGCCGGCAAGGCGGCCGAGGGGCTGACGCAGACGCTGCAGACGGCCGCGCAGGCCGGCATCGCATCGCAGCCCTGGGCGCAGCAGGGCTGGCCGGCGCGCGCCAGCGGCAGCAGGGCCAGGCCGGCGAGCAGCATCAGCAGGAGGACGAGGCGGCGCAGCATGGCGCGATTCTGGCGCCGCGCTCACAACCCCGTGGCGATCCGGGGAAGCGCTGGCGGGCGGCCGGCTCCGAAGAACGGGATGACCGGAATTTGGAGGTTGGTTTTCGAGCGCCCGCGCGAGTTTTCCAACTCAGTAAAAAACCGCGCCGCCGAAGTTTTCCTGGGGCGTCAAATTACGACTGCCGCAAACCCACTGCGGCGCCGTCACTTGCGCAGGCAGGCAGTTTGTTTTCGCCGATCGAAAGGTTTGGTGAATTTCACGCTTCCCAAATCATTTGAATGGGGCACAGGACGACGGCGGCTGGCGACGTCGACTCCTGTTGGTTGGTTGCAACATCACCGTCACGAAACAGTCGCTTCGGGCGCCCGGGTAAGCCCTAGGTGCCCTGCCGAAGGTCACCGCAGCCGGGTGCACCCCCTAGCATGAAGTCGTTGGCGAGCCTTGTGGTTGTGCTGCCCGACCGGGCGGCGGAGGGTTCGGCGACTTTTTCCTTGATGGATCACCTTTATGCCTACCCCTTCCAGCGGTTTCAAACCCGTCTACAAACCTGTCGCACTGGCTGTTATCGGTCTGGTGTTTGCACAGCAAGCCGCGGCGCAACAAACGCCCGCCCCGAATAACCCGCCGACGACGGCCGCAGAAACGGCTCCCAAGACGGACAACGTCCAGAAGCTGGACCCCGTCATCACCGTGTCCGGCTCGCGCATCAAGCGTGACAACTACAGCACGGCCGCACCGCTGCTGGTGGTGCGCACGGAAGATGCCGCACTCGCCGGCTATGCCTCCACGGGCCAGGTGCTGCAGGGCACGGCCGTCACCGGCGGCCAGGGCCAGGTCAACAACGCCTTCGGCGGCTTTGTCACCGACGGCGGCCCCGGCGCCAACACCATCGGCCTGCGCGGCTTCGCACCGACGCGCTCGCTGGTGCTGCTCAACGGTCGCCGCCTGGCGCCCTCGGGCACGCGCGGTTCCGTCGGCGCCGTCGACCTGAACGTGCTGCCGAACTCCATCATCGACCGCATCGAGGTCCTGAAGGACGGCGCCTCCTCGATCTACGGCTCGGACGCCGTGGCCGGGGTGATCAACATCATCACCAAGAAGAACCTGACCTCGCCGCGCGTCGACTTCTCGCACACGCGCACCGAGGACGGTGGCGGCAACCAGACCAACTTCGCCCTTGCCGGCGGCTTCGTCAGCGACCGCACGCGCTTCCTGGCCTCGTATAACATGAACGAGATCACCAGCATGACGCTGGCCGAGCGCGACTGGACCACCTGCAACACCGACTACCGCCGCACCAGCGCCAACGGCGTGGTCGGCGAATGGGGCAGCGGCGACACCATCGATCCGCTGACCGGCAAGCCCAAGTGCTATCCCATCACGGGCACCGGCTCCAACGGCGTGACGATCAACACCATCGGCACCAACACGCTGGCCGGCGTGGGCGCCGTCGGCTCGACCGGCACGAACTTCAACCGCTGGCGTCCGAACTCGGCCGTCACGACCGGCCTGGTGGGCTTCGAAGGCGTCGGTGGCGGCCAGACCACCAACACCAACATCCGCGACACCTTCGATCCGCGCACGCTGAACCGCTCGCTGATCTCGCCGGTGCGCAACCACAACCTCTATGCCCAGGGTGGCGTGGACCTGCAGATGCTCGGCGACGCCGAGGTCTACTACGAACTGCTGATCAACCGCCGCGAATCCTCGCAGGTGGGCTATCGCCAGCTCTCGCTGGACTACATCAAGGGCAGCCCGCTGATTCCTGCCGGCCTGGCCGGCAGCACCTTCTCGGGCCCGGTGAACACCAGCGGCGGCCAGAACGTCGGCGTCCGCGCCTTCATCGGCTATGGCAATGACGCGAGCAGCCAGACGGTGGACTTCGGCCGTGCGGTCGTCGGCATCCGCGGCGCCATCACGCCCCTCAATGGCTGGGACTACGACGTGTCGGTCGTGCATTCGCAGAGCCGCGGCACCTACAACCAGCAGTCCTTCCTGACCGACCGCCTGGCACGCAGCCTGAACGTCGTGGCCAGCGGCACCGGCTTCGCCTGCGCCAACCCGGCCGACGGCTGCGTGGCCGCACCGCGCCTGACGTCCGACGTCATCGGCGGCAAGCTGCCCGAGGCGTGGAAGGACTATGTCTTCCGCAACGTCACCGGTCACACCAAGTACAAGGAAGACATGCTGACGGCGTCCGCCACCGGCTCGCTGTTCCGCCTGCCCTACGGCGAGGTGAAGGCCGCGGTCGGCGCGGAGTTCCGCCGCGCCGTCATCGACGACACGCCGTCCATCGACTCCCAGACCGGCAACCTCTACAACCTGACGTCCTCCACGCCCACGCGCGGCAGCGACCAGGCGACCGACGTGTTCGCCGAGGTGGAAGTGCCGCTGCTCAAGGACGTGCCGCTGGCCAAGGAGCTGACGTTCAATGCCTCGACCCGCTACGCCGACTACAAGTCCTACGGCGGCGACTCGACCTACAAGGTCGGCGCCGTGTGGGCCCCGGCCAAGTGGATCTCGCTGCGCGGCACCAACGGCACCTCCTACCGCGCTCCGGCGCTGTACGAGCAGTACCTGGGCGCCACCACCGGCTTCCTGAGCAACACGCTGGACCCCTGCAACAACTGGGACAACCCGGCCAACGCCGGCACGCCGCGCGCCATCAACTGCGCGGCCGAAGGCCTGCCCGCCGGCTTCAACGCCACCACCAGCATCGTGGTGGTGAACTCCGGTGGCCGCGCCGCCGGCCTGAAGGCCGAGACGTCGAAGAACGCCTCCTGGGGCATCGTGCTGCAGCCCGAGCTGCCCACCGGCTGGGGTGACCTGTCGGTGGCCGTGGACCGCTTCGACCTGAAGGTGGACAACGGCGTGTCGCGTGCCGGCACCGGCAACATCCTGCAGCGCTGCTACGACGATCCGCAGTTCCGCGCCGGTGGCGGCTTCTGCCGCCTGGTCGATGCGCGCAACGCGGTGTCGCGCCAGCTGACCGTCAACGACAGCTTCGTGAACCTGGCGACCGACATCGCCCGCGGCTTCGACTACACGGCCCGCTACACCAACGATGTCGGCATCGGCAAGCTGAAGATCGACTTCACGGCCACCGAGTACCGCCAGCAGGCCAGCAAGCTGTTCGCCGAGGACGCGCTGGACGACACCAACGGCAACGTCGGCACGCCCAAGTGGTCGGGCGCCGTGGACGTGAAGTACTCCATCAAGGGCTGGGACCTGTTCTACGGCCTGGAGTGGGTGGGCAAGACGTCCAGCTATGCGTACTACGGCGAAGACCCGGCCACGAGCCGCTTCAAGCTCGACACGCCGGACTACTTCCTGCATTCGCTGTCGGTGACCTACAACGACACGGTCAGCAAGTGGAAGGCCACGGTCGGCGTGCGCAACCTGCTCGACGAAAAGCCGCCGGTGATCTCCTCCGGCGTCTACAACCGCGTCGGCAACGCGCCCCTGTACAGCGGCTACGACTACTTCGGTCGCCGCGTGTTCGTGAACGTGTCCAAGACCTTCTGATCACCCGGTGATCTCGTGCCCTGGCAACCTGTGTTGCCGGGGCTTTTTTTTCAGTGGTGTGCCTTCCATGACAACCTCCTTGAACACCTTGACCCGCGCGCTGGCGCTGGCGGCCGTGGTGGCCGCCATGCCCGCCGCGTCCTGGGCCCAGGCCGCGCCTGCCGCTGCACCCATCCGCGTGCCGACGGTGGAGACGCTGGCCCAGTTCCCCGGCATGACGGGTTTCCAGATTTCCCCTGACGGCAAACACATGCTGGCCCTGCAGAGCCAGGGCGACAGCCGCACCATCCTCGTCTGGAAGATGGCCGAACTGGGCGCCAAGCCCACGGTCATCGGTGCGAAGAACATGCAGATCGCCAGCGCGTCCTTCCTGAAGAACGACATGCTGCAGGTCACGCTGACCCAGCCCTACGACCTGCGTGCCGACGAGGTCATCAAGACCTTCGTCAGCAAGCTGTTCTTCACCGACCTGGAGGGCAAGAACTGGGTGGAGCCGATGGCGTCCTCCGAGATCGCCCGCACCGAGCTCGCCAAGAAGGTGGCGGCCCTGTCCAACCCGACGGTGCTCAACCGCATGCCGTCCGACCCCGACCATGTGATCGTGGTGAGCGACTCGGGCATGTCGTCCAACCGCGACATCTACCGCTACAACGTCCGCACGCAGAAGGCCAGCCGCATCATGCGGCTGGGCGAGAGCGACAACACCGCCTTCGCCAATGCCAAGGGAGAGGTCTGGGCCAAGACGCGCCTGGGCAGCGACGGCCAAGGCACCTTCGTCGCCATCGACTTCCGCGGCAAGGACGGCGACTGGGAAGAGCACTTCCGCAGCTACGTGAAGAACCGCGACGTCGTCGACGTCATCGCCGCGGGTCACAAGCCGGGTACGGCCGTGATCGCCAGCAACGTCGGCCGCGAGTTCGCCGGCCTCTACGAATACGACATCGCCGCGCGCAAGACCACGGCGACCCTGTTCGAGCACAAGTACTTCGACGCCACCGGCGTGCGCTCCATCCGCACCGACGACGGCCCGTCCGACGAGGGCTATGACGGCTATGTCTACAACGGCCACCTCGGCCGCGACACGCACTGGGAGAACCCCAAGCTGGACGCCGTCGTGCGCGGCGTCGGCCAGGCCCTGGGCATCAAGGAGATCGCCCAGCCTCTCGTGTCCGTGGGCTCGGGCGAGCGGGCGGAGATGCGCTCCTTCGATGGCGTGTCCGTGCGGCTGGCCGGCTATGTCGGCGGCGAGACCCCGACCTACCTGGTGCGTGTCAGCGGGCTGGCCTATCCGACCGAGCATTACCTGCTGCGCGGCCAGAGCATCCAGCTGCTGGCCAAGGAGCGCCCGGACGTCGACCGGCGCGCCCTCGGCACGGCCCGCTTCACCTACTACAAGGCGCGTGACGGGCTCAACATCCCGGCCTACCTGACGGTGCCCAACCCGGCGCTCTGCGGCCCGGGGCCCTATGCCGCCGTGGTGCATCCGCACGGCGGCCCGTGGGCCCGCGACACCATGGACTACGACGGCTCCGGCTGGGTGCCGCTGCTGGTGTCGCAGTGCCGCGTCGTCCTGCAGCCGCAGTTCCGTGGTTCCTCGGGCTGGGGTCGCACGCTGTGGTTCGCGGGCGACCGCGAATGGGGCCAGAAGATGCAGGACGACAAGGACGACGGCGCCCAGTGGCTGGTCAGCGAGAAGCTGGCCGACCCCAAGCGCATCGCCATGTTCGGCTTCTCCTACGGCGGCTACTCGGCCTTTGCCGCGGCGGTGCGGCCCAACGGCCTGTACAAGTGCGCCATTGCCGGCGCCGGCGTGTCGGACATCGAGCGCATCTGGGCCAAGTTCTTCACCAACCCCTACTTCCAGTCGGGCCAGGAACCCACGGTGCGCGGCCTCAGCCCGCTGACCAAGGCGGACAAGATCGAGATCCCCATCATGGTCTACCACGGTGACCGGGACCAGATCGTCCCGCTGATCCAGTCGGAGCTGTTCGTCAACAAGGCCAAGGGTGCGGGCAAGCCGGTCGAGTACCACGTGCTCAAGGACTATGCCCACGGCCCCGCCTGGACGCGCAAGACCATGGCCGACCAGCTCGGCCTGATCAGCACCTATCTCGCGTCCGGCTGCGGCAAGGGCGGCCTGTAGGCCCCTGCCACGCTGCACTGCCAGGGCACCGCGAGGTGCCCTTTTTTTGCCTACACCTTGACCGTGAAGGGATTGAAGTTGGTGTCCCGGTCGTAGTGGTCGAGGTTCTCCGCCCGCTTCAGGAAGACGATGAAGCGCGCCGTGACCGGGAACAGCACGGCCTCCCAGGTCAGCTTAAAGAGGTACTGGGCGACGAAGACGGCGAGCAGCTGCTCCTGCGGCCAGATGCCCCAGAAGGCGATGGTCAGGAACAGGCCGGTGTCCAGCAGCTGGCCGACGGCCGTGGAGGCGACGATGCGCGCCCACAGGTGGCGGCCGTTGCTGAGGATCTTCATCTTGGCCATCACGAAGCTGTTGGCGAAGCTGCCGGCCGCAAAGGCGATCATCGAGCCGGCCACCACGCGCCAGGTGTTGCCGAACATGGCCTCGACATGCTGCTGGTAGCTGTCCATGAAGGCATTGCGTGCCGGGGGCAGGTGGACGATGACGAAGGCCATGAAGGCCGCGAACAGCAGGGCACCGAAGCCGGCCCAGACGACGCGCCGGTCGCGGCCATAGCCATAGACCTCGGTCAGCACGTCGCCGAAGATGTAGCTGATCGGGAAGAAGAACAGGTCGGCACCGAAGGTCACCGTGCCGATCAGCGGCAGCTCCACCTGGGCCGCCTTGGCCGGGCCGATGAGATTGGCGCACAGCAGCACGCAGACGCAGGCCGCCATGATCAAGTCGTAGTACTTGAAGCTGCGGGGGGCGGCAGGATTCATGGCGGGCGCTCGCGTCAAAAAAAGGCAGCGCATGGTAAGCGCGCCCCATGGCGGCGGGCCGGTCTCAGCGCGCGGTCAGGCGCAGCAGGGTCTGGTGCAGCTTGGGCGTGTCGATGGGCTTGGTCAGGAAGTCGTTCATGCCCGCCGCGAAGGCGTCGTCGCGCTCGGAGACCAGGGCCGCCGCGGTCAGCGCGACGATGGGCAGTTCGGCGGCCGTGAAGTGGCGGCGCAGCTCGCGTGTCGCGTCATGACCTCCCATGACCGGCATCTGCACGTCCATCAGCACGATGTCGAAGGGCTTGCCGACGCTGGCCGCGGCCAGCACGGCCTCGATGGCCTGGCGGCCGTCGCTGGCCTGGGCGACCTCCATGCCCCATTGCTCCAGCTGGGCGACGGCGATCAGCATGTTGACGGGATGGTCCTCGGCGATCAGCACGCGGCGGCCCTGCAGGGCGTCGTGGGCATGGCTGCGGGTTTCGCGCGGCTGGTGGGCCATGGGCGCGGGCGCGGCCGGCAGGGGCAGCTCGGCCCAGAAAGCCGAGCCCTCGCCCGGTCTGCTGTCCAGGCCCACCTCGCCGCCCATCAGGCTGGCCAGCTCGCGGCAGATGGAAAGGCCCAGGCCCGTGCCGCCGAAGCGCCGCGTCGTCGATTCGTCGGCCTGGGTGAAGGGCTGGAAGAGGCGCGCCTGCTGCTCGGGTGCGATGCCGGGGCCGGTGTCGCGCACCTCGATATGCACCCATTCGCCGGCGCTGCCGCGCGCGTTGACCGACAGGGCCTTGACGCTGACGGTGATGCCACCCTGCTGGGTGAACTTCAGCGCATTGGTCAGGTAGTTGGACAGGATCTGGCGGGTGCGCAGCGGGTCGCCGAACACCCAGCTCGGCAGGGCCGGGTCGATCTCGACGGCAAAGCTCAGGCCGCGCGCCTGCGCCAGGGTCAGGTAGGCCAGGCGGATGGAGGCCAGCAGCTCCCGCAGCGAGAAGGGCTGGGTCTCCAGCGTCAGCCGGCCGGCCTCGATCTTGGACAGGTCGAGGATGTCGGAGATCAGGCCCGAGAGGCTCTCGGCGCTGTCCATCATCTGGTTGAGGTAGTCGCGGCGCTGGGCCTCGGAGATGTCGGGTTGCTGGGCCAGCCGGCCCAGGCCGAGCAGGCCGTTCAGCGGCGTGCGGATCTCGTGGCTGGTGTTGGCCAGGAAGGCGCTCTTGGCGCGGTTGGCGGCCTGGGCCTCGTCCTTGGCGTGAGCCAGCTGGTCCTCCACGCGCCGCCTCTCGGTGACGTCCTCGATGATCCAGATGGTGCCGCCGCGGCTGGGGTGGGCGGGGTCGACGGCCTGGGCCAGCAGGCGCGCCAGGAAGGTCGAGCCGTCGCGGCGGCGCATGGTGCGCTCGGCCTCGACCTGCTGGCCGGCGGCCAGGGCGGCGCCGAGGTCACGGCCGACGGGCTGCCAATCCTCCACGCTGGGCCAGACGACGCTGCCGTGCTGGCCGATCAGGGCGCCGCGCTCCCAGCCGAACATGGCCTCGACGCGCGGGTTGGCCAGCACGAACTGCTGGTCGCGCGTGAGGGCGATGCCGATGGAGGCGTTCTCGAGGATGGCGCCATGCACGAGGCGGGTGCGCTCGCTCTCGGACACGTCGCGCGCATACAGCACCAGGTAGTTCTGCCCGTCCATCTCGAAGGGCGCGACCGAGACCAGCATGGAGATGGCGCTGCCGTCCTTGCGGCGGAAGCTGACCGGCACGTTGTTGGCGATGCCGTCGCGGCGGAGGGCCTCGCGGATGGCGGTGCGGTCGTGGGCGTGGTGCCAGATGCCGATCTCCTCGGCCGTGCGGCCCAGCACCTCGCTGCTGTCCCAGCCGCTGAGCTGCTCGAAGGCCTTGTTGACCATGGCGTAGCGTCCGCTCTCGGCCTCGGTCAGCGTGATGACGTCGGGGCTGGTGGCGACCAGGTGCGACAGCAGGCCTTCCGAGCGGCGCAGCGCGTCCTGGGCGCGGCTCTGCTCGGTCTGGTCGGTGAAGAAGGTCAGCGTGGCCGGGCCGGAGGCCGTCTCGACGCGCACGCTGGTCGCCTGGACGAGGCGGCGCCGGCGCGACAGGGTGCGCAGGCGGTACTCGGCCATGGGCTGCATGGCGCCGGGGGCCAGGCCTTCCAGGCGGGCGGCCTGCTGGCGGGCCGTCTCGTCGTCGCCAGGCTCGTAATGGCTGAACAGATCCTGGCCGATCATGCTGCTGCGCTGGGCATAGCCGAACATGGCCATGGCGGCAGGGTTGGCGTCGACGACGCGGCCCCAGCGGTGCAGCACCAGCGGCGACGGCGAGCGACGAAACAACTCGCGGTAGCGCGTCTCGGTCGCCTGCACAGTCTGCTCGGCGGCGACCTCATCCGTCACATCGCGGCCCACGCCCCAGTAGCCGCGGAAATTGCCTTGCGCGTCGAAGCGCGGTTCACCGCTGATCGAGACCCAGCGCGAGCTGCCGTCGACGCCGACCCGCCGCGCCACCATGCCGTGGAAGGGGCGGTGCGATTCGAGGTCGGCGCGGTGGGCGTCGAGCTCGTCGTCGGAGAGGCCCATGCCGTCGAGCTCCCACGGCGTCTTGCCGATGCGCGACTGCAGGTCCAGACCGGAGCTGCCCGGCCTCTCCTCGGCCACATGGGTGAAGCGGAACTCGCGGTCCATCTCCCAGTACCAGTCGACGGCCATGCCGAGCAGGCCGCGAAAGCGCGCGGTGCGCTCGTCGGCTTCGGCCAGGGAGCGCTTGACCATCTTCAGCAGTCCGATGCCGGCGATCAGGCCCGATCCCAGCAGGCTGAACTGCAGGATGGCGCGCAGCAGCAGGCTGGACGAGGCCATGGGATGGGTGGCCCAGCCCAGGGCCTCGGCCAGCCCGAGGCCCGCCAGGGCGAGGCCGGCCAGGCCGGTCAGCACCAGGCCCGCCGACAGGCCCAGCAGGCCGGTCGCGAAGGCGATGACCAGGCTCATCAGCGGCAGGCTCAGCGACCACAGCCCGAGGTCGCGCGACACGGCGACGACGACCGGCAGGGCCAGCACCAGGCTCAGCATCAGCAGGCCGCCAATGCGCTTGTCCTCGCGGCGCGTCGAGCGCGTCAGCACGAACAGCCGCAGCAGGGCGACGGCGGCGATCAGCAGCGACAGCAGCGGCGGCAGCCAGCCGCCCTGCCATTCCTGGGGTTGGCGGGTCAGCCACAGCAGGCCGGCGACCGGCACGAAGATGGGCGCGCAGGCCAGCAGGAAGACGCGCGAGGCTTGCCAGCGCATGCTGCTGTGCAGGCGCTCGCGCTGCTGTTCGGGCGGTGCGGCGTGCCCGACGAGGCTGCTGAGGTCTTCGCCGGTACGCGCCATGGTCAGGCTAGGGCTCTGCGGGTGGCGTCCGCGGCCGCGCGGGCGCGCTCGGCGAAGTCGGCGCCGTTGCCGGCGTAGAGGATGGCACGCGAGGAATTGACGACCAGCGGCGCGACGCGGCCGGCGGCCTGCACGACAGCAGCGGCATCGCCGCCCTGGGCGCCCACGCCCGGCACCAGCAGGGGCAGGGTGGGCGCGAGTTCGCGCACGCGGGCGATCTCGGCCGGATAGGTGGCGCCGACGACGAGGCCGAGCTGGCCGTTGCGGTTCCACCGCGTTTCGGCCAGATGGGCCAGGTGCTCGAACAGGCGCGGCTGGCCGGGCACGTCGGCCAGGCGCTGCATCTGCCAGTCGTCGCCGCCCTTGTTGGAGGTGCGGCACAGCAGGATGGCGCCCTTGCCTTCATGGGCGAGATAGGGCTCGACCGAGTCGAAGCCCATGAAGGGCGACAGGGTCACGGCGTCGGCGCGGTAGCGCTCGAAGGCCTCGCGGGCGTATTGCTCGGCGGTGGAACCGATGTCGCCGCGCTTGGCGTCGAGGATGACGGGCACGCCCGGGGCGATTTCGTGGATGTGGTCGATCAACCGTTCGAGCTGGTCTTCGGCGCGGTGGGCGGCGAAGTAGGCGATCTGTGGCTTGAAGGCGCAGACCAGGTCCTTGGTCGCGTCGACGATGGCGGCGCAGAAGTCGTAGAACTTGCTCGCATCGCCGGCCCAGGCGCCCGGCAGCTTGGACGGCTCCGGGTCGAGGCCGACGCACAGGCGGGATTGGGGAGTCAGGGCTTGGAGCTGGGCAACGAAGGTCATCAGTAGGCCGAAATGGGAATGGTGCGGGCGAGCACGAATTCTGCAAAAGCCTCGGCCGGCAGCGGACGGCTGAACAGATAGCCCTGCACGGCCTGGCAGCCCTGGCGGCGCAGGAAAGCCAGCTGGCCCTCGGTCTCCACGCCCTCGGCCAGCGTCGCCAGGCCCAGGGCGCTGGCCATGCGGATGACGGCGTCGACGATGGCGCGGTCCTCGGCATCGTCGGTCAGGTCGCGCACGAAGGACTGGTCGATCTTCAGCTTGCTGACGCGGAACTTCTTCAGATAGCTCAGGGAGGAATAGCCGGTACCGAAGTCGTCGATGGACAGCTGCACGCCGCGCGCATGCAGCTCGTTCATGACGGTGATGGCGACGGTCGGGTTGTCCATGGCAGCGCCCTCGGTCAGCTCCAGCTCCAGGCGCTCGGCCGGCATGCCGGTCTCGTCGAGCAGGCGGCC
>Ga0164290_1002057_pt1 | contig 17816 bp, 13 predicted proteins | sample Micstemetagenome_FD_108782 | JGI IMG/M metagenome (GOLD analysis project Ga0164290, IMG submission 108782) | Contaminated culture microbial community from soil near Moab, Utah, USA - Microcoleus steenstrupii SON62 (Illumina Assembly) | ecosystem: Environmental > Terrestrial > Soil > Soil crust... | reverse complement strand
GTCCGGACTGGCCGAGGCGGCTTTGCCGAGGGCGCCATAGTGGACCGGGTCGGCGGCGATGGCCGCATGCTGCGGCGAGTTCTGCAGGTCGAGATCGATCAGCCAGACCGTCTTTCCGGCCCGTCGGGCGGCGAAGCGGGCGAACTCCCGGGCCACCGTCGAGGTCCCCTCGCCGGCGCGGGCGGCGGTGAACAGGATGACGCGCGCGCGGCCGGGCGCAGGCGCGCCAAGCGTCGCCCACAGTCCACCCATTTCTCCGCTCAGGTCCACCATTCGTCGAATCGCCACGCACGCACTTCGGCCTTCAGCCTAACGCATCAAGAGCCTCAACGCGCCTTCAGCGGCGCCGCACCCAGGACGGGCAGGTCAAGCGTGCGCGAGGCCGACGCAGGCGTCGGCAGGCCAGGACGCAGGAACATGCGCAGAAGCCCGGCGCACAGTGCCGAGAAGCCGGCAAACAGGAAGGCCAGGATCAGCACCGGCTTCTTCAGGCTGGCGCCCTTGGGCGGGGGAGAGGCGCGCTCGACGATGCGGATGTTGTCATTGCTCTCGGCCGCCATCATGCGGGACGCGTCGTCCTGCTGTTCCTTGACCGTGTAATCGCGCACCGAGCTTTGCAGGATGTCGCGGTCACGGGTCAGTTCAGTGAACTGCGGCTCCAGCTCCGCGAGCTGCTGCAGCTTCTGCGTCGCCTCGACGTATTGGGAGGCGTTGGCGTCGCGGGCGCTCTTCAGGGAGGAAATCTCGGCGACGATCTGCGCCTTGTCGGTGACCAGGGTCTGATAGACCGGATTGGGGCCCATGCGGCGGGCGCCCGGCGCCGTGGTGCGACCGGCGGCGACGGCGGCCTCCAGGGTGCGAATCTGGGCGTCGATGTTCTGCAGGGTCTGGCTGTCGGGCGTGTAGCGGCTGCGCAGGTCTTCGCGCTGCACCTTCAGCTTGGCCAGCTGGTCGGAGTCGGCGGTGTTGACGTCGCTGTAGAGGGTGGTGGTGGGCGCGAACCCGGACAGCTGGCTCTCGAGGCCCGCCAGCCGTCCCTGACGCTCCTGGATGCTGGCTTCCAGCGTGTAGCGCTGACCTTCCAGCTGACCGATCAGCTGGGTCATGCTGGCCTTGGTGGCGGCGAAGTCGCCCAGATTGTTGTTCTGCAGGAACTCCTGGTAGGCGCTGTCGGCCTCGGCCAGCCTTTCCTCGAACAACACCCGCTGGCGCTCCAGCGCCGGCGAGGCGGTCTGGACCAGCACGGTGCGGCGGTAAACGAGGTATTCCTCAAGAAAGGCGTTCAGCACCCGGGCGGCCGTCGCCGGGTTCTCATGCTCGTAGCTGATGCGCACCACCGGGTTCAGCGGGGTGGCGGAGACGTTCATGCTCACGCCCATGTCCTGCACCGCCTTGGCCATGATCAGCGGCTTCTCGGCGGCGGGGGCGGCGGCGTACTGGGCGCCCAGCGTCGGATAGACGCTCGCCAGCCCAACCTTGCGCAGGGTGCGCTCGCGCAGCTGGCTGGAGAGCAGGATTTCGGTTTCCGAGGCGACAAGGCTGTCGGTGTCCGGCACCGCGCCGCGGGCGGCGTCGCCGGCCCGGGGTTCGTAGACATACTCCTGACCAAGCTGGACCAGAACGCTGGAGCCGGCGGTGTAGGACTTCTTCAGGGTCAGGGCGAAACCGGCCCCGACCACGAAGATCAGCAGGAAGATGCCGAGCATCAGTCCCTTTTCCCGCCACAGCAGGGTGACGAAGTCGCTCGGCGCATAGCGCGGCCGTCCAGCCCAGTCGGCGCGGGCCGGTGGATCATGCGGTACGGTGGTCCAGCTGCCGGCGTAGGCCATGCGATTCTGCGAAACGCCCTCTCTTCAAGGGCACCCTCGCGCGGACGGCATTAACGGTCCGTTACCCATTCTCCTTAACGTTTGCCCCATGATCCGCGCGCGCTCTCTTGTTGCTGCTATCAGCGTCCTGGCCCTGGCGGCGGGCGCACCACTGGCGGCGCAGGCCTGGCCGTTCGGCGGCAAGGACAAGCCGCGGCCGACTTCTGCGCCCACCTCTGCAAGGGGTGGCCAGGCGTTTCCCGACATCGCCTATGCCGACTGGAGCGAGGCGGAGCCCGCCTACCGCGTCTATCCAGGCGACGAGCTGGAGATCTCCATCGCCTCGGCGCCGGAGCTGAACAAGACCGGCTTCATCCAGCCGGACGGCCGAATCGCCCTGCCCCTGGTCGGCGGGGTTATGGTCGGCGACCGGACCCTGCCCGAGATCGAGGCGGCCTTGGCCCAGGCCTATTCGCGGGAGTTGCTGCGGCCCCAGGTGACGGTTGGCGTGAAGACCGCCCAGCCCCTGAAAGTGTTCGTCTACGGCGAGGTGCAGAAGGCCGGCATCTACGACATGCCGGGCGATATCAACGCGCTGCAGGCGGTGGCCATGGCCGGCGGGTTCAATACCACGGCCAAGCGCAAGCAGGTGGTCATCCTGCGCCGCGGCGCCGACGGGCGCTTCATGCGGCGGACTGTGGATCTGATGAGGGGCTCGACCCAGGGCGGCGCCGACCTTGTGCCGTTGCGCCGCTTTGACCTGGTCTATGTACCGCGCAGCGATATCGCCGAGGCGAACCTGTTCCTGCAGCAGTACTTCCGTGACCTGATCCCGATCAGCTTCGGGTTCAGCTACGATCTGAACCCGCAAAGCAATCGATAGCTCAGATCAGGCCCGGGCCAGCCATTCACGCGCCTGGCGCTGGGCCTCGGCGACTTCGTCCGACGCCATCTCCTGGCTCAGTTCCTTGCGGTACAGCTTGGCTTCCATCGAGCCGCGCATCGCCGCGAGGTTGAACAGCATGTGGGCCGAGACGTAGTCGAGCGGCGCGCCGCCCTGACCGGTGGAGTAGAGCATGCCCATGCGGAACAGCTCGTCGCCCGAGGTGTCCGGCCCCGGCAGGGGCAGATGGGGGGCGGTTTCGTGGCTCATCATCATGATGCCGTATCCCGTGTTTGGCGCCGTTCTGGCGGCCGGTTCGTGTTGATCACGGATACGAGCAAAGAGCCGCGTCTCTGAATTCAAGGTTAACCGCGAACCGTGTTGCGCCTTTTTGTGCGATTTTTTCCGGAATAGTTTCAGCCTGTTAGGATGCCGGTAAGAGGCTGGTAGCGTTGCGTTCACACGGCTTTCGAGGCGGTGAATCCCCGGGGCCTTCGGTAAGGTTCTGGAGGGGATCGAGGCCCAGCGCCATCCGCCGTCCGGAACGCGTTCCTGACAAGGCCGTTCAGCCGAGGTTCAGGCAGTCTGAGCCAGGCTAGCGGCCTGTCGAGGGAAGTTTGAACGGTCCTGCCCGATCACGGACCGCGCAGTCGACCACAAGGAGGATGTCGACCATGAAACGCATTCTGCTGGCCTTTGCCGCCATCGCCTGCGTCGCGGGCCCGATGGCCCTGGGGACTACCCAGGCTTCCGCCCAGGGACGCGACGGCTACGACCGCCGCGATGACCGTCGTGACTATCGGCGCGAGCGTCGCGACGACCGCCGCGACTATCGCCAGGACCGCCGCGAAGACCGTCGCGAGGCCCGCTGGGATCGCGGCCGTCACAACGGCTACTACTACCGCAACCGCTGGCACTACGGCCCGCCGCCGAGCGCCTACTACAATGACCCCTACTACCGCCCCGGCTACGCAGCCTGGCGGCGCGGCGCCTATCTGCCGAGCTACTACCGCTCGAACGACTACCGCATCTACGACTACGGTCGTTACCGTCTGCGCCCGCCGCCCCGCGGTTACTACTGGTACCGCTCGGGCGATGACTACCTGCTGGCCGCCATCGCAACCGGTCTGATCTTCGAGGTTATCGCCCGCTAGGGCGAGACCGGCTAAAGAAGCCGCCCAGGAGGAGACTCCGGGGGGTTTTTCCGTGGATCAGCGAATGACCCGCGCGCCCTTGCCATGCATCACCGCCTCGACCTCGGCGGCGCGGACCATGGAGGTGTCGCCGGGCGTGGTCATCGCGAGCGCCCCGTGAGCGGCCCCGTACTCCACCGCCGCCTGCGGCCCCTTGCCCTCCAGGAAGCCGTAGGCCCGTCCGGACGCGAAGCCGTCGCCACCGCCGACCCGGTCGAAGATCTCCAGGTTCTCGCGCATCTGCGAGGCGTAGAACTCGCCGCCGGCCCAGAGGATGGCCGACCAGTCGTTGAAGGTCGCGGTCCTGGCGTTGCGAAGGGTGGTGGCGGCCACCTTGAAATTGGGGAACTCGCGCACCGCCGTGGCGATCATGGTCTTGAAGTTGGCGGGGTCGATGGCGCTGATGTGCTCGTCCAGGCCCTCGACCTCGAAACCGAGGCAGGCGGTGAAGTCCTCCTCGTTGCCGATCATCACGTCGACGGACTGGGCGATCTCGCGGTTGATAGCCTGCGCACCGGGCTTGCCGCCCTGGCTCTTCCACAGGCTGGCCCGGTAATTGAGGTCGTAGGAGACGACGGTCCCATACTTGCGGGCCGCCTTGACCGCCTCGATCACCGCCTGGGCGGTGTTGGGGCTCAGGGCCGCGAAGATGCCGCCGGTGTGGAACCAGCGCACGCCCTCCTCGCCGAACAGCCGGTCCCAGTCGATTTCACCCGGCGCGATCTGGCTGGCGGCGGAATTGGCGCGGTCCGAGCAACCCAGCGCGGCGCGGACACCGAAGCCCTCTTCCGTGAAGTTCAGGCCGACGCGGGTGTTGCGGCCAATGCCGTCGAACTCGCGCCAGATGATGTGGCTGGTGTCCACGCCGCCCTGCATCATCAGATCCTCGACCAGCCAGCCCAGATCGTTGACCGGCAGGGCGGTGACGGCGGCGGCGCGCTTGCCCCAGCATTTGCACATGGCGCGGGCGACATTGTACTCCCCGCCCCCTTCCCAGACGTTGAACTGGCGGGCGTTGCGCACCCGGCCGTGGCCGGGATCGAAACGCAGCATCACCTCGCCAAAGGAAACGCAGTCCCAGCGGCAGTCTTCGGCAGGGCGGAGGGAGAGGATGTCGCTCATTTTTTCCGGTGTTTCTCGATCAGCTGGACGGTCTCGCGGACCTTGGTTTCGATGCCGGCCCAGTCCCGCGCGTCCAGCAGGTCCTGGGTGATCAGCTTGCTGCCCATGCCGGCGGCGACAATGCCGGCCCCGAACCAGGCCTTGACGCTGTCCTCGGTGGGATCAACCCCGCCGGTCGGCATGATGCGGGTCCAGGGCATGGGGCCCAGAACCGCCTTGACGAACTCGGGGCCGCCGACCTGCGTCCCCGGGAAGACCTTGACGATCTCGCAGCCCAGTTCCTGGGCGTAGGAGATCTCGGAGGCCGAGCCACAGCCGGGGCTGTAGGGGATCATCCGCCGGTTACAGACCCTGGCCACGTCGGCGTTGAGAATCGGCCCGACGACGAACCTGGCGCCATTGGCGATGTAGATTCCGGCGGTCGGGGCATCGACGACCGAGCCGACGCCCATGATCACGCGTGGGTCGGCCCTGGCGAAGTGGCGGGCGACATCGAGGAAGACGTGGGAGGCGAAGTCGCCGCGGTTGGTGAACTCGATACAGGGCGCGCCGGCGTTGGCGCAGGCCTGGATGACCTGCACGCAGACCTCCGGGTCCGGGTGGTAGAAGACCGGGATCACCCCCTGCTTCATCATCGCTGCAAGTACGGACATCCGGTCGTGAGTCATCACGCGCTCCTTTGACTGCTGGGGCGCCAGCCTAGACGAAAAAGTTGGGCGCCGGGGTCACGTCCCGGCGCCCAGTTCGCGCAAGGAGGAAAGCTAGAAGGTGTACCGGAAGCCGAAGTAAATCTGGCGGCCGGTGTGGTGGTAGACGCTGGTGCTCTCGCGACCGTCGCCGCCAACCCACTGACGATTGAACTCGTCGGTGAGGTTCAGGCCCTCGACGGTGAACGACAGCTTGTCGGTGACCTTGAACGAGGCTGAGGCGTCGACGTTGAAGGTCTCGGTCTTGCCCTCCGTCAGGTTGCCGTTCCGGCCCGGGACGTTCTGCAGGTAGCCTTCGCGGTAGGACCCGGACACCCGGGCGCTGAAGCGGTCGTCCTCGTAGTAGAGGGTGCCGTTGTAGGCGCTTGGCGACAGGTTGATCAGGTCGTCGGTGACGACCGTCGTGCACAGGGCGTTGCTGCAGTAATCGATCTCGGACTGGACGTAGGTGTAGTTCAGCTGCACCCCCAGATTCGCCAGCGGACCCGGCAGGAAGGTGAAGGGCTGCTGGTAGCTGATCTCGAAGCCCTTCAGCGGTCCGCCGTCGGTGTTTACCGCGGTGGTCAGCTGGAAGACGGTCGAGGGGCTGCAGCTGTTGGCCAGCAGGCAGAAGCCCGGCGCGAATGCGCTGCCGTTCAGGGCCGTCAGGTCCGAATAGGGCAGATCCTGGCGGATGACCTGAATGTAGGTGTCGATGTCCTTGTAGAACAGCGACAGCGACAGAAGGCTTTCCGGCGCGAAGTACCACTCGAAGCTGAGGTCGTAGGTATTGGCCTGGAAGGGCTCGAGCTTCACGTTGCCGATGGTGGCGGTGAAGTTGGGGCTGGACGCTGCCAGCGAGGTGGTCGGGACCAGGTAGTTGGTGCCGGCCAGGGTGTTGCCGATCTGCGGGCGGGCCATGACCTTGGCGGCGCCGAAGCGGACCATGAAGTCGTCGGTCACGTCGAGGGCCAGGTTCAGCGACGGCAGGTAGTTGTCGTAATCGTTCGTGCCGTGAACCTTGGTGCCGCCGCCGGTCGAGCTGTAGCCCTGGGCATAGAGCTTGGTGTTCACACCCCGGATGCCGAGGTTGCCGCGCAGGCGCATGTCCCAGAACAGGTCGAAGCGGAAATCACCCTGCAGGTACCAGGCGCGATCCTCTTCCTTGATCGACCGGTTGCCGCCGCGGGCGTTGCCGTTGGTGATGCTGGTCCGGCTGAAGTCGCCGCCGGCCACGCCGGTGTTGCAGTTGCAGTAGATGTCGAACAGGTTGGCGATGGCGTTGAGGTTGGGAACCACCCAGCTGGAGTCATTTCCGCCCGGCTGGCCGAGGTTCGAACCATAGCCGCTCAGCACGGTGGCGATGTTGGCCACCGTGGTGCCGACCGGCAGGGCCGGCACCACGGTCTCGTCAGCCCGCCTGAACTCGTAGCTGTCGCTCTCGTAGGACTTGATGTTGTAGCCGAACTTCAGGGTCAGCCAGTCGTAGGTATCCCAGACGAAGTCGAGCTGTCCTGAGTTGAACTCGGTGTTGACGCCGTTCGGCCGGAGGCGAATTTCCGAGCGCGGCACCGTCAGGCCGACCTGGCGCCAGTCCCAGTTGGCCGGATTGGCGACATCGAAGCCGTAGTTGATCAGCGGCGTATTGCGGTTGCCCCGGAAGTCCCAGCTGAAGCCCTGGATGTTCTGGCGGTCGAGGGTGACCGTCGTCTGCACCGGGTTCTCGAACTCCGATTTGGCGTTGCCGATGTAGGCCCGCATCTTGAAGCTGTCGTTGAACTCGTGATCGAAGGTCAGGGTGTGCTGGGTGAACTCGGTGCTCAGCTCGTCATAGCGCTGCTCCGACCGCACATCGACATTGTCGAACACGCCGTAGACCAGCTCGCCGTTGTCGACGACGGCGTCACGGACGTGGATCTGGGTCTTGCCGCCGGCGGTGGCGTTTCGGCTGAAGGACAGCGCTTCCAGGAAGTTTTCCTGACGGGTCGCGTCCAGCTTCGAATAAAGGACGTCGTAGCTGAAGGTGGTGCTTTCAGTCGGCTTGAACTGGATGGCGCCGGTGAAGCCCAGGCGCTCCTGGCTGTGCACCAGCCGCCCGTAGCGCGGCAGGCGCGGATGGAAGACGTTGGCGCTGTTGACCGAGGTGTAGGCGGCGTTGTTGGCCGCCGTGTTGGCCGGGCGTGGCACGCCTGTGGCGCAGTTGGCCGCCGAAGAGCCGGTCGAGCCGCTGTTCGTCGGATTCTGCGGGGCGAAACCGAGGGGGCTGCAGAAGCCGCCATTGTCGGTGCCGCGCTCCCAGCGCACGGCGCTGAATCCCTCTTCGAGCAGGTTGCGCTCGCTGTAGGCGATCGAGGCAAGGACGCCGACCTTGTCGTCCCAGAAGGTGTTGCTGACCAGGAAGGCCAGGCGCGGGTCCCATTCTTCCGACAGGTCGTTGACGCCGTACTGGCCGCTCATCGCCATCTGGAAGCCGTCGTAGTCGAACGGGCGGGTCGTGCGCAGGTCGACCGTGGCGCCCAGCGAGCCTTCCTCGGTCTCCGCGGCGGCGGTCTTGCGGATGGTGATGCTGTTGAAGAGCTCCGAGGCGAAGACGTTGAAGTCGAAGCCGCGGCCACGGTTGGCGCCGCCCGAACTGTCAGTGCCGCCGGTGGTGGCCTGGGCTTCCATGCCGTTGATACGGGTGCGGGTAAAGTCGGCGCCGAGGCCGCGAACGGTGATCGAGCGGCCTTCGCCGGCGTCACGGTCGATCGAGACGCCGGGGATCCGCTGGATGGATTCGGCCAGGTTCAGATCGGGAAAGTCAGCGATGTCCTCGGCCTTGATGGCGTCGACGACGGTGTTCTCCTGGCGCTTCACCTCGACGGCGCTGGCCAGAGATCCACGGAAGCCCTTGATGACGACTTCATCGACATCGGACTCGTCAGCCGGGGCTGCTTCCTGCGCCGCGGCGTAACCGGCGGCGCCGAGCGCCACGGTCATGGCCGCCAGCGAGGCGCTGAAACGGAGCGCGAAAGCGCGCGAACGATCCTTGTTGGACACCCTGTAGTCCCTCCCCTTTAAGGCTCGTCCGCGGTCTGACGCCGCCGTCCTGCCTACCTGTGACACGATCCCGAAAGGCCGCCCTCCTGGCAACGCCCCGGACCGCTGACACCGGTGTCATTGCAAGCCGAAACTTGTTTGACACCGGTATCATTGACGTTGATATCTCAGCTTGGAACGATTTGACAAGCCCCTCGCCCGAACTTCCGTCGAAGTTCACGTAACAGGAGACTTTGACCCTTGAGCCGAATTGCCGCCTGTCTGATGGCAGCCGCCCTCGCTGCTCTCGCCAGTTCGGCTGGCGCGGCCGGCCGCCTCCCCGCCTTCCCCGGGGCCGAAGGGCATGGCCGGTTTGCCCAGGGCGGCCGCGGGGGGGGCGTGCTCATTGTGACGAACCTGGAGGACGCCGGGCAAGGAAGCCTGCGGGCCGCTGTCGAGGCGAGGGGACCACGCACGGTCGTGTTCGAGACCGCCGGGACCATCCGTCTGAAGTCGCCGCTGAAGGTCTCCCGCGGCCGCATCACCATCGCCGGCCAGACGGCGCCAGGAGAGGGCATCACCCTGGCCGACCAGCCGCTGATCATCGCCGCCGATGATGTGGTGGTGCGCTTCCTCCGCGCGCGGCTGGGGGCTCTGTCGGGGGTGCAGGAGGATGCGGTCACCGTATCACGCGGTCGCCGGATCATCCTCGACCACATCTCGGCGAGCTGGTCGGTGGATGAGACCCTGTCAGTGGGCAGTCGCTACAGCCCGCCGGAGGATGGCGTCTACGACGTAACCGTGCAGTGGAGCCTGATCGGCGAAAGCCTGAACCGGTCGCTGCACGAAAAGGGCCGCCACGGCTACGGCAGCCTGATCCGGGGCGGCCATGGAGCGCGGATGAGCTTCCACCATACCCTATGGGCCAACCATCAGGCCCGGATGCCGAGGCCCGGCAACTACAACGGGCCGGAGGTGGATCCGGTCGGCCCCTTCATCGAGTTTCGCAACAACGTCTTCTACAACTGGGGCGGCGGCCACGCCGGCTACAATGCCGATACGGCGGCGCACGCGGCCTATGACTTCGTCGGCAACAGCTATCTGCCGGGGCCGGACAGCAGGGGCCGGATCGCTTTTTGCGAGGACAACAGCCTGTCTCGGGCCTGGTTCGCGGACAACAGCATGGCGGGCGTGGGTCCGGGCGACGCGTGGAGCCTGATCGGGTGCAAGCCGCCGACGGAGTATCGGGCAGCAGGTCCCCTCGCCGGCTCGAACGTGACGACCACGGCGCCGACCGAGGCAGAGGCGGCCGTGCTGGCACGGGCCGGCGCCTCCAGGGCGCGGGATGCGGTGGACCGTCGCATCGTGGCCGGCGGGAGGGATGGGAGTGGCCGGCTGATCGACAGCGAGACGGACGTCGGCGGATGGCCGGCGCTGGAAGGTGGGTCGGCGCCGGCCGACCTGGACCAGGACGGGATGGCGGATGCCTGGGAGCGGGAGAACGGACTCGACCCGTCGGACGGCGCGGATGGCGCCGGCGACAAGGACGGCGATGGCTTCACGAACCTGGAGGCGTATCTGAACAGCCTCGTCTAGGTCCTCCTCCCGCTTGCCGGGAGAAGGGCCCCTGCCTAGCCTGTGTTTCGCAATCCCGCCGCGATGCCGGTGACGGTCAGCTGGATGGCCAGTCGGGTCTCCTCGCTGTCGTCGCCCTTCCTCCGGCGGCCTAGAAGTTCCAGCTGCAAGTGGTTGAGGGGCCTTACAGAACCGGCGGCCAGCGCCACGGACTCGGCGAGGTCCGGGCGGTCGTCGAGCAGCTTCGTGCCGCCCCGGATCGCCAGGGCCAGATCAACCGCCGCGTCGTGCTCACGGCGGATGGCGTCGAAGATCGGGGCGGCTGAGGCGCGGTCTTCGCACAGAGCCGCGTAGCGCCCGGCGAGGGCCATGTCGCTCTGGGCCAGGGCCAGTTCCATGTTGGACAGCAGGGCCTCGACGATGTCGAACTCGCCTGCCAGCTCGGCCAGGCGGGCCGGCTCCAGCCCCGCCCGCTGGGCGCCGCCGGCAAGACCGTACCAGCCGGGAAGCATGATCCGCGCCTGGCTCCAGCTGAACACCCAGGGAATGGCCCGCAGGTCTTCGATCCTGCGGCTTTTGGTGCGCGAAGCCGGCCGGCTGCCAATGTTAAGGGTGACGATTTCCGCGATCGGGGTGGCCGACCAGAAAAAATCCTCAAAGCCCGGGGTGTCGTAGACCAGCGCGCGGTAGTGGGCGAAGGCGCCGGCGGCCAGGGCGTCCATGGCGTCCACGGCCTTGGTCGGCACGGCGTCGCGCGGCCGCGCGGTGGCGGTGAGGACGGCGGCCGTCAGCCCCTCGAGATTGCGGCGGGCGGTGGCCTGGTCGCCAAAGCGGCGAAAGATCATCTCGCCCTGCTCGGTCATTCGCAGGCGCCCCTGGACGGTGCCGGGCGGCTGGGCCAGCACGGCCTCGGCGGCCGGTCCTCCGCCCCGTCCGACCGAGCCGCCGCGGCCGTGGAAGATGCGCAGGCCAACGCCCAGCCGGTCGCATTCGGCGGCCATGGCCGTGGCGGCGCGGGCCACGCCCCAGCGGGAGGCAACGTAGCCGCCGTCCTTGTTGCTGTCCGAATAGCCGACCATCACCTCCTGCACCGGCGACGCGCCCAGCAGGGATCTGGCGGCGTCGGTCTCCAGCCAGGCGCGCAGCACGGCAGGGCCGGCCTCCAGGTCGCCGATGGTTTCGAACAGTGGGCTGATCCGCACGGCGCCGCGCGGCTGGGCCCCGCCCCAGACCAGGCCCGCCTGTTTGAGCATGACTAGGGGTTCGAGGATGTCGGAGACGGTCGCCGACTTCGAGACGACATAGGCGCCGATGGCGGCTGGGCCGTAGTCGGCGATCGCCCGAGCGGCGGCGTCGATGATGGAGAGTTCGCGGGCGGTCTCTTCGCCATAGGCGGTGAAGGGAGAGCGCAGCGGGCGGGGCGTGGCCAGTTCCTCCAGCAGGAGGACGACGCGGGCGTCTTCGGAGAGGGCCAGATAGTCGCCGGCGCCACCGGCCTGACCCAGCAGCTCGGCGATCACCCGCTCGTGGACGTCGGAATTCTGGCGCAGGTCGACAGCGAGCAGGTGGAAGCCGGCGGCGCGGGCCAGGGCCAGAAGGGTCTTCAGCCGGCCGCCGACCAGACGATCGCCGCCATGGGCATCCAGCGAGGCGCGGATGATCTCCAGGTCGGCGATGAAGGCCTCGGGGCCGTCGTAGGCCGGGCCGTCAGGGTCGGTGACGGCGTAGGCCACACGCGTGCCGGTCAGCTTGACCGAGGTGGCGCAGAGGCGGTCGAAGATGCGCTCGCAGGCCAGGCGATACGGCTCGTCAAGGCGGTGGACCGAGGGCTGGTCGGCCTGCATGGCCAGGACCTGCAGGGCTTGCGAGGCGTCGCCATAGGTCGTCGAAATGGCGAGGTCGGACCAAAGGCGGCGGACCTCGGAGGCATAGTGATCGAGAATTATGCGGGCCTGCGAGCGCAGCGCCAGGGCCAGGGTCTCTGCTCCCACACCGGGGTGGCCGTCGCGGTCGCCGCCCAGCCAGTTGCCAAGCTTGAGAATTGGGCCAAGCTCGCCGATCTCCTCACCCCAGCGGTCATAAAGTTCGATCAGGGCCGGCAGGATGGCCGTTCGCACCACCGACAGGGCGTTGCGGATCTCGTCGGCGACGGTGATCTTCTCGGGCCGATAGAGACGGGTGCGCCAAAGCAGGGCCGTCTCGCGGAACAGGTCCTCGCGGATCTGGCGGTCGAGGACCGGCGGCATGTGATGGCGGCGCAGGGCCATCAGTCGGGCGATCTCGACCTGGCGCTCGACCAGAGCCCGTCTGCGGACCTCGGTCGGGTGGGCGGTGAGCACCGGGGTGACCGACAGACCGGTCAGCGCCCTGGCGCCGGGCTCACCGAGCGCCTTCAGGGCGTCGGCCAGGGTGGCGGTCTCGGCCTGGCTTTCGGCCTCGGCTTCGGCGCGGCGGCCGGCGACGTCCTCGCCGATGTTGGCCAGCATCGAGGCGCAGGCGAAGGCGCGGGCGAGCAGCGAGGCTTCCGACGGAGTCACCGCGTTGAACAGGAAGCCGAGATGCGGGGCTTCGCCACCCTCCTCAGCGGCGGCCCGGGCCGCTTCGACCAGACGGGCGGTGTCCTCGCCGTCGAGATAGCTGATGGCCTCGGCGAGCAGGTCGCCGAGCAGCGCCAGGTTCTTGCGGACCTGGCCGTTGGAGGAAGCGGAACCGGTCAGCGGGCCAGCCATCCCCCGTCCACGGGCAGGATGGCGCCATGCACATAGTTCGAGGCCGCCGAGGCCAGGAACACGGCCGCGCCGCCAAGATCCGACGGCTGGCCCCAACGGCCGGCCGGGATGCGCTCGAGGATGGACTTGTTTCGCGCCTCATCGGCCCGCAAGGCTTCGGTGTTGTTGGTCCAGAAATAGCCGGGCGCGATGGCGTTCACATTGATTCCCTTGGCCGCCCACTCATTGGCCAGCAGGCGGGTCAGCCCGGCGATGCCGCTCTTGATTGCCGCATAGGAAGCCACGCGAACGCCGCCCTGGAAAGACAGCATGGAGGCGATGTTGATCACCTTTCCGGCGCCTTTTCCGACCATCTCGCGGGCCGCAGCCTGGGAGAGGAAGAAGGCGGTCTTCAGGTTCACATCCATGACCGCGTCCCAGTCCTCCTCGGTGAAGTCCAACGCGTCGTTGCGCCGGATGATCCCCGCGTTGTTGACCAGGATGTCGGGGGCGGCGGCGGCGGCCTTGGCGGCGGCGATGACGTCGCCCGAGATGTTCGGCTGGCCAAGGTCGGCCTGCACGAAATGGAAGGCGCGGCCGGCGGCGCGCACCCCGGCCTCGGTGTCCGTAGCGGCCGAGCGGCCGACGGCGACGATGTCTGCCCCGGCTTCGGCCAGCGCCACGGCCATCGCCTGGCCAAGGCCGGTGTTGGCGCCGGTGACCATGGCCGTGCGGCCGGCCAGGCTGAAGAGATCGCTCATGGTGGGCAGCCTACTTCAGTTGGCAGATGTCGAGGACGTTCATGTCCGTGTAGTCGAGGTTCTCGCCGCCCATCGCCCAGATGAAGGCATAGGATGCGGTGCCCGAGCCCATGTGGATCGACCAGGGCGGGCTGACAACGGCCTCCTCGTTGGCGACGACGATGTGGCGGGCGCTGTCCGGCTCGCCCATGAAGTGGAAGACCCGCTCGTCGCCCTTGAGGTCGAAGTAGAAATAGATCTCCGAGCGGCGGTCATGCAGGTGGGGCGGCATGGTGTTCCAGACGCTGCCGGTGTTGAGGATGGTCAGACCCAGCAGCAGTTGGGCCGACTGGCAGACGCCGGGGATGATGTACTGGTAGATGGTCCGCTCATTGGAGGTCTCCAGCGCGCCACGTTGCAGCGGCGTCGCCTGGGCGATGTCGATTTTCTTGACCTCGAACCGGGCATGGGCCGGGGTCGAGGCGAGGTAGAAACGGGCCCCCTCCCCTTCGAAGATCACGTCCTTCGTGCCCATCGGCACGTACAGCCCGTCACGGGGCCCAAGATCGAAGGCCTGACCATCCACGGTGACCTTGCCGGCGCCGCCGACGTTGATGATCCCCAGTTCCCGGCGCTCCAAGAAGGGGCGCCCTGCTGCGCTGGCCGGCTCCGTCTGGTCGGGAAGTTTGACGGGCGAAGCGCCCGGCGCCGCGCCGCCGATCACGAAGCGTTCGTTGTGACTGTAGGTGAGCACCACCTGGCCGTCGGCGAACAGCCCGGTGAGCAGATAGCGATCGCGGAGCTGATCGTTGCTGGCGCCGTCCATCATGTCCGGATGGGTGGCCTGAAGCGTCTTGGCGAACATTCGGCGGTCTCCTCGAAGGCATATGCTTGAGGTCAGGTAACCGGTGTCATTGCCTAAGGCAAGTGTCGCTACCGCCGAAGCTGATCCCCGGCCCTCAGGCCTGCTGCTTGAGAACGGACCAGCGCACGAAGATCTACGCCGGCTGGACAGACGAACCCTACTTCTCGGGTATTGCCAGACGACGGGACATCTTCCGTAACTCGACATCCAGTGGGCTCGATGGCCCACGCCACTGGCCGAACCCAACCGTCAGGTGTCCATAGGGCGGATCCAGGTCCGCCATCCTTCGATAGCATCCACAACGTGTTGGTCGTGGGGTGAACCATCACCAAGATCGACCGGCCGCCAACCTTGGCAACAAACGACAGCTTTCTGTCGTAGCCGCGAGCCATAGGCCATCTTTGGTCCGGCGAAGGCGGCGCCCTCTCAAATTCGGGCTGAACAAAGCAAGCCTGCCTAACCCGTTCCATGACGCGCTCGCGCGCCGCGTTCTTTTCTTCTGAGCGCCTTTCAGCTGATCGCTCCGCAAGGGGCCAGACCAAGATACGTCCAGCGCCTTTGAGGACCTTGCCAACCCCGCCCTCGCTCCAATCGAGTGCATCGGCTCGAGCGGCCACGCATTCCGTGGCATTCGCCTTTGGACTGTCTGCGGCCTCGTTGGCGAGCCTACCGGGATGCGTCTCTGCAGCGGCTGGCATGGCGACCAGCGCCGCAGCGATTGCGATTATTCCAATGCGGTTCATCGGCCCGTACCACTCTGCGCCCACCCGATTGCTACAAGCTGCTTGGTCGAAACGCTACAACCGGACCCACTTGAAGCACGAACGCCCCCAAAAGAGAAAGGACGCCCGCCTTGCGGCGAACGTCCTTTAGCTGCGGCCCGCCAATTGCGGGGCGGGATGGGAGCGCGAGGGTGGATCGCCTCACCATCCCCGGCCGGCCGCGAGCTTTAGTGCTCGAGGCCTGAGCCTAGATATCATCTTCCTCGGTCGGACCGACGAGCAGTTCTTCCTCGATGTCGGTCGACTTGCCGCGGACCTGGGCCTCGATCTCGGCGGCCATGTCAGGATTGTTCCTGAGGAATTCGCGGACGTTGTCGCGCCCTTGGCCGATGCGCTGGCTGTTCCAGGAGAACCAGCTGCCCGACTTCTCGATGACGCCGGCCTTGACGCCCAGATCGATGATCTCGCCGAGCTTGGAGATGCCCTGACCGTACATGATGTCGAACTCGACCTCACGGAAGGGCGGGGCCACCTTGTTCTTGACGACCTTGACCCGGACGTTGTTGCCGATGATCTCGTCGCGCACCTTGACCGAGCCGGTGCGGCGGATGTCGAGGCGGACCGAGGCGTAGAACTTCAGGGCGTTGCCGCCGGTTGTCGTCTCCGGGCTGCCGTACATCACCCCGATCTTCATGCGGATCTGGTTGATGAAGATGACAATGGTCTTGGCCTTGTGGATCGAGCCGGTCAGCTTGCGCAGCGCCTGGCTCATCAGCCGGGCCTGCAGGCCCGGCAGGCTGTCGCCCATCTCGCCTTCGATTTCGGCGCGCGGCGTCAGGGCCGCCACGGAGTCGATGACGATGATGTCGACGGCGTTCGAGCGCACCAGAGTGTCGGTGATCTCAAGCGCCTGCTCGCCGGTGTCCGGCTGCGAGACGAGGAGCTCATCGAGGTTGACCCCCAGCTTGTGGGCATAGGACGGGTCGAGCGCATGCTCGGCGTCGATGAAGGCGGCGGTGCCGCCGGCCTTCTGAACCTCGGCCACCACATGCAGCGCCAGGGTGGTCTTGCCCGAGCTTTCCGGTCCGTAGATCTCGATGATCCGTCCCTTGGGCAGGCCGCCGATGCCCAGCGCGATGTCGAGCCCGAGCGAGCCGGTGGAGACGCTTTCGATCTCCTCGATCTTGCCCTTCACGCCCAGCTTCATCACCGAGCCCTTGCCGAACGCCCGATCGATCTGGCTCAGCGCCGCTTCGAGCGCGCGCTGCTTGTCACCGTCGTCTTTACCCACGAGCTTCAATGCCGCCTGATTAGCCATGAACTTTCCACCTTGTCCCACGATTCTCGCCGGCCCGCCCGGCGCGTTGAAGGCATAAGTACATGGTTTGTTCTCGTTCGCAATATGTTCTTTTTTTCGACCGGGTCCCGCCCCTGCGCATGGCTCAAGCCGCCAACCCCTTTTTGGGGAAGTTTGGGATAAGTCACGGCGCCTTGATCTGAAACAGGTGACCGTGGGCTGAAATCAGTCCGTACGCGCCAGACCTGGTTGCATCTGGCGCTCCATGTCTGCCGGTCAGCACGATTTCCCCCCCTTTCAGAGCCTTGATAATTATGGTGAACATTGATCTAGTCGATCCGCATTTGCGAGCCGGGGGGTTTTCGGCTTGCGTCGCTCGGAGTTCGACCGAGACCATTGTGGTCAACACCTGTCGCCCGGGATCGTCCCGGCAAGCCACCCTGGTGGCGAAGCGGCAGTCGAACAGGCTTAGCGGCGGGCGAACGCCCGCATGAAATCTGGGGCGAGACGATCATGGCTACCATCAATGGCGACGGCACCAACAACACGCTGACCGGCACGGGGTCGGCGGACTCCATCAACGGTCTGGGCGGGCACGACACCATTGACGGCGGTGGCGGCAATGACGCCATCAACGGCGGCTCCGGCGACGATGTGCTGACCGGCGGAACCGGCAATGACACCCTCATCGGCGGGGCTGGCTCCGACAGCGCCGTCTATGCCCACATGCTGCAGAGCCAGACCCCGGTCGGAACCTGGTCCCCGACCAGCGCCACCCTGACCATCGTCACGGCCGGCGAGGGCACGGACACCCTGACCACGATCGAGACCATCGTCTTCAACGGCGTCTCCTTCACGGTCAACAACGCCACCAAGAACGTCGTCGCCAGGCTGGCCAACGACACCGCCTCGGTGAACGAGAACGCCGCCAGCGTCGACGGCAACGTGCTGTCGAACGACCTCGACGTCGACAGCGTGCTCAGCGTCGGCGGCCTGACGGGCGGCACGCTCGGCGTGGCCAAGGCCGGGACCTATGGCTCGCTGACCCTCAACGCGAACGGGACCTATTCCTATGCCCCGACCGGCGTGATCACCGGCGACACCCCCGTCACCGACACCTTTACCTATTCCGTGACCGAGGGCGGCGTCACCCACACCGCCACCCTGACCGTCACCATCCAGCCGCAGAACGATGCGCC
>Ga0164290_1002056_pt1 | contig 17840 bp, 26 predicted proteins | sample Micstemetagenome_FD_108782 | JGI IMG/M metagenome (GOLD analysis project Ga0164290, IMG submission 108782) | Contaminated culture microbial community from soil near Moab, Utah, USA - Microcoleus steenstrupii SON62 (Illumina Assembly) | ecosystem: Environmental > Terrestrial > Soil > Soil crust... | reverse complement strand
GGGGACGGAGATGGTGATGCCGGGGGACAACGTGACGATGGAGATCGAGCTGATCACGCCGGTGGCCATGGATAAGGGCTTGCGCTTCGCCATCCGCGAGGGCGGCCGCACCGTCGGCGCCGGGACCGTCACCGAGATCGTGGAGTAGTTCGGTGGCCTCGATGAACAAGGAACGGATCCGCATTCGCCTGAAGGCTTACGACCATCGGGTGCTCGATCAATCGACGACGGAAATCGTCGATACGGCCAAGCGCACCGGGGCGGTGATCGCGGGTCCGATCCCGCTGCCGACCATTCGCCAGCGGTACACGGTGAACCGGTCGCCGCATGTGGACAAGAAGTCGCGGGAGCAGTTCGAAATCCGGACGCACAAGCGGTTGCTCGACATTCTCGAGCCGACGCAGGATACGGTGGACGCGCTGATGAAGCTCGATTTGCCGGCGGGCGTGGACGTCGAGATCAAGGCTTTCGGAAAGAAGTAGCGGGCGGAAAGAAGTAAACGTGGGGGCCGGCGGGCGGTCCCGGTGGGAACTCGTAAGGGAAGAACATGTCGCCAGGAATCATAGGCAAAAAAATCGGCATGACGCAGATCTTCCGCGCGGACGGGCAAGTGGTGCCCGTGACGCTCGTGAAGGCGGGTCCGTGCGTGGTGACGCAGCGCAAGACGCCGTCGCGCGACGGCTACGACGCCGTGCAGTTGGGGCTGGTGGAATTCGCGAAGGCGAAGAACGTCACCAAGCCGTTCGCCGGCCACTTGAAGAAGTCCGACGCCTCGGGCGTGAAGGTGCTGCGGGAATTCCGGTTGGGCGAGGGCGACAGCGACCTGAAGGCGGGCGATCGCGTGCTGGCCGAGGAGTTCAAACCGGCCGACATGGTGGACGTCACGGGCGTTTCGAAGGGCCGCGGATTCGCGGGCTTTGTGAAGCGGCATCACTTCCGCGGCGGCGACGCCACGCACGGCTCGATGTTTCACCGCGCGCCGGGCTCGATCGGCGCTTCGAGCTTTCCCTCGCGCGTGTTTCCGGGTATGCGGGCGGCGGGCCACATGGGTTCGGCGAACGTGACGGTGCGCAATCTCGAAGTGGTCGAGGTGGACACCGAAGATAACGTTCTGATGGTGAAGGGCGCGATTCCGGGTCCGAACGGCTCCTACGTGATGCTGCGCCGGTCGCGGAGGGCGAGAGGGTAGTCATGGCCACCGTCGATGTCGTCAATCTCGAAAATCGTAAGGTCGGCCAAGTCGATCTTTCCGATCAAGTGTTCGGCGCGGAAGTGAACGAGGCGCTGCTGTACGAGAGCGTCCGCCACTATATGGCGGGGAAGCGCGCCGGTACGGCGAAGACCAAGACGCGGCACGAAGTGGCCGGGTCGGGCAAGAAGTTGTGGAAGCAGAAGGGCACGGGCCGCGCGCGCATGGGCTCGATCCGGTCGCCTCTGTGGCGGCACGGCGGCACGACCCACGGTCCGCAACCGCGCGATTATAGCTATCGCCTCAACCGGAAGATGGTGCTCGGCGCCCTGCGCAGCGCGCTTTCCGCGAAGCTGCGCGACGGCGAACTGAAGGTGGTCGAGGCGTTCGCGTTCGGAGAGCACAAGACGCGCGGCGTGCGGAAAGCGCTGACCGCGCTCGAAGCGACGCGGACGGCGCTATTGATCGAGGCGGGCGAGAACCGCAACCTCGAACTCGGCTCGAAGAACCTCGAAGGCGTGAAGTTGGTGGCGGCGCACGACGTCACCACCTACGATCTGCTCAAGCATAAGCACGTGCTGCTGACGAAGGCGGCGGCCGAGAAGTTGTCGAAGTCGCTCGGCGGGGCGAAGTCCGAAGCCGCCCCGGCGGACGCGGAGGCGAAATCGTGAATCTCTACGACGTGATCGTTAAGCCGGTGGTGACCGAAAAAGCGGTGACCAAAAAGGAAGAGAACGCGACGCTGTGCTTCGAGGTGTCGCCCGGGGCGACGAAGTCGGAAATCAAGACCGCGGTCGAGAAGCTGTTTAGCGTGAAAGTGGCCGAAGTGCGGACCTCGAATTTCGAGGGCAAGCTGCGGCGGCGGGGCCGGTTCGCCGGATACCGTTCCGATTGGAAGAAGGCGTACGTTCGTCTGAAGGCCGGCGAGAAGATGCCGGAGTACGCGGAGATCTAACCGATGCCAGTCAAATCCTACAAACCGGTTACGCCGACGCGCCGCTTCCAGACGGTGGTGACGCGCGAGGACCTGACGAAGAAGGCTCCCGAGAAGTCGCTGACGGTGGGCAAGCCGAAGTCGGGCGGCCGCAACAGCTACGGGCAGACCTCGTCGCGATTCATCGGCGGCGGACACAAGCAGTCCTACCGGATTATCGATTTCAAGCGCGACAAGGCGGGCGTGCCGGCGAAAGTGGCGGCGATCGAGTACGATCCCAACCGCACGGCGCGCATCGCGCTGCTGCATTACGCGGACGGCGAGAAGCGCTACATCCTCGCGCCGGTGGGCCTCGAAGTGGGCCGGACGGTGCATTCGGGTCCCGAGGCCGACATTCTGGTCGGGAACGCGCTGCCGATCAAGAACATTCCGGCGGGTACCACCGTGCACGCCATCGAGTTGAAGCCCGGCAAGGGCGCGCAGATGGCGCGGTCGGCGGGCGCGCAGGCGCAGTTGATTTCGAAGGACGGCGAGTTCGGGCTGCTGAAGCTGCCTTCGGGCGAAACGCGGCGCGTACACGCCGATTGCATGGCCACGGTGGGGCAGGTGGGCAATCTCGATCACGAGAACGAGTCGCTCGGTAAGGCGGGCCGGACGCGGTGGCTGGGCAAGCGCCCGCACAACCGCGGCGTTTCGATGAACCCGGTCGATCACCCGCACGGCGGCGGCGAAGGCCGGACGTCGGGAGGGCGTCACCCGGTGACGCCGTGGGGCCAGCCGACGCGGGGCTACAAAACGCGGAACAACAAGCGCACCGACAAGTTCATCGTCGGCCGCAAGAAGAAGGAGCGTTAATCGATGGCCCGATCTCTCAAAAAAGGACCGTTCACCGACACGCACCTGGCGGCGAAGGTCGAGGACCTGATCGCGAAAAACGAGAAGCGCGTGGTGAAAACTTGGTCGCGGCGTTCGACGATCGTGCCCGAGTTTATCGGCCATACCTTCGGCGTGCATAACGGCAAGAAGTTCGTTCCGGTCTACGTCACCGAGAACATGGTGGGGCACAAGTTGGGCGAGTTCTCGCCCACCCGCACGTTCAAGGGTCACCAGGCGAAGACGGCGGAGAAGGGTAAGTAAGCCATGGAAGCGAGAGCGGAAGCGCGTTACGTCCGGACCTCGGCGCAGAAGGCGCGTCTGGTGGTGGATCTCATCCGGGGCCGGCAGGCGGGCGAGGCGATTCACATTCTGCGGCAGACCAATAAGCGCATGGCGCCGGTGATCGAGAAGGTGTTGCGCTCGGCCATCGCCAACGCCGAAAACCGGTCGGCGGACGTCGACGTGGACAAGCTGATCGTCAGCGAGTGTTACGTGAACGAGGGTCCGCGGATGAAGCGGATCCGGCCCGCGCCGATGGGCCGCGCCTACCGCTACCAGCGGCGCATTTCGCACATCGTCGTGAAGGTGGCGGAGAGGAAATCGGGGGCGGAAAAGGAATAGCATGGGCCAAAAAGTACATCCCTACGGCTTCCGGCTGGGCGTCACCAAGACTTGGCGTTCGCGCTGGTTCGCCAAACAGGACTACGCGAAGCTTCTGTTCGAGGATCTCGATCTCAAGAATTCGCTGCGGGAGCGGTTGAAGTCGGCGGGCGTCAGCTCGATCGAAGTGGACCGGCCGGGCAACAAGTTGCGCATTACGATCCGCACGTCGCGGCCCGGCATCATCATCGGGCGCAAGGGCGCGGAAATCGAGAAGCTCAAGCAGGAACTCGCCAAGAAGACTAAACGCGAAGTCTTCATCGACATTCAGGAAGTACACAAGCCGGAGCTCGACGCGCAGCTCGTCTCCGAGTCGATCGCCCTGCAACTCGAAAAGCGGGTGGCGTTCCGCCGGGCGATGCGCAAGGCCGTCGATTCGGCCCTGCGGTTCGGCTGCAAGGGCATCAAGGTTCGCGTTTCGGGCCGGTTGAACGGGGCGGAGATCGCCCGCAGCGAGTGGTATTTGCAAGGCCAGTTGCCTCTGCACACCCTCCGCGCCGATATCGATTACGGGTTCGCGCAGGCCTACACCACCTACGGCGTCATCGGCGTCAAGTGCTGGGTTTATAAGGGCGAAGTGCTCGATTATCCGGGCCGCCGGGGATTGCGCAACGATCCGGAGCCGCGCCGACGTTCGCGCGACCGGGATCGCGACCGCGACCGAGATCGCGGGGATCGCCGTCCTCCGATGGGCGGACCCGTGCCGCCGCCGAGCGGGATGTCCGAACCGCCGGTGCAGCAAACCCCGATCATGCCGCCGGTGGGCGGCGGAGCCTCGGGAAGCGGCTTGATGCCGCCGATCGCGGCGCCTTCTTCCATGTCCTGGAAGCAGGAAACGTCCGCTCCCGCCGCGGAAACTCCGAAGGTGGAGGAGTAACGCCATGTTGATGCCCAAGAAGGTCAAATACCGGCGCCAACAGCGGGGACGCATGAAGGGGACGGCGCAGCGCGGGGCGACGATCGCTTTCGGCGAGTACGGTCTCAAGACCATGCAGTTGTGCTGGATCACGAACAAGCAGATCGAGGCGGCGCGTATCGCCATGACCCGGCACATCAAGCGCGCGGGCCGAGTCTGGATCCGTTTGTTCCCCGACAAGCCGTACACCAAAAAACCGGCCGAGGTTCGTATGGGCTCCGGCAAAGGACCGCTCGAAGGATGGGTGGCGGTGGTGCGACCGGGTAAGGTGCTGTTCGAGATGGAAGGCGTGCCGGTGGACATGGCGAAGGAAGCGTTCCGCCTCGCGGCCGCCAAACTGCCGTGCCGCACGAAGTTCGTGACGCGGGAGATCGAGTAATGAAAGCCGACAAGATTCGCGAACTCGACGCCAAGGAAATCGAAACCCAGCTTAAGGAAGCGGGCGAGAAGATGTTCCGGTTGAAGTTTCAACTGAAGATGGGGCAAACCGAAGGCGTCAAGAATTACCGGACGCTCCGGAAAGACCGCGCGCGCATGCTGACCGAGTTAAACGCCCGCAAAGCCGCCGCCGCGCAGGAGAAGAAGTAATGGCGGACGCGAAGCCGAATAAACAGGAAAAAACGGGCGAGGTGGTCTCGTCGAAAATGGCGAAGACGATCGTCGTCCAGGTGACGCGCCGGGTTCAGCACCCGCTCTACAAGCGCATCATCACCAAGCGGAAGAAGTTTTACGCGCACGACGAGAACGGAGCGGCCAAGCCGGGCGATATCGTGCGGATCGTCGAATCGCGGCCGCTGTCGAAATTAAAGCGGTGGACGCTCGACGCCGTGATCCGCCAAGCCGTTCAAGTGGACGCGATCGAGGAGCCGAAGAGGTAAGCCATGGTTGGGATGAGAACGATTCTCGCGGTCGCCGACAATTCGGGCGCCCGCCGTTTGTCCTGCATCTTGCCGCGCGGCGGCGATAAAGGGCTGCGCGCGGGTTTGGGCGATATCGTGACGGCGGCGGTGAAGGAAGCCGCGCCCGATTCGGCGATCAAAAAAGGCAAGGTCGTGCGGTGCGTGATCGTGCGGATGCGGAAGGAAACGCGCCGCAAGGACGGCACCTATATCCGGTTCGACGAGAACGCGGCGGTGCTGGTAAACGAGTTGGGCGAGCCGGTGGGCACGCGCGTGTTCGGGCCCATCGCCCGCGAGTTGCGCGACAAGCGGTTTATGAAGATCGTCTCGCTCGCGCCGGAGGTGATCTAGGTCATGGCGAAGCCGCAATTTTTCGGATCCCGCAAGGAAGGCGCGCCGTCGCGCGTCCGGATCAAGAAGAACGACACCGTCAAGGTGATCGCGGGCAAGGATAAGGGGAAGACGGGCCGCGTGCTCGAAGTGGACCGCGAGAAGGGCCGCGTGCTGGTGGAGGGCGTGGGGATGATCAAGCGCCACACCCGCCCCAACCCGGCGAAACAGGTCAAGGGCGGAATCGCCGAGCGCGAAGCCGCGATTCACATCTCGAACGTGATGGTCGCCACTTCGAGCGGCGTCGCGACGCGGGTGGGTTTTAAGGTGGACACGGTGGGCGGCAAGACGCGCCGCGTGCGGATCGCGCGCAAGACCGGCGAGGTTCTCGATAAGAAGTAAACGGCCATGCCAGCAAGACTGAAAGAACACTACACCAAAGCGGTAGCGCCCGCGCTCCGAAAGGAATTCGGATACGAGAACGTCATGGCGATCCCGAAGATCGAGAAGGTCGCGATCAATATCGGTCTCGGCGAAGCGACCGGCAATTCGAAGTTGATGGACGTCGCGGTGAACGAACTCGGGTTGATCGCGGGCCAGAAGCCCGTCGTGACCAAGGCCAAGAAATCGATCGCCGCCTTCAAGCTGCGCGAGGGCATGGCGATCGGCTGCATGGTCACCCTGCGGGGCGACCGCATGTACGAATTTCTCGACCGCCTGATGAACATCGCGCTGCCGCGCGTGCGCGACTTCCGGGGCGTGAGCCCGAAGTCGTTCGACGGACGGGGCAATTACACCTTGGGATTGAAGGAACAGTTGCTGTTCCCGGAGATCGACTACAACAAGGTCGACAAAACCAAGGGAATGAATATCTCGATCGCCACGTCGGCGAAGACGGACGCGGAAGGGTTGGCGCTGCTCAAGTTGATGGGCATGCCCTTCCGGAATTAGAGGAGTTTCGATGGCTACGACCGCGAAAGAAGCGAAAGACCGGCTGCTCGGCGAAAAGCTCGCCGAAGCGCGCGCGAAAGGCGTCAAGATCAAGTTCGCCTGCCGCTTGCGGAACCGCTGCAAGCGTTGCGGACGCCCCCGAGGCTATCTCGGCAAGTTTAACCTGTGCCGGATTTGTTTCCGGCAGTTGGCGCTGGCCGGGGAGATCCCGGGCGTCGTGAAATCGAGCTGGTAAGGACGCCGGGGAGTTAACGAAGCAGATGAATACATCCGATCCCATCGCCGATATGCTGACGCGGGTGCGTAACGCGATTATCGCGCGCCACCCGAAGGTGGACGTGCCGTCGTCGAAGCTGAAGGTCGAGATCGCCCGCATCATGAAGGAAGAGGGCTACATCCTCAACTACAAGCTGGCCGAGGAAGGCTCGAAGAAGACGATCAAGATCTACTTGAAGTACACGCCCGCGAATCTGCCGGTGATCTCGAAGCTCGAGCGGGTTTCGCGGCCCGGCTGCCGCGTCTACGTGGGTTCGGGCGACATTCCGCGCGTTCTGGGCGGATTGGGCGTCAACATTTTGACCACGCCGAAGGGCGTCATGACGGGCGCGGCGGCGCGCAAGCAGGGCGTGGGCGGCGAAGTTCTCTGTCAGGTTTGGTAATCGATATGTCGCGAATCGGCAAGAAACCTATTTCGGTACCCTCGGGCGTGAAGCTCAAGATCGGCGCGGCGCTCGAAGTGGAAGGCCCCAAAGGCAAGCAGACCGTCCCGATCCCGGCGGGCATCCGTTTCGAGCAGGCGGGCGCGACGCTCGAAGTGAAGCGCGAAAGCGACAAGCTCGCCGCGTTGCACGGCTTGACCCGCGCGCTGGCCTATAACGCCGTTACGGGCGTATCCTCGGGCTTTACCCGGGAACTCGATATCACCGGCACCGGCTACCGGTGCGACGTCAAGGGCAACGTGGCGAGCTTCTCGCTCGGCTACTCGCACTCGATCGAATTTTTGCTGCCGAAGGGCGTCGAAATGACCGTCGAGAAGCAGACGCATATCGTGCTTAAGAGCGCCGACAAGCAGGTGCTGGGGCAGATCGCCGCCAACATGCGGGCGCTGCGTCCCCCGGATCCATACAAGAACAAGGGCGTCCGCTTCACGGGCGAAGTCCTGCGCAAGAAGCAAGGTAAGACCGGGGCGGGAGGCAAGTAATCGTGGGTGCGAATAGATCGAGCAAAAACGACCGGCGCGTGCGCATTCACACGCGCATCCGACGCAAGGTCAAAGGCGAGTCCGCGCGGCCGCGTCTGGCCGTGTTTCGCAGCGTCAAGCACATCTACGCGCAGGTGATCGACGACCGGCAAGGGAAAACGTTGGTCTCGGCGTCCTCGAACGAGAAGACGGAAACGGCCAAGTCCGGCGGCAACGTCGAAGGCGCGAAGGCGGTGGGCCAACTGGTGGCCGAACGCGCCAAGGGCCAAGGCATTACCCAAGTGGTGTTCGACCGCGGCGGGTATCTCTACCACGGGCGGATCAAGGCGCTGGCGGAAGCCGCGCGCGAAGCGGGATTGGAGTTCTAATGGCGGTCATCTCAGCGAAACGCGTGGACGCGGCGAACCTGAACCTCAAGGAACAGGTGGTCTCGATCAACCGCGTCACCAAAGTCGTCAAGGGCGGTAAGAACATGTCGTTCTCGGCGCTGATCGTCGTCGGCGACACGTCGGCGAAGGTCGTCGGTTACGGAACCGGCAAGGCGAAGGAGGTGCCCTCGGCGATCAAGAAGGGCATCGAGGCGGCGAAGAAAAACCTGCGCAAGATCAACACGGTGAACTCGACGATTCTGCACCCGGTATTGGGCAAGTTCGGTTCGGGGCTAGTGCTGTTGAAGCCCGCGCCCGAAGGCACCGGCGTGATCGCGGGCGGACCGGTGCGCGCCGTCATTCAAAGCGTCGGAATCCACAATGTGCTCACCAAATCGATCGGCTCCCATAACCCGCATAACGTGGTTAAGGCGACGATCGACGCGCTGGTTCAACTCCGCGACCGCGGCGAAGTGGCCGACACGCGCGGTCTCGACCGGGAGAAAGTCCGTGGCTGAGACGTCGACCGCCAAGATCAAAATCCAGCTTTACGCGAGCACCATCTGCTGCCCGAAAAAGCAGCGGGTCATCGTCGAATCGCTGGGCCTGAAAAAATTGAACAGCGTCGTCGAACGGCCCGACACTCCGTCGTTCCGCGGCATGGTGAAGAAGATTCCGCACCTCATCCGGGTGGTCGAGTAAGGAAGTCACAAAGCATATGGACCTCAGCCGCTTAAAACCGCCGGCCGGGCAAAAGCACAAGAAGCGACGCGTCGGCCAGGGTATGGGTACCGGTCGCGGCAAGTATTCGGGCCGCGGAGCCAAAGGCGCCCGGTCGATCTCGGGTTATTCGAAGATGCGCGGATTCGAAGGCGGCCAGATGCCGCTGCACCGCCGTCTGCCGAAGCGCGGCTTCACCAACCCGTTCCGCGAGGAGTGGGCGATCGTCAATTTGAAACGCCTGAACGAACTCGACGGCGACACGTTTAGCCCGGAATCCTTGATGGCCTCGGGCGTCGTCAAGAAAATCGGCAAGGGCCTGAAAATTCTCGCGACGGGCGAGATCCAAAAGCCGCTCAAGATTACCGCGCACGCCGTCTCCGAAGCGGCCGAGCGGAAAATCAAGGCGGCGGGCGGTTCCGTCGAACTGCTCACGGCGTAGGACAATACAACCATGTCGAAGTTCTTCGAAGCCGTCGCGAACGTATTCCGGATTCCGGATCTGCGGAACCGCATCCTGTTCACGCTCGGGCTTCTGGCGATTTACCGCCTGGGCGGTCACATTCCGACGCCCGGTATCGACGCCAACCGCCTCGAAGCGTTCTTCCAGCAGAACGCGGGCGGCATTTTCGGATTCTTCGATCTCTTCTCGGGCGGAATGTTCCGGCGCCTGACGATCTTCGCCTTGGGCATCATGCCCTACATCACGTCGTCGATCATTCTGCAATTGATGACCGTCGTCGTGCCGGCTCTCGAAAAGCTGCAAAAAGAGGGCGAATTGGGGCGTCGCAAGATCACCCAGTGGACACGCTATTTGACCGTCCTTCTCGCGCTGGTGCAATCGGCGACCATCGCCATCTCGCTCCAGGGTGTCACCGACGCGCGTTCGGGCGGAGGGTTCGTCATCGATCCCGGCCCGGGCTTCGTGCTGATGACTATGCTGACGCTCACCACCGGTACGGCCTTCATCATGTGGTTGGGCGAGCAGATTACCGAGCGCGGCATCGGCAACGGCATGTCGCTGATCATCTTTACCGGCATCGTGATCGGCCTGCCCAGCGCCATCCAATCGATCTACAGCAACGTCTTCGTCACCCGGCAGTGGAACGTCTTCCAGGTGCTGGTCATCGTGGCGATGATGCTGGCCGTCGTCGCCCTGATCGTGCTCGTCGAGCGCGGAGAGCGGCGCATCCCGGTGCAGTACGCGAAACGCGTGGTCGGCCGCAAGATGATGGGCGGTCAATCGACGCACCTGCCGCTAAAAGTCAACGCGGGCGGCGTGATTCCCGTGATCTTCGCGCAGTCGCTGCTTTCGATTCCGCAGACGTTCGCCTCGAACGCCTGGATCAAATCCAGCCCGTGGGCGAGCGGCCTGCTCCAATCGATTTCCTCGACGCACGTCATGTACTTCATCCTGTACACGGCGCTGATCGTCTTCTTCAGCTTCTTCTACGTCTCGATCATCTTCAATCCGAACGAGGCGGCGGACAACATGCGCAAGTACGGCGGGTTTATCCCCGGCATCCGGCCGGGCCGCAACACCGCCGAGTACATGAACCGCATCCTCACCAAGATCACGGTGGTGGGCGGTCTCTATCTCGCGCTGTTGAGCCTGCTGCCCGAGATCTTGATTTCGGGCGTAAAGCTCCAGCGGCTGCCGCTGATCGGCGACTGGATCGACTCCAATTTTCCGCGCTTTCTCCTCGACGGATTGGGCGTCACCTTTTACTTCGGCGGCACATCCCTGTTGATTGTCGTGGGCGTGGCCATGGATACGGTGAACCAAATCGAGGCTCAACTGATCATGCGCCACTACGAAGGCTTCACGCCGCGCGCCGGCCGCATTCGCGGACGCCGGTCGAGCGGCTAGCCGTGCCCGGGGCGGGATTGGGAACGGCGGGCTAAGCCCCCGGCCACAGGACGGTTTCGATGGCATCGGGCGGAAGCCCTCGCAAGGCGTTGGTCCTTTTCGGTCCCCCAGGTTCGGGGAAAGGCACTCAAGCGAAACTGCTGACGCAGACGCTGCGCTACCCTCACATCTCGACGGGAGACATGCTGCGCGAGCATATCAAGGCCGGCGACTCGATCGGCACCAAAGTCCGCGACCTGCTCAAGGCCGGCCAACTCGTCCCCGACGAAATGGTCGACGAAATGGTGCGCGAGCGCATCGACCGTCCCGATTGCGAGCGCGGCTTCATCCTCGACGGCTACCCCCGCACGCTGCAACAGGCCAAAACCATCCTGGACCGGTTCCGCGAGCGGTCGATCGAACCGACGGTGGTGTATCTCAAAGTGGACGAGGACAAGCTGGTCGGGCGCCTCACCAACCGCCGCCAGTGCCCGCAGTGCGGCACGCTTTACAACGTGCTGCTGAAGCCGCCCATCGTACGCGGGCGCTGCGACATGGAGGGCGCGCGCCTGATCGTCCGCGAGGACGACCGCGAGGACGTCATTCGCGAGCGGTTCGAAAACTACGCGCGCCAGACGCAGCCCGTCATCGCGTTTCTCGAAAAGAACGCCCCGTTTTTCGCCGTCGAGGCCAGCGAGGCGAGCCCGGAGCAAATCTTCCTGCAGATCGGCGAGTTCGTCCGCAACGGAGAACGGCGTTGATTATCCGCCGCAGTCCCTCCGAGTTGCAGAAACTGCGCCGCGCCGGTCTGCTGGTGCGCCAAATCCTCGAAGAACTGGAGAGGATGGTCGTCGAGGGCGTCTCCACCTGGGATCTCGAACTCGCCGCCGACCGCATGATGAAGGACGCGGGCGCGATTCCGGCCTTCAAGGGCTACTACACGCAAGCGGCCGGGTCCAAGTTCCCCTATGTGCTCTGCGTCTCGATGAATTCGGAGATCGTACACGGCATGCCCGCGCCCAAGAAAATCGTCCGCGCGGGCGACGTGGTTTCGCTCGACACGGGCGCGCAGCTCGACGGCTATTTCGGCGATTCCGCCTTAACCGTCGCCGTTCCGCCCGTGCTTCCGGAAACGCAAAAGCTACTCGACGTGACGCGCGAGTCGCTCGACCTGGCGATCGCGCAAACCCGCGCGGGCAACCGGCTGTTCGACATTTGCGGCGCGGTCGAGCGGCACGTCGTCGCCAACGGCTTTTCCGTCGCCCGCGAATTCGTCGGGCACGGCATCGGCGCGAAGCTCCACGAGGAGCCGCAAATCCCCAACTACATCGAGCGCCGCCACGAGAATCCGCGCCTCAAGGAAGGCATGGTGTTCGCCATCGAGCCGATGGTCCTCGCCGGCAAGCCGCAGGCTAAAGTCCTCAACGATAAGTGGACCGCCGTCACCAAGGACGGCCGCAACGCCGCCCACTTCGAGCACATGGTGGCCGTCACCAACAACGGCCCGTGGGTTCTGACGCGGCCTTAAGGCCGGAGTACCGGTACGAAACCCGGTTGCAATCGGAGCCTCCGGGATTGATCGGACTCCCCATCGTCGTTTAGCCTCGAACCTGGAGGAAGTAAATTTTGAAACTTTTGACCTTGGCCTTGCTGGCCGGTGCTTCCGCGATTGCGGGCCCCAGCTACGCGATTTTCGCGTATACCGATTTCGAAGGTCCGACTTCGCTCACCGTGGACACCACCGATGGCACGTTCGTTTTCACCGCCTTGGCGCGCGGCTCGTATCTGTCGGACGGAAGGACGAACGACGACGTCCCACTCAACAGCTACATCGCCGGCATTTGCGGTTCGAGCGACGAGTGTTCCGGCAATGACCTCGACAGCCGTAACTGGTTCCGCTTCGATCTCTCGGAAGTGACGGGTACGGTGCTCGATGCATTCCTGACGCTGCACGTGCCTTCGTTCAATGGCTACATCAGCTCCACCGCGACGATTCCGTATTTCGTCTACGACGTCGCTGGAGACTTCGACGACTTGGGTACCGCCGATTCGTTGGCCATTTACACCGACCTAGGAACGGGGCCGCTGTATGGGTCGGTCGTCACCACCGACGCCGACGAGGGCACCAACGTGATCGTCGGCCTCAACGCCGCCGCGTTGGCCGCCATTCAAGCCAATCTCGGCGGTGCTTTCGCGGTGGGTGGATCGGTCGGTGCGCCGCCGGGTGCGATCCCCGAGCCGGCGACGATGAGTGTTATGGCGGGCGCGCTCCTCGGTTTGGCCGCTGTGCGTAAGCGGTTCGCGCGCTAGTTTCCGGATGCGGAGAGAGGGCCGGGTGGCAATGCCGCCCGGCCTTTCCTTTGGAAGGGCAAAATAAAGGAAGGAAGAAAGGCGAGACCGTCGTCCGCTTCGACGCCGCCTGGGATATGGTTCGTGACGCCTGGGAATGGAAAGGACGCGACCCCGCTGAACTCGAATTTCGCCGAACTATTGAGCGTTTTGAACGCCGAGAGCGTTAGATATCTCGTCGTCGGCGGCTACGCCGTCATATCCCATGGGACCTCGCCGGCGTCGACCGCCTAATCTACCGCCGATAGCTCTAGAAGTAGTACTTAAACCCGAGTTGCACGTTGCGAGCGCCGATCCGGGTCGACGTGATCTGCCCGAACGCCGCCGACCCGAAGCTCGAATTCCCCGGGTCGTTGAACATCGGCGTGTTCGTCGCGTTCTGCATCTCCAGCCGGAACTCCGCCCGCTGCCCTTCGCGCACCGTGACGCTCTTCAGCAGCGCCGCGTCCAGCGTCTTAATTCCCGGTCCGCGATAGCCCAGATACCGCGGCGCGCTGCCGTAGGTGTCGATCGCCGGCCGCTGGAACGCGGCCTCGTTGTAGTAACGGTTCAAGCGATCCTGCACGCGTCCCGTCGTAGACGGATCGCCGATCAGGTGGGGCCGCTGCTGCGCGTCCCACAACGTTCCGCCGTCCTGCACCACTTGCAGCGGAGCGCCGGCCTGCATCGTCAGGAAGCCCGAGACCTCCCAGCCGCCGATCAAAATATCCGTCAGCCGGTTGACGCTCCCCGCGATCGCCTTGCCGCGCCCGAACGGCAACTGCCACGCGCCCGAAACCACCACCCGGTGCGGAATATCGTGCACGGAAAGCGACCGTTCCTGCCGATAGTCGAACCGGTTCTGCATACTCGTCGTGCCGCCTAGCCACGTCACGTTGCCCGACGACACCGACGAGTTGTCGATCATCTTCGACCACGTGTAATGCGCCAGTCCGGTGAAGCCGTTCGAGAATCGCTTCTCGTACTTCATCTGCAGCGCGTGATAGTTCGAATCGCCGCGGTTCGGCTCCGAGCGGCTCGCGCCGTCGAAATGCGGCATCGGGCGCAGAATTCGGAACCGCTGCACCGTCGGGGTGCTCAACTGCGACCGCGTATCCGTAATTTGGCCGAGGAACGGGTTCGCCGTTTGACCCTGCAGGAACGTGCGCCCCTGGCTCCACAGCGATGGATCGAGATACGACAGTCCGGTATCGGGGATCAGCAAGTGCGCGCCCCGGCTGCCCGTGTAGTTAACTTCGAGCACCGATTGCCACCCCAGCTCCCGCTGAATCGAGAAGTTCCAGGAATAATACTCCGGATTCACGTTTTCGCGGTGGATCGTGCCCGCGGGCAGGCCGATAAACGACGCGTCGCCCAGCGAGCTTCCGGGCGGGAACGTCAGGCCGTTGGGGTACGGATTCGCGAGCGTCGCCGCGCGCGTCGCCCCCGAGTCGCGCGTCCAGATCACCGGCGAGTTCGTCGTGAAGCCCGCGCCGGGACGCCCGAACACCGTCGCCCGGCTTAGCGAGTACAGCATCCCCGCGCCCGCGCGGATCGCCGTCTTGTTGTTCACCGCCCACGCGAAGCCCAGCCGGGGGCTGAAGTTGTTGTAGTCGCCGTCGAAGGGCGACCGGATTTCGTTACTGTTGAACTTGTACACGCCGCGCGTGTCCAAACCCTGCACCCGCACGGGCGACTGCGCTTGCAGATCCCAGTAGCTATACCGGTTATCGCGCTCCCAGCGCGGAATATCGAACTCGTAGCGCAGCCCTAAATTCAGCGTCAGGCTGCGGGTCACCTTCCAATCGTCCTGGAAGTAGAAGCCGGCGTAGCGCGAGCGCGAGAACGCCTTCGGCTCGATGTGATAGTCCGATCCGTTGCCGAAACCGAGCAGCATCGACGCGTAGCCGTTGCCTTGCACCGCCGAGCCCTGGTTCAAATCCGCGCGCGTCGTCTGCGCGCCGAACGCGAAACGGCCCGAAGGGAAGCCCGGCTGGTTGTAGTCGAGGATAAACTGCCGCATTTCGCCGCCGAACTTCATGTTGTGCCCGCCCACGGTCTTCGAAACCGATCCCGACACCTGATGCACGGCCTCCTGACGGTCCATCACCCAAAAGCCTTCGGTGCCGATGTCGGAGAACCCTTCGGCGGCGAAGCGCGGGAACACCTTGTGCGTCGCGTTCGACTCGATGTAGCCCGGCAGCCCCAACGACGTCGGCGTGTAGTTGACGGCCGGATTGCGGCCGAAGTCCGAGTAGACCAGTCCGTAGCGCAGCGTCCACACCGTCGTCGCGCTCTGTGTCCGCGTAAAGTCGGCGACCGCCGAATGCGTCCGCGTCCGGCTCGGGCCCACCAGGAACGGCACGGCCGGGTTGCCCTCGCCGAACAGGTTCGGCGGATTCCCGTTCGACGGCGCGAAGCTGTAACGGCCCGTCACGCGCGACCGGTCGGTGAAGTTGTGATCGCCCTTGAAATCCATCTTCTGGCCGGAGTTCTGGCTCGTCCCCTGCCCAAACCAGTTATTGGTGTTGGTCACCGCGTTCGTCACTTGATTCGGTTCCGGATAGAACGCCGCCGCCTTCAGCGCGATCGGGTCCAGCATCGACGCCGGGATCACGTTGCCCGCGAAGGGCTGCCGCGTAATCGCGCCGCTCGCGCCCACCGACGTGGCGAACGGATTGTAGACCTGGATCATCGTCCCGTTCGAGGCGCGCGTCTCGGTGAAATTACCTTGGCGCTGCAACAGCGTGGGGAACGTCTGCGTCCGGGTGGCTTGGCTTTCCTCCTTCGTCCGCTCGTACGTCGCGAAGAAAAACGTCTTGTTCTTGATCACCGGACCGCCGATCACGCCGCCGTACTGGTGGCGCTGGTAGGGCGGGCGCGCCTGCCCCGCGCGGTTGGCGAACCAATCGTTCGCGTTCATCGAAGCGTCGCGCAGGAAGTAGAACGCGGTGCCGTGGAAATCGTTGGTGCCCGACTTGGTCACCATGTTCACCACCGCGCCGCCCGTCTGCCCGTATTCGGCGGAGAAGAAGTTCACCTGCATCTTGAACTCCTGCACCGCGTCCACCGACGGTTTGTACTTCAAGTCCGTGATGCCCGAGTTTTGCTCCACCGTCGTCACCGTCACGCCGTCCACCATGACGTCCGAAGTCGAGTTCCGCGAGCCGTTCGCGACGAAGTTGGTCGAGTTGTCGCCGCGGCGCCCGGCCGAGCCCACCACGCCCGGCGTCAGATACACCAAGCTCAGCGAATCGCGCGCGATATTCGGTAGCGAGATCATGTACTTGTTGTCGATCACCTGACCCAGCGTCGAAATGGTGGTGTTCAGCAGCGGCGCGGAGCCTTCCACCTGAACGGTGGTCGCCATGTCGCCCACCTGCAACTGCACGTCGAGCGTCGCCTGTTGCTGCACCGCGAGCGTAAAGTTGCCCTGCGCGTGCTTCTTGAATCCTTGTGCCTCGACCGTCAGCGTGTAGCCGCCCGGAGGCAGCGCCGTGACGACGTAGCGGCCCGCCTCGTCCGTCGTCACCGGGTGCGGTACCGCGCGGTCGGCTTCCGTCACTACGACTTTCGCGCCCGGTATCGCCGAACCCGACGAATCGGTGACGGTTCCGCGAACGGTCGCGGTGAACGATTGCGCGAATAAGTTGCCGCCAAAAGCGGCGGCGAGAATCAAGCTTCCTAGCCGGAACTTCATGCCTTTACCCCTCGGTTCGAGACATTGCCCTCTTTTGGGCGTTGGCGGGGAGTATATCAAAAAGAAAGCGGCCGTCCCCAAATCCCCGCAACTCGTTTCGTCGGCCATGAGATAAGGTTAAGTTCTACTTAGGAGAAGGCGATGCCTCGACTGCCGCTCGGTTCTTTCTGTTGCTTTGCGCTCTTGGGATCGGCTAGCGCTCAGCAAACTCCTACGCCGCAACCGGCGACGGTCTTTCGCAACGTCCGCGTATTCGACGGCAAAGGCCCGGCGCTCCGTCCCTCGACGACGGTCGTGGTGCGCGGGAACCGGATCGCTTCCATTGGCGGAACCGCCGAAGTCCCGGCGGACGCGACGGTCGTCGAAGGCGGCGGCCGGACGCTGATGCCCGGCTTGATCGACGCGCACACGCACGTCGCCCAGGCCACCGTCCCTTTGGCGAAGCTGCTCACGGGAGACTCCAATTACGCGGTTCTGCTCGCCGGAAAGGCCGCCGAAGGATTGCTGATGCAAGGCTTCACTTCCGTCAGGGACGTCGGCGGGCCGACGTTCGGACTGAAGCAGGCGATCGACGAGGGAGTCGTTCCCGGTCCGCGCATGTGGGTGGCCGGCGCGCCTATTTCGCAAACCTCCGGGCACGCGGACTACCGTAGTCTCCAAGACCTGCCCCACCGCGGCGGAGATCCCCTGCACTTCACCGAGCGCGCGGGAGCCGCCGCCATCGCCGACGGCCCGGACGAAGTGATGCGGCGGACGCGGGAACAATTGATGCGCGGCGCGAGCCACATCAAATTAATGGCGGGTGGCGGCGTGGCGTCGCTCTACGATCCGCTCGACGTTACCCAGTACACCGAAACCGAAATCCGGGCCGCCGTCGAAGCGGCGGACGCCTGGGGTACGTACGTCACCGTGCACGCCT
>Ga0164290_1002055_pt1 | contig 17843 bp, 14 predicted proteins | sample Micstemetagenome_FD_108782 | JGI IMG/M metagenome (GOLD analysis project Ga0164290, IMG submission 108782) | Contaminated culture microbial community from soil near Moab, Utah, USA - Microcoleus steenstrupii SON62 (Illumina Assembly) | ecosystem: Environmental > Terrestrial > Soil > Soil crust... | reverse complement strand
GGACATGGTCCCCACCGGCATGGTGGACGGCGTCACCACCAATCCCTCGCTGATCGCCAAATCCGGTCGCAACATCGCCGAGGTCATCGCCGAAATCTGCGCCCTGGTCGAGGGCCCGATCTCGGCCGAGGCCGTGGCGACCGATTTCGAGACCATGGTTAAGGAGGGCGACAAGCTGGCCGCCATCGCTCCGAACGTGGTCGTGAAACTGCCCCTGACCTGGGACGGACTGCGCGCTGCCCGCGCCTTTGCGGACAAGGGGATCAGGACCAACGTCACCCTGTGCTTCTCGGCCGCCCAGGCCATGCTGGCCGCCAAGGCCGGCGCCACCTTCATCTCGCCCTTCGTGGGCCGGCTGGAAGACCACGGCGCGGACGGAATCGCCCTGCTGGAGGAAATCCGGGTCCTGTATGACGTGCACGGCTTCGACACCCAGATCCTGGCCGCCTCGCTCCGCAACCCGTCCCACGTCAGCGCCGCCGCCGTCGCCGGCGCGGACGCCGCGACCATCCCGGCCGACGTTTTCAAGGCCCTGGTCAAACACCCGTTAACCGACAAGGGGCTTGATGCTTTCCTGGCGGACTGGGGCAAGACCGGTCAGTCGATCCTGTAGTTTGACCTCGAGGAGAGGTTTGTGAGCGTTTCGCCTGACCTCTCGTCCAAGCCGGAAGAGCCGCACTGGCCGGAGATCCGGGCGTGGCTGCAGGCCAACGCCCAGATCCTGCTGGACGACCGCTCCCTGCTGGAAGAGATCGGGCTGAAGCCGCACGGCCGCAACGTCGTCGAGTTCGGCCGCGCCGCCCTGACCCGGCTGGAAGAGGCGGCCGAACGCGAGGCCGACGCCCGCAAGCGGATCGAGAACATCGCCCGCGCCAATTTCGCCGCCCAGACCCAGACCCATGTCGCCGCCCTGGACCTGATGGAGGCGCGCAATCCCTCCGACCTGGCCCGCCGCCTCGACGCCGTGGCGCAAGGCCGGTTCGGCCTGGCCGGCGCCGCCATCGCGCTGGAGAAGCCCGGCGGCGTGCCCTTCGGCTGGCGCGGACTGGAAGCCGGCGGAGTCGACGCCCTGCTGGGCGAGCACGGCCTGACCTGGCTGGGCCCCAATTTCGACGGCCTGAACCTGTTCGGCGCGGCCGAGGCGGAGGTGAAGTCCGTCGCCCTGATCCGCATGGCCCCTCAATTCCCCGGCGCCGACGGTCCGGCGCGCCACGCCATCTGCGCCTTCGGCTCGCCCGAGGAAGACGGCTTCGCCCCGACCATGGGCTGCGAGCTGGTGGCCTTCATCGCCCGGGTGGTGGAACGGACCGCCGAACGATGGCCCATTCTCAGCTGAGCGCAGACGAGGCCCTGTCGGCCTGGCTGGAGCATCTCGCCCACGAACGCCGTCTGGCCGCCAATACGCTGGAAGCCTACGGCCGCATCGGCCGGACCTGGCTCGCCTTTCTCCAGAATCATCGCGGCGGCCCCCAGCGCCTGTCCGATCTGGGAACCGTCACCGCCGCCGAGGTCCGGGCCCATCTGGCCGAGCGGCGCGGCGGCGACCATCCCCTGGCGGCGCGGTCGATCAGCCAGACCCTGTCGGCCATCCGCGCCTTCCACGCCTTCCTCGACCGGCGCTGCGGCACGCCCACGCCCCAGCTCGCGCTCGTACGCGGTCCCCGCATCAAGGCCTCCCTGCCCCGCCCCGTCAGCGAGGATCAGGCCCGCGGCCTGATGCAGGAGCCGGACGCCGACCCCGACGCCGAACCCTGGGAGGCCGCGCGCGATCGCGCCGTCCTGACCCTGCTGTACGGCTGCGGCCTGCGGATCTCCGAGGGCCTGTCCCTGACGCGCGCCGACGCGCCGGTCCCCGAGACCCTGCGCATCACCGGAAAGGGCGGCAAGACCCGCCTGGCGCCCGTCCTGTCCGCCGTGCGGACGGCGGTGGACGACTATCTGGCCCTGCAGCCCTTCCCGCTGGAGCCCTCCGACGCCCTGTTCCGCGCCCGGCGCGGCGGGCCCCTGACGCCCCGCCACGTCCAGGCCATGGTCCAGCGGCTGCGCGGCCGGCTGGGCCTGCCCGCCTCGGCCACCCCCCACGCCCTGCGCCACAGCTTCGCCACCCATCTGCTGGGCGCGGGCGCCGACCTGCGGGCCATCCAGGAACTGCTGGGCCACGCCAGCCTGTCGACCACCCAGAAATACACCGCCGTCGACGCAAAACACCTGCTTGAAGCATATTCCGCCGCTCATCCGAGGCGCTGAAAACGACGGGCTGGTCAGGGTCCGTTTCACCAGCCTACAGTGACGGTCCATCCGCTGGGGAGGCGGCGCGGAGCGTGAACTGCATGACAGGCCTGGACCGACGCGCCCTGCTGGCCGGAATGGCGGCGTTGGGCCTCCCCGCCGGCTCCGCATCGGCTCAGGACGCCCTGGATCTTCTGGAGGAAGACCGGCCGATCCAGCTGCTGAGCAATCTCTTCACCCGCGTCGGCGCCGCGGTCACGATCAACGGCTACGGCCCCTTCACCTTCGTCATCGACACGGGCGCAGGCACCACCTCGATCGCCGACACCGTGGCGGACCGGCTGCAGCTGCCCTCGCTTCAGTCCGTGATCGTTCACGGGATCACCGAGGCCCGGGTGACGCGCAGCGTGGCGGTCAACCGGCTGGTGCTCAGCGGCCTGGGGTTCCGCAACCTCTCCTGCCCCGTCTTCCCGCGCGACCAGCTGGGCGCCGACGGCCTGATCGGCCTGGACGTGCTGGATCGCTTCCGGCTGAGGTTCAACGTCATGCGCCGCACGGCCAGCCTGAACGTGCGCGGAGTCTCGGTGGTCATGGGCGGCGACATGGTCACCGGCTCGCGCCTGCGCCGCGAAGGCATGCGTTCGGTCCGCGGCCGCTTCGGCCAGATGATCATGACCCAGGTCAGCGTCGAAGGTCAGCCGACGGCGGCCTTCATCGACAGCGGCGCCCAGTATTCGATCGGCAATATGGCCCTGCGTCAGGCCGCCTCGGCGCGGCGCCGGGACGGCGGCCGTGTGGCCCGTCAGGTGCCGCTGTACGGCGTCACGGGCCAGAGCCTCAGCGCCGACCTGGCCATGGTCGACGACCTCAGGTTCGGCCCCCAGCGCCTGGGCCCGACGCCCCTGCTGTTCGCCGACCTGCACTGTTTCGACACCCTGGGCCTGTCCGGACGGCCGGCCCTGCTGATCGGCGCCGACCTGCTGGGCCGGTTCCGCGAGGTGACCCTGGATTTCCCGGGCAATCTGGTCGTCTTCGAAGGCCTGCGCCGTCAGACCAGCCGCAGGCTCGAAATCCCCGACGTCTGACGTCCTGATCCGCGGATCAGGCCTGCATCGTCCAGCCCTCGACGCCCATGGCCGCCTGTTTGACGGCTTCCGAGCGGGTCGGGTGCGGGTGGCAGATGCGGGCGACGTCCTCCGACGAGCCGCCGAAGGCCATGGCCACGCAGGCCTCGCCGATCATCTCGCCCGCCTGCGGCCCGAGGATGTGCACCCCCAGAATCCGGTCGGTCGCGGCGTCGGCCAGCACCTTCACGAAGCCGTCGGTCTCGTGGTTGATCTTGGCCCGGCTGTTGGCGGTGAACGGGAATTTCCCGGCCTTGTAGGCGACGCCCTCGGCCTTCAGCTGGTCCTCGGTCTTGCCGACCCAGGCCACTTCCGGCGAGGTGTAGACCACGCTGGGCACCAGGTCGTAGTCGACGTGGCCGGCCTTGCCCGCGATCAGTTCGATCACGGCCACGGCGTCTTCCTCGGCCTTGTGCGCCAGCATCGGGCCGTGGGTCACGTCCCCGATGACCCAGACGCCGTCCGCGACCTTGAAGTGATCATTGGCGACGAAGCCGCGCTTGTCCGCCTCGACCCCGACCGTCTCCAGCCCCAGACTCTCGGTGTATGGGCGCCGGCCGATGGCGACCAGGACCACATCGCCCTTCAGCGTCTCGGCGGTTCCGCCCGCGGCCGGTTCGACCGTCAGCTCGACCCCGTCCTTGCCGGTCTTCGCCGCCGTCACCTTCGAGCCCAGCTTGAAGGTCATGCCCTGTTTGGTCAGGGCCCGCTGGAAGGCCGTCGCGACGTCCTTGTCCATGCCGGGCGTGATGCGGTCGAGGAACTCGACCACCGTCACCTGCGCCCCGAGACGGCGCCAGACCGAGCCCAGCTCCAGGCCGATGATGCCGGCGCCGACGACGATCAGATGCTTCGGCACGGCCGGCAGCGACAGGGCTCCGGTCGAGTCCACGACCTTGCCCTCTTCAAACGCCACGCCCGGAAGCGGGGTCGGCTCCGAGCCGGTGGCGATGACGATGTTCCTCGCGGCGAGGGTGGTCCTGGACCCGTCAGCGGCGGTCACCTCGACCTGGCCCTTGCCGGCGATCCGGCCGCGGCCCTTGATCCACTCGACCTTGTTCTTCTTGAACAGGAATTCGATGCCCTTGGTCAGGGCCCCGACGCTGTCGGCCTTCTGGCTCATCATCTGGCCGAGGTTCAGCTTCGGCGTCCCGACGTCGATGCCCAGGGTCGGAAACTCCTTGGTCACGGCCTCGAACAGTTCCGAGGCGTGCAGCAGGGCCTTGGACGGCATGCAGCCGACGTTCAGGCAGGTCCCGCCCAGGGTTTCGCGCATCTCGACGCAGGCGGCCTTCAGCCCCAGCTGGCCGGCGCGGATGGCCGCATTATACCCGCCCGGTCCGCCGCCGATGATGACGACGTCATAGGTGCTGGGGGTCTCGGCCATGGAGTCTCTCGTCTGTCTTGGGCGCGGGAAGGCGCGCGGAACGTAGCGGCCCGCCCGGGAGCGTCAACCGCAACGCCGCATATAGGCGGCGAACCGCCCTTTCGACAGTCTCAGAAGTTCAGCTGGCCGGCTGTCCGCTTGCGCCGGATGCGGCGGCTGGCGACGATCACCAGCACGCCCAGCAGGAAGACCGCGCCCAGCACCAGCCACACTGGCTCGACCGGCAGGTTCTGCACCGCCTCGGGCGCCGCCATGGTTGAGGGTCCGCCGGAACGGGCGCCGATGTCGCCCTGACGGTCGATGGCCAGGCGCAGCACCACATCGGCCGCGAAGCCGAGGAAATAGGCCACGGCGGAGCGCGGGTTCCCGGCCCCCAGCATCAGGGCGGCGATGACATAAAGACCCACGGCGCCGGCCCACAGCGTCCACACGGGCAGGAAGCCGAACAGCTCGGTTCCGGACGAGGCCCCGGCCCCCGCGCGCGCCGCCGCCTCGGGCGCGGCGCCCTCGATCAGCGGAGAGATGAAGGGCCAGGCCAGCCATCCAGCATAGCCCAGGACGGCCAACATCACGATCAGTCGCAACAGCTTCATTTCGAGTCTCCCGAACCCCCGTTAACCTTATAACGGTCTGTCGAAAGCGCAAAAAGCGGCGCGCGTCAGCCCGCGTTGGGCAGGGTGATGGAGACTTCGGCCCCCTCGCCCGGTGCGCTGTCGATCGACAGCACGCCGCCCGACTGGCGCGCGAAGGCGTAGGCCTGGGACAGGCCCAGGCCCGCCGCGCCCTCGCGGGTGGTGAAGAAGGGTTCGACGGCGCGGGCCGCCAGGTCGCGGTCCATGCCGGGCCCGCTGTCGCGGACGCTCAGACGCACCCCGCCCTCCAGCATGGCCTCCAGCCGCACCGCGACCGAGCCCTGACCGTCGACGGCGTCGACCGCATTGCGGGTCAGGGCCGTGACCGCGCCCTCGAAGGCGACCGGATCCAGCCGCACGGGCGCCTCGACGGACGGCCCCTCGATCATCAGATCGACGCCCGCCCCGGCCATGGCCCGCAGCCGGGATTCCATCCCGCGCAGCAGCACCCCGGCGTCCAGCACGCGCAGCACCGGCTCGTCGTCGCCCTGCGAGAAGGCGGTCAGGCGGCGGGTCAGCAGTTCGCCCTTCTGGCCGGCCGACAGGGCCGCCTGGCCGATGCGGCGCACGCGGACGGGGTCGTCGGCCTGGCGCAGCATCATGTCCAGCGCCCCGGTCATGACGCCCAGCAAGGCGTTGAAATCATGCGCCAGCCCGCCGGTCAGGCGGCCGACGTTCTCCATCCGGCGCGCGCCCTGCAGCTGGGCCTCGGCGTCCTGTTCGGCCTTCGCCGCGGCGGCGCGGGCGGCCTGGGCCTCCTCGCGGGCGGCGGCGGCGGCGGCCAGGGCCTCGTCGGCCCGGGATCGGGCGGCCGCGGCCTCGGCGCGCAAGGCGTCGACCTCGGGAGAGGATTCGACGGTCGCCGCGTCGCTGTCCCCGGCGGACGCCGCGGCGCCGCCGCGCTCGCCGGCCAGCAGCAGGGCGTCGACCGCGCCGTCGGCGCCGGCCAGCGGCAGGATGGACCAGCGCACCCCGTCGGCGCCATTGCGGGAAACAATGGGATCGGCCTCGCCGGCCGGGGCGGCCAGGGCGGCGCGCACCGTCTGACGGGCCTCGACCCGCTCGTCCTCGCCGAGGAACAGGTCGAAGAAGTCGCCGGCGGCGTCCTCGCGGCCCAGCAGCGTCAGGGCGGTGCGGTTGGCCTCGCGCATCTGTCCGTCCGGACCGATGACGACCAGGGCGCTGGAGGCGGCGTCGAACACGCGCCGGGTCAGGCCGTCGTTCGAGGCGACCGGCGCACGGGACGCCTCGGCGGCCTCCGGCATGACGATCTCGGGCGTCTGCAGGCTTTCGCTCTCGACGATGGCCGCGGTCGAGCCGGTGATCTGGCCCAGTTCGTTCTCGATCGGCATGGCCGTGACCGAGACCAGCATCTTGCGGCGCGAGGCCGGGTTGGCCAGCAGATGCTGGAACCCCTTCACCGTCTGACCCCTCAGCGCGCGGGCGCTGGGCAGCAGGTCGGGCGGCACGGGACGGCCGTCGGGGAAGGTGATGCCCCAGGTCGCCGAATGGAATCGCAGGCCGATCAACTCGGCGTCCTTGCGCCCCAGCAGCTGGTGTGCGGCGCGGTTGGCGAAGACGAATTTGCCCTTGTTGTCGGTCTCGACCAGGGCCACGGGAATGGCGTTCAGCGTCTCGAACAGCCGCTTCTGCGAGTCCTCGGCGATGCGCTGTATCAGATCGAGCTGGTCCGAGGCGCTGCCGTGCTGGGCGCCCTTGCGCAGGGCGAAGTAGACCGCGACCAGGGCCGCGAGCCAGCCGACCGCCGCGGCGGCGGCCCAAACCCACATCCAGTTGACCTGGCCTTCGAGAAACATGCGACCCGACTGTCCCGTTCTGGCGCCACGCGCGCCCGTTCGGGAGACACCTTGCAAACGGCGAACCGCAACGGCCCGCTTTCGCCCCTCAGGCGACCTAGCTGGACTAGGGCGCGGGGTCCAGTGGCGTCGGCCGTCCGCCAGTTCGAGGGGACCTGCGATCAGTCAGGAGCCACTGCTCAGCCACGATCCCGACCAGGACAAAATCAAGCCGGCCCGCGATGACGCCCCTGCGATCAGGCTGAGCAGCGTCGCCTCAGGCGATCCTTACAACAGCGAGCCGGGAATATTCCGCGTCGCGAGAGATCAGTTGGTCCGCGCCCGAGGTTTGCATCACCGTGATACGGAAATGTTGCCCTCTGTCGAGGTACAGGGTTGCGCCGACGGAGGCCGTTATCGGCACGGGGCCGACAGATCCGTCCAGAAGGACGTTTCCGCCCTTCGCATTGCCTCCGTCTGACACGATGCGCGCAAAGGTGAAGGTCCCCCGTGCGTCGAACCCTTCGAAGGTCACGTTCGCCTCAATTCGATAGACGCCGGGCATATGGACTGTCCCCACTCCGGATTCGTCATACGAAATCGTGTCCGGCCTGTAGACGACCTGCCCGCCCGAGAGGGCGACGGTCGTTTCCGTATTGGAGCGAACCCGCTGCGCCCTCGTGGGCCTTAACGACAGGGCGGCGCCGGACCGGGTCGAATACCGCCTTCCGCCGCCCATGGTGCAGTCGGTGCCGATAGCGCCCTTGTCATAGAGGTAGCAGATTTCGAGGGTGTCGATCGTGACGCCCCGAACTCCGGGACCTTCCAGGGAAACGACGGCATAGAGCGGATGGCGGCCGTGCACGCCGTCATCATAGGTTTCGGGAACGCCGCCCAGCTCGAAATAGCATCCGGTGAACACCAGGCCCTGGGCCCGGGAGAGCTTGACGAGCTTGACGACGTAGCAGTCCCCGGGAGCCTCTGGAGGACCGACGACGCCTGACCCGTTGGGGACGAACTCATGCTCGAAGGCGCTGCTGTAGACACCCTCGAATGCCGAGGACACGAACGCGTTGGCGATGGGCGTCCGGCTTTGGCCGCCAACTTCAAGCGCACAATGTGTCCCCTGGTAGCATCCGCCGATGAAGGCATTGGCGTTCGTGTCCTCGTAGAGGCCGAGACCTGTGCGAAGCCCGGAGCCGTTTGAACTGGACGCGTACAGCCCGATGAATACGCCATAGAGCGTCAGGTTCGCCCCCTGGGGCTCGAGCAGGAAGCCGTAGTCGGCCACTCCGTTTTCGAGCGTGGCGGCTTCGACGAAGAGGAGTTGCGGCCTCTGAATTCCGGCGACGTGAACCGCGGACCGGGCATGGCCGGTTCCCTGATGGTAGATCGACAGGTCACGCAAGCCGAAGCCGCCATAGCCGTTCAGCGCCGATTCCAGCTCGACCGCGTGCCCGCCTCTCCCCGCGCGACGCACAAGGGCCGTCCCGCGCCTCGTCCCGGCGACGTAGAAGGCATGGTGGGCCGTACCGCTCCCCGCCAGGGTTTCCCCTCCGGAAACAGTCACGACGCCGGAACCTGCCTGCGTGCCCGGGCCCAGGGCCAGAATGCCGCCGGCCGGTCGGCCGGCGGCCTGGATCGGTCCAGACGAGGCGCCGGGCCCGGGCAACCCTGCGCTAACCACACCGGCCGAGATCAGCATCGATCCGCCAAGCAACGATCTCCGCGAGGTTTCTGACATTGGGTTTTCCGGCTCCATGCCTGTCGGTGGCCAGGCTGTGCGCAGAACGCACGGATTGTTCGACGACGCCATGGTCCATCCTGGGCGAGGCCAAAGGGTGGCGCGCTGTCGACAACGCTCCGGGTGGGCGCGAACCCTCCGTCCTGCACGGCGAGGTTGACGGAGGTTCCGACGCAGGGCCTATGCCAACCGTGACCATGAATCGAACCCTCGCTGACCGCCTGGAAGCGACCGGCGGGAGGCCGTCGGGGTTCGACTATTTGCGACTGGGGCTATCGGTCGCCGTTCTGTGGCATCACTCGGTCGCGACATCCTACGGGCCGGAGGCGAACGCAGCCATCTGGACCGGGCTGTGGGGACCGGCGACGCGGTCGATCCTGCCCATGTTCTTCGCACTGTCCGGCTTCCTGGTGGCCGGCAGCATGGAGCGCTCGAGAACGCTCATAAAATTCCTGGGTCTTCGGTTCCTGCGTGTGTACCCGGCCCTTGCGGTCGAGGTCCTCCTGTCCGGCCTGCTCATTGGCGCCGTCGCGACCAGCTTGCCGCTGGAGCAGTATTTTACGGATCCGGTCTTCTTTCGATATCTCCTGAACATGACCGGACACATCAGCTTTGTGCTCCCGGGGGTGTTCGAGACCAATCCCAAACCTGACATGGTCAACTTCCAGCTCTGGACCGTGCCCTACGAGCTGCTCTGCTACGTGGTGTTGGGCGGCCTCATTGCTCTCGGTGCGAAGCGCTGGAAAATCCTGCTCCCCCTCGGAGCCGCGGGCGTCCTGGCGCTCATCCTTTTGAAGACAGGGTATCGCACGGGCTGGACGTTTCCGACCGGTTGGGGCGTGGTTCAGGGACCGCTGCTCGTCTTCTCGTTCCTGGCCGGAGTCAGCCTCTACCTCTACAAGGACCGCGTGATCTGGAGTCCGGCGCTCGCCACGGCCGGACTGGTCATCGCCTGGCTCTGTTTCGCGGTCGTGCCCAATGGCGAGTTCCCGGCGGTGATACTGCTTTGCTACGTGACTGTCGTACTGGGTCTGGGCAATCCACCCCGGATCGGGCTGATCAGGGGCGCCGACTATTCGTACGGCATCTACCTCTACGGCTACGTCATTCAGCAGTTCGTCATGTGGGCGTGGCCGGCCTCCCGTGAATGGTACTGGAACATCGCGATCTGCCTTCCGCTCACGGCGGCCTTCGCCGCCCTTTCGTGGCATTGGGTCGAGAAGCCGGCCTTAGGACTACGAATCTACGCCGACCGGCTTGAGGATTTCTATCTGGCCGCCGCCCGTCGATGGGGTCGGGGTCAGTAAGGAGGGTGGCTGTCCGGGGTCGGACACGCCCATAGCGCCGCGAGGAAGACATCTCGACCGGCGCGGGCGAAGAGATTCGAACTCTCGACCCCAACCCTGGCAAACTCACGCCGCCCGGGCGGAAATTGAAAAAGGCCCGGTCCGGGACCGGGCCTCTTCAAATCGACTGGAGCGGGCGAAGAGATTCGAACTCTCGACCCCAACCTTGGCAAGGTTGTGCTCTACCACTGAGCTACGCCCGCACTTCAGTCGGAGGCGGGCGTATAGCGGAGCGTCCGCTCTTCTCGCAAGCCCCTCCGGTAAAATTACCCCAAATCGCGCTCAAGCAGCGAGCGACCGCGTCGCGAGCGTTAGCGCCCTACCCGCTGATCGCCTCTTCGGCGATCAGCGCGGCGCCAGCCTGATGGCTCCGTCCAGACGGATGCATTCGCCGTTGATGTAGACGTTGCGGGCCAGCTCCAGCACCAGCGAGGCATAGTCCGCGGGCGTGCCCAGACGGCTGGGGAAGGGGATGGCGGCGGCCAGGGCGTCCTGGATCTTCTGATCCATGCCGGCCATCATCGGCGTCCACATGATGCCGGGCAGGATGGTGTTGCAGCGGACGCCTTCCTGAGCGAGGTCGCGCGCGACCGGCAGGGTCATGGCGTAGACGCCGCCCTTGGACGCCGAATAGGCCGCCTGGCCGATCTGGCCGTCCTGGGCCGCCACCGAGGCCGTGTTGACGATCAGGCCGCGCTCGCCGTCCGCCATGGGCTCCAGCGTCACCATGCCGGCCGCCGATTGCGACAGGACGCGGAAGGTGCCGAACAGATTGACCCGGACGGTGCGTTCGAACTGGGCCATGTCGTGGGCGCGGATCTCGCCCGTGTCCTTCTTGCGCGACACGGTCTTCTGGCCCGTGGCTATGCCGGCGCAGTTGACGGTCAGCCGCTCCTGCCCGTGGGCGGCGCGGGCCTTTTCGAAGCCGGCGGCGACCGAGGCGTCGTCGGTCACGTCGACATGGCAGAAGACGCCGCCGATCTGTTCGGCGATGATCTCGCCGCGCTCCTTGTTCATGTCGAACAGGGCGACCCTGGCCCCCGCGGCCGCGATGGCCCGCGCCGTGCCCTCGCCGAGGCCCGAAGCGCCGCCCGTCACCACCGCCGCAATCGAACCGTCGAGTTTCATGGCCGCAGCCCCTATGTTGTTTGAACCTTGAGATTGCCGCGGGGTTTAGCCGCCATGTCCGCCAAAGCCAAACCGATGACCCCCGAAGACGCCCTGGACCCGCCGCGCGCCCTCGTGCCCTCGATCCAGAAGGTCAACGAGGTGCGGGTGCAGAAGGGCTTCTGGCCCAAGATCCGGCGCACCGCCTCGCGCATCCCCTTCGCCGGACAGGCCCTGTCGGTCTGGTTCGCCGCCCGCGACCCCGAAACGCCCACGGCGGCCAAGGGGATCATGGTCGGGGCGCTGGCCTATTTCGTCCTGCCGTTCGACGCCATTCCCGACATCTTCGCCGGCATCGGCTTCACGGACGACGCGGCGGTCATCGCCGCCCTGATCGCCACCCTGGGGGCCAACATCAAGCGCCGGCACAAGGACCAGGCCAACGCGGCGCTGGAACGGTTGCGCGAGGACTAGGCCTCGATCGTCACCACCACCTTGCCCATCACCGACCGGTCGCCCAGCGCCCTGATGGCCTCGTGGGCGCGTTCCAGCGGGAAGGTCCGGCTGATCCGCGGACGGATCTTGCCGTCCTCCCAGAAGCGCAGCAGGTCGGCCATGTTGGCGGCGTGGGCGGCCGGGTCGCGCATCACCGCCGCGCCCCAGAACACCCCGATCACCGACACCGACTTCAGCAGGGTCAGGTTCAGCGGCAGGGCCGGAATCCCCGCCGGGAAACCGACCACCAGATAGCGGCCGTTCCAGTCCATGGCCCTCAGGGCCGGCTCGCAATAGTCGCCGCCGACGGCGTCATAGACCACGTCGGGCCCGTCGCGGCCCGAGGCCAGCTTCAGCTCGCCCGACAGCTCCTTCTGGGCCGCCTTGTCCATCTTGCCCGAGGGATAGATCAGGCCGTTGTCGGCCCCGGCCTCCAGGGCGAACTGCACCTTGTCATTGGTCGAGGCGGCGGCGATCACATGCGCCCCCATGGCCTTGCCCAGCTCGACCGCCGCGACGCCGACCCCGCCCGCCGCCCCCAGCACCAGCAGGCTCTCCCCCGCCTTCAGCTGCGCCCGGTCCTTCAGCGCGTAGTAGGAGGTGCCGTAGGTCATCACCAGGGCCGCCGCCGTGTTGAAATCCATGGCGTCGGGGATCTTCATCACCGTCGCCGCCGGAACCGCCAGCCGCTCGACCATGCCGCCCCAGCCCGGCACGGCGATGACCCGGTCGCCCTTGCGGACATTGGTGACGCCCTCGCCGATCGCCTCGACCACCCCCGCCACCTCGCCGCCGGGCGAGAAGGGGCGCTGCGGCTTGAACTGGTACCGGTCCTCGATGATCAGGGTGTCGGGGAAGTTGACCCCGATGGCCCGCACGTCGATCACCACCTCGCCCTTCATGGGCCGGGGGTCCATGACCTCCTCGACCACCAGGGTTTCGGGACCGCCGGGAGCCTTGGACAGAACAGCGCGCATGGGGAGATCTTTCGTCAGGGCGTCCCGCCCCGGTGGCGCGCGCGTCGGCTTGAGGCTAATCAGCGCCACGCCCGTTTGAAAGAGGCGATCAGGAGACGACCCTTCATGACGGCCCTCATTCTCCACGGCGGCGCGGGCGCCCGGCGCGAACGCAACTACGACCGCGAGGCCGCGCACATGCGCGAGGTGGTCGAGGCCATGAAGGTCCGGCTGGACGCGGGCGCTTGGGCGCTGGACGTGGTCGTCGAGGCCGTGGTGATGCTGGAGGACTCGGGCCTCTACGTCGCCGGACGCGGCGCCTCGCCCAATCTCGCCGGCGGCTATGAGCTGGACGCCAGCCTGATGGACGGCGACGGCCGCCGCCCCGGCGCCGTGGCGGCCCTGCAGGGCTTCCGCAACCCCATCCGCGCCGCCCGCGCGGTGCTGGAGCACACCCCGCACGTCATGCTGGTCGGCGAGGGCGCCGCGGCCTTCTGCGCCGATCAGGGACTGGACCGCATCGAGGACCCGGAGGCCTGGTTCACCCGCGCCGGTCAGGGCGAGGACAATCATCCGCCGGGCGCGCTCGGCCACGGCACGGTCGGCTGCTGCGCCCTGGACGATCAGGGACGGCTGGCGGCGGCGACCTCGACGGCCGGCGTATTCGGCAAGATGCCGGGCCGCGTCGGCGACACCCCCATCCTCGCCGCCGGCACCTGGGCCGACGACCGTATCGCCGCCTCGGGCACCGGTCAGGGCGAATATTTCATGCGCGTGGCCGCCACCGCCCAGGTCAGCTGGCGCGTCGCCGCCGGCCAGTCCCTGGTCGAAGCGACGCAGGGCGTCATCAACGAGATCGGAGGCCTGGGCGGCGACGGCGGCCTGATCGCCCTGGACCGCGCCGGAAACATCGCCGACCCCTTCAACAGCCAGGGCATGAAGCGCGCCTGGCTGACCACGGACGGCCAGATCGGGGTCGAGGTCTTCGGCCGCTAGTCCCGCCCCTTACGGCGATTTAATCTCCCGACGAACGCGGTTCATCCGGCGTTCACCGCCCGCCACGCTAAAGCTTGGCGGAAATCGGGAGCCTGAAATGAAGTCCGCCGCCGTCCTCGCCGCCGCCGTCCTGCTGACCACCGCCGCCTGCGCCCCCGTGGTCCAGGGCGGTCCGCCTCTCGCCCTGCCGCCGGGCCTGCAGGAAACCGCCCAGGTCGGCAGCATCACCATGTCCAGCGACTGGCTGAACGCAGAGGACGACTTCTCCGAAACCTTTTCCGACGAGATCCACGAGGAGCTGAAGCGTTGCATGTGGGGCACGGCGCCGATCGACGTCCGCGTTCACATCAACGAGCTGCAGCGCGCCGACCGGCTGGGCGTCCTGCTGAACGGCGACGGCGCCCACACCCTGTCGGGCACGGTCGAGTTCGTCGATCCGGCCCGCGGCAACCGCGTCGTCGGCCGCTTCCCGGTCTCGGTGGCGACCAGCGCGCAGGGGCGCCTCGGCGGCCTCGTCGGCGACCGCCAGATGATGGTCTCGGAAGAATTCGGCCGCGCCATCTGCGAACAGGCCTTCGGCCGGAACCCCCGCGACCGCGGTCCGCACAATGCGACGCGGGGATAGCAATCCTGAACCGCATCTCCCCCGGGGCGGACGTCAAGCATCGACCCCGGGGCGGCGGGCTTACGCCTTCCCCATTGTCTGGATTAAGCTCGCCGCATGGGCCTCCTGACCTTCTGCATCAACGTCACCCTGGACGGCTGCGTCGACCACCAGGAGGGTATCGCCGACGACGAGACGCACGCCTTCTACACCCGCCTCCTGGACGCGTGCGGGGCGATGCTGTGGGGGCGCGTCACCTATGAGATGATGGAGGCCTACTGGCCGGCCGTCGCCCGCGGAGACGAGCCGGCGCCGCCGGCGCTCCGGGACTGGGCGGTCACGCTGGAGGCCAAGCCGAAGTACGTGGTCTCGTCGACGCGAACGGACTTCCCGTGGACCAACAGCCATCCCGTCGCCGGCGACCTGCGCACGGGCGTGCAAAGGCTCAAGGACGCGACCCCGGCGGGCGTGCTCCTCGGCAGCGGCCAGCTCGCGACCGCGCTGGACCGGCTGGATCTGATCGACGAATACAGGATCCTCGTCCACCCGAGGATCGCCGGCCACGGCCCGACCCTCTACCAGGGCGGGCTGCCCGGCACGCGCCGGCTCGAGCTGATCTCGGCGACGCCTTTCCGCAACGGCGCGGTCGCCATGCACTACCGGCGCGCAGGCTGAGCCCGAGCGACCCCCTCGCGCCCGGCTCGGCAGACAAGGAAAAGGGGCCGGCTGATCGCTCCGCCGGCCCCTTCTCGTTCGGTATGAGGCCGAAGCCTACTCCGCCGCGCCGCGCGCCAGATTGCGCAGCACATAGGGCATCACGCCACCGGCCTTGAAGTAGTCCAGCTCGGTCTGGTTATCGATGCGGCAGCGGACCGGGAAACGGGCCATCTTGCCGTCCGACGGGCGGAACAGTTCGACCCACAGATCCTGACGCGGACGCAGGCGGCCGACGTTGGCGTCCGACAGGCCGCGGATGGTCACGATCTCCTCGCCGGTCAGGCCCAGACGGAGCCAGCCCTCGGCCTTGAACTGCAGCGGCACGACGCCCATCCCGACCAGGTTGGAACGGTGGATGCGCTCATAGCTCTCGGCGATGACCGCGCGCACGCCCAGCAGGCGCGTGCCCTTGGCCGCCCAGTCGCGCGACGAGCCCGTGCCGTATTCCTTGCCCGCGAACACGACCAGCGGCCGGCCCTCGGACTGATAGCGCATGGCCGCGTCGTAGATCGACATCGTGTCCTGCGACGGGAAGTGGCGCGTGACGCCGCCCTCGATGTCAGGCGTGATCTTGTTGCGGATGCGGATGTTGGCGAAGGTGCCGCGCATCATGACTTCGTGGTGGCCGCGGCGCGCGCCGTAGCTGTTGAAGTCCAGCGCATCCACGCCGCGGTTCGACAGATAGACGCCGGCGGGCGAGGTCTTCTTGATCGAGCCGGCCGGGCTGATGTGGTCGGTGGTGATCGAGTCGCCGAAGATGGCCAAGACGCGCGCCTCGACGATGTCGGCGACCGGCGCCGGCTCCATCGACAGGCCCTCGAAATAGGGCGGGTTGGCCACATAGGTCGAGGCCTCGTCCCAGGCGTAGGTCTGGCCGCCTTCGACCTGGATGCCCTGCCAGTGCTTGTCGCCCTTGAACACGTCGCCATAGCGTTTGGCGAACATGGCGGGGGTGACCGACTTCTTCTGGATGTCGGCGATCTCCTTCGAGGTCGGCCAGATGTCCTTCAGGAAGACGTCCTTGCCCTTCTTGTCCTTGCCGATCGGATCCTTCGAGATGTCAATCCGCATCGAGCCGGCCAGCGCATAGGCCACGACCAGCGGCGGCGAGGCCAGATAGTTGGCCTGCACGTCCGGGTTCACCCGGCCTTCAAAGTTGCGGTTGCCCGACAGCACGCTGGTGGCCACCAGACCGTTGTCGTTGATCGTCTTCGAGATCGTCTCGGCCAGCGGGCCCGAGTTGCCGATGCAGGTGGTGCAGCCGTAGCCGACCAGGTTGAACCCCAAGGCGTCCAGATCGGCCTGCAGGCCGGCGGCGGTCAGATAGTCGGTGACCACCTGCGAGCCGGGGGCCAGCGAGGTCTTGACCCACGGCTTGACCTTCATGCCCAGCTTGTGGGCCTTGCGGGCCACCAGACCGGCGGCGATCAGGACCGACGGGTTGGAGGTATTGGTGCAGCTGGTGATGGCCGCGATGACCACGTCGCCGTCGCCCAGATCGAAGCTTTCACCCTCGACGGCGACGCGCGGGGCGTCGACCGGGCGGTTGAAGACCTCGCCCAGGGCGGTCTCGAACGACGGGGCGGCGACGGTCAGCTCGACCTTGTCCTGCGGACGCTTGGGACCGGCCAGCGACGGCACGACCGTGCCCATGTCCAGTTCAAGAACGTCGGTGAAGATCGGGTCTTCCGAGGTCTCGTCGATCCACAACCCTTGAGCCTTCGCATAGGCTTCGACCAGGGCGACGCGCGCCTTGTCGCGGCCCGTGGCGGTCAGATAGTCGATGGTCGCGCGCGACACCGGGAAGAAGCCGCAGGTGGCGCCGTATTCCGGGGCCATGTTGGCGATGGTGGCCTGGTCCTCGATGGTCAGGCTGGTCACGCCGGGGCCGAAGAATTCCACGAACTTGCCGACCACGCCCTTCTTGCGCAGCATCTGGGTGACGGTCAGGACCAGATCGGTGGCCGTCGTGCCCTCGGACATGGCGCCGGTCAGTTTGAAGCCGATGACTTCCGGGATCAGCATCGGGATCGGCTGGCCCAGCATGGCCGCCTCGGCCTCGATGCCGCCCACGCCCCAGCCCAGAACGGCCAGGCCGTTGATCATGGTCGTGTGGCTGTCGGTGCCCACGACGGTGTCGGGATAGGCGACGGTCTTCTTGCCCTCTTCCAGCGTCCAGACGGTCTGGGCCAGATTCTCCAGGTTCACCTGGTGGCAGATGCCGGTGCCGGGGGGCACGACGCGGAAATTGTTGAAGGCCGACGAGCCCCAGCGCAGGAATTTGTAGCGTTCGATGTTGCGCTCGTATTCGCGCTCGACGTTCTGGTTGAAGGCGCCGGGCGTGCCGAAATGGTCGACCATGACCGAGTGGTCGATGACCAGGTCGACGGGGTTCAGCGGGTTGATCTTGGTCGGGTCGGCGCCCAGCGCGCTCATGGCGTCGCGCATGGCGGCCAGGTCGACCACGGCGGGCACGCCGGTGAAGTCCTGCATCAGCACCCGGGCCGGACGGAAGGCGATCTCGTGCTCGACCGAGCCCTTGTTCTCGGTCCAGGCGGCGACGGCTTTCAGGTCGGCTTCGGTGACGGAAACCCCGTCCTCGTTGCGCAGCAGGTTCTCCAGCAGCACCTTCATCGAGCGCGGCAGACGGGAAATCCCGGCCAGACCGGCTTCCTCGGCGGCGGGAAGGCTGTAATAGGCGTATTTCTTG